>ERZ1034992.847-NODE-847-length-15453-cov-5.789713_pt1 | contig 15453 bp, 10 predicted proteins | sample MGYA00520695_ERZ1034992 | MGnify/ENA primary metagenome ERZ1034992 (study PRJEB33766, sample SAMN09781778) | gut metagenome | biome: gut microbiome | host: Homo sapiens | place: Madagascar | study: EMG produced TPA metagenomics assembly of the PRJNA485056 data set...
TGATTTTCAGAACCGCTTCTCCTGGCGGCAGATTTTTTCCGAAATCTCCTTCCAGCCGGGAATTCGTCGCGGTCAGAATCTGATGCTGAACGGTTTTCCCATTCTGAACCAGTTCCACCAGACCGGTAATTTTGCCGGAATCACCCGGAAGGAAAATGCGTATGAGGAATTTTCCTGAATCCGTGAAGAAGGTGGAGCAGCCGGGCTGAATCAGAAAAGCACCCCCTTCAATTCCTTCCCGATAAACCCGCAGATCATCGAACCAGAGTGTGCCGTGAAAATCAATCCACAATGCCAGACGCAGGGCGGCGCGTCCGCCTTCAATGCCGCGGAACGTGTAGGAAAAATCCTGATAATTTTCTTCCGGCGGCACAGTAAACGGGCTCACCCGTTCATTTTCGAAGGAATATTCACCGGTTCGAGCATCGGTGTAAAATGTTTCCATGAAACGATAGCTTCTCGGCGGAACCGGGCGTGAGACATGCCGCACGCCTTTGCCTTTTACGCTGACAGAGACTCTGTATTTATAACCGGGAATGATTTTGTCCGGAAGCCGGATGAAACAATCCTGCGTCCGGTGGATGTCTGCGGTGCGGTCTACGCGCAAAGCGGTGTTGCCGTTGCGACCTTCACCGTACACAAAACGGAATCCTGCGCCGAGTTTGATTTCCGGCGCTGCCGGATTCTCAAATCCGGTCCCGTAAATCAGTTCTTTTCCTTCTTCCAGTGGCCAGTGAAGAATGTCTTCCGCAGTCAGACCGGCATGCAGGTTTCCGCAGAATGCGGTGCAGCAGACTGTGGCGGTTGCAATGATTCTTTTCATGAAAAACTCCTGTTGCTGTCCTTGAATCATCCTGTTATTCATAATAAAGCGGACGTCCCTGTGTGCGGTCGTAGCCGCAGTATTGCGGATCGGCGCTGGTCAAGGCATAAGACCTGTGTGCGGCTTCACTTGGACCCAGCATCAGTTCGCGGGATTTGACCCCGGCGGCATGACCGTCCATGTAAATGATGTTGCAGCTGCCGGTCGCACCCAGCGGCAAGGCGGTATTGCTGGTCCTTGCATCCGGCGCACCATGGCGGTAGCTGAAAAAACAGATGTTGGCGATCATCACTGCGTTGTAGGACAACGCCGGCAGACTGTCCGCCGCGAAAACTGCGCGGGATGGAAATTTCAGACAGACAAGCCGTCTGGCATAATCCGTGTTCGGATTGGGCGTTTCCGTTTTGGCAATGGCCCGTCCCCCGATCACATTCATGATGTACTTTGCCTGATTGTACCTTTTTTCCGCAGGACTGCCGAATGCAACCGGCTCCGACGGACAGTCCAGCGTGCCGCCGGATTTGATGATTCCGTCTTCAAACTTGAGGCTGATTCCGTAGTTCGCTTTCCCGTCGATTCCGCCCAGCGTTCCCCACCAGGAACCGGAATGGCGGGAATCCGCCCACTGGGATGGCGCCGTCTGGGAAGCCGGAACAATCCATTCCTGAAAATCTCCGGAATAACTGGATTGGGCTGTTCCGATGGTTTTCTGATTGTTCAGACAGGCAACGGAGCGGACTCTTTCCCTGGCTTTGTTCAGAGTCGGTAGCAGCATTCCGGCGAGAATTGCGATGATCGCAATCACGATGAGGAGTTCTATTAATGTGAATTGCAGCAGGTGGCACTTTGAGCATGAGATGGATGCGGGTGGTTTTGCGATGGTCATGATATGCTTTCCTTTCATTTATGACGGGTTGACGCCGTTATTGCATTCTGCGGCGGAATCACATTGATTTTCAGATTGATCTGCAGTTTCCGGCAGGAACTGTTCGGATTGCGGATTCTCCGTACGGTTTCGCCAATCACCGCACTTCCCAGTTCTTCTGTTTGCACCCGTGCGCCGATGATCGGGCAGGGAAAATCAGTTTTCTGAGTGAGAAATACGGCACACTCCGGCGGATTCCGCATTCGGCGCAGTATCTGCGAGGCGATCCTCGGTGTGCCGCAAACGATTCCGTCCGGAGATTTTTTACCAGTCAATTCAGATAGCGCACGGAAATCTTCTCCATGCGTATGAACCGGACAAACCATGGATTCATCGAATTTCAGATTGTTGTCTTCCAAAGCTTTCCGGTATCCGGCAAGACGGGTTTCCGCCGTAATCAGATGAAAGAAATCGTGAATGAAAGCAATTCTCCCGGCGCCTTTCCGGATCAGGGATTCGGTCAATTCGTATGCCGCCTGGTAATTGCCGCTGGCAACAATGCTGATATCAATATCATCATAATAGAGCAGGAACAGCACTAATGGAATTCTGCGCTGGTTGAATTCCGCAATCAGTTGCCGGTCATTGCCGAGGGAGTTCGGGTAGAGTATGACTCCGGAGCTGCTCCGGAACGCCTTGCGGAGAGCCCGCCGTTCGTCCGCCAGATTGTCCCAGCAGTAAAGATAAATATCCAGCGAGTACCCGTTCTTCTCCGCCTCGGAGTGCATGATCTGCAGCAGATCCCGCCAGAAACTGTATCCTTCCGCAGGGAAAACGATCCCGATGGAACGGGAATTTCCCTGCGGATCGTCCGGCAGCTGTTCCGAAACCAGCACAGTGCCGCGATGACGAATCCTGCAGACCAGTCCCGCGTCCGTCAGCAGAGTCATTGCCTGCCGAATGGTGTTTTCCGCCACATCGAACATCCTTGCCAGTTCCCTGGTGGACGGCAGAATATTTCCGCTGTTCCGCATGTCCCGGATATGAGTCTGCAATATCTCATACACCTGAAGATACAGCGGACGATCCCGGCGGGACCGGTCCAGCATGTCTTTATGAAACGGTTCATTCATGATACGCTCTTCTCCTTACATTCTCTATTATATGCAGAAAACGGAAAATGACAATAGGCAGAAAGTAAAATAATATGGTATTTAAATGGACAATATCATTTTCATTCATCGTTTTCTTTTTTGGAGGAATGGCGAAAAAATGAAAAATTTTTCTTTATGGACTTGAAAATACCGGAAAATGGTGTATATGTTAGCTATTAAACCGATTTAATAAATAAAATCAAGGACAACATGGCTGTTACGATCAACGATATTGCGCGTTTGGCACAGGTGGATAAAAGCACGGTCTCCATGACTCTGCGGAATCATCCGAATGCCCGGAATCTGCGCGCGGAAACCCGTGAACGCATCCGCCGCATCGCCGCAGAACTCGGATACCGGAGCAATGCCGGCGCGGTTGCCATCCGCACGGGAAAAGTCAGCGTGATCGCTCTGATAGCCGATGCCGCCGCCAGCGGACGGCTGCTGCTGTCCATGAATCTGACCGGCATTCTGCAGGAGGCGTCGCGGTTCAATTACGGAATCAAGATTTATTCCGACGCCGACCTGGATGATGTTTTCGGCGAAATCAATTCCAACCGCATAGATTTTGTCCTGTCCATGAGTGTGGATCATGCCAAACGGGAAATCACCGCGAACCATGCCCGGCGTCTGGGGCTTCACCTGGTGTTCCTCTATGAACATCCGCATGAAGAATTTCCCTGCGTCAATCTGGACAATGTCCGCGCCGGAGAAATTGCGGTTGAACATCTGGTGTCGCTGGGACACCGCAGAATCGCGCTGGCATGTTCGGCGCATCGCTTTTTCTATCAGCAAGAACGCCATCAGGGGTTTCTGTCCGGGATGCGGCATGCCGGATTGACGGTCGATCCGGAGCTGATCTGCTGCGGCGGGGATGATTCGGAGGACCGCATCCGCCGGGTGCTGAGCCTGCCGGCGGAACAGCGTCCGACCGCTTTTTTCTGCATTGCCGACGGCCTTGCCATGCAGGTGCAGCGGATTGCCGTGCGTCTGGGCCTGAATTTGCCGGACGAGCTTTCCGTAGTGGGGCTGGGGAACAGCGAAGCCTGCCGGTACGCTTTTGTCCCGCTGACTACCATCGACGAAAATTTTGAGGAACGCGGACATCTGGCGGTTGATCTGGTATTGGGAAAACTGCCGGATGCGCAGCGTCTGGAAGACGGATATTATCTGACTGTTCCGCGGCTGATCGTGCGGGAATCAACCAGCCGCGTCAAAACGGAATGACAGATGGCTGCCGTGAAAATTTTACTGTCCTGAGGGAACAGGGCTGAAATATGAAAAACATGGAAAGGAACAACAAATGATGAACGAGTCCAGGTCGTATTGCCGTCCTGCTTGTCTGAAATGCAAGTCTTCGCCGTTTACATTGATTGAACTCCTGATCGTGATAGCGATTATTGCAATTCTGGCGGCAATGCTGCTTCCGGCATTGAATGCGGCGCGGCAGCGGGCATTGGCGATGGACTGCATTGCCAAAGAAAAACAGTTTTATCTCGGATTTTCCGTGTATGCCGGAGATTACGGCGACTGGGTTCCGGGAGGGAGCGTGCTGACGGAAACATATCATTACACTTTTCCGGGTCTGCTGGGGGCGGCCGGAATCTGGAAATACGACGTGACCAAAGCGGTCAATAAAGCGTTTGTCTGTCCTGCGGCACTGGATTATACCCGGCGCAACAATCACAATCCGAACGGCATGCCGCTGGATTCCGTCATTGCGGACAGCGGCGAGGTCCGCTTCCGCAGCGGCACGAACTATGCCATTATTACGCAGAAGGACACGGTATGCTCATTCCCGCAGTATTACAACCGGAACAACGGATGGATCGCGGCGAAAACCGGAACGGTGGTCTTTTTCAAATTGAGTTCGCCGAAACAGCCGTCCGGGTTGGGGCTGCTGATGTGCAGCAGCAATTATCAGGATGATTATTTTTACTTTATCCACAACCGCGCCATGAACATCCTGATGTGCGACGGCAGTGCGTTTCCGGTCCGGCGCAGTCAGATGGGCGTGTACCGGAAATCGGTTATCTGGTATTCCTGGCCGGCGAACGGATGTGCCGATCGCTCGGTCCGTCTCTATTGACAACAGTTTTTTTTACAGGAGGAAAGAAATGGATTTCAGAGTCATTATTGCCGCCGGTCTGCTCATGTCAGGCATTGCTGCGCCTCTTTGCGCCGCGGAAACAGGTTCTTCACTGCTTGCCAACAGTTCCTTTTCGGAAAAAGATCAGCACGGGAATCCGAAGTATTGGAATTTGCTGAGCGGGGCGACAATCATTCAGGAGAAAAACGGCAATGTGCTGCAGCTGGTGAACGGCGGCTGTTACCAGTATCTGCTGAACCGCGCTTTGCAGCAGAGTCCGCAGCCGCGTAAAATCAAAGTAACTTTCACTGCTTCGGGAAACGGCTGGCTGGATGTGGCATTCAACCGTTATTCCGATCAGAAAGATCCGGCGGCGCCCAATGGCTATAAACGGCAGTTTTTCCCGCTGGAAAGAACCAAACGCCTGTTTCTGAAGCAGGATTCGGCGGAATATGCAGTGGAATATACGATCGCCGCCAATGAATGGGTGGCACTGAATCTTGCCGCGGCGGACGCCCGGCTTTCCAATATCGCGGTGTATCTGATAAAATAAAACAACAGCCGGCCGGACTTCACTGTCCGGCTGATGGAAGGTGATCATGAAGCAAATTCAATTTCTGACGATATGTCTGTCTCTCCTGACCGGTTTTTCCCCGGTTCTGCACGCGCTGGACCTGACCGGCGGAAACGCCGCTGTCATCATTCCGGACAACGCCCCGGGTTCCACCCGGCGCGCAGCCGGCGATTTCACGGAATATGTGGAAAAATCCTCCGGGGTGAAACTGCCGGTAACCGCCTCCGGGAAAAATGTCCGCGACAGAATTTACATCGGCACACTCGATACGCTGAAAAACGTGCCGGCGGATATTCGTGCGAAGCTGGACAAATCCTGTCAGCCGGACGCATTTTTCATTCGGGTCAAAGGTCATGAACTGTGGATTGTCGGCAAAGACCGGGTTGCGGAACTGTATGGTACGGCACAATTTCTGGAACGGGAGCTCGGAGTCCGCTGGTTCAAGGCTGCGACAGCCGATGATTCCGGGGAATATGTGCCGGAACGGAAACGCATTGTCCTGAAAGATTTTGACTGGTTCCGCGAACCGGCATTCAAATGGCGGAAGCTGGACAACTGCCACGCCTACTGGAACTGGATTCCGCGCAACGGAATGATCTGGGCAGTGCGGTCCGGTTATCAGATCGGTTTCCCGTATAATATCCGGATGCCTTATACACAGGAGATGGCGGATTTCTTTTACTCCATTTCCTCGCGGGACTCCATGCATGTGGAAGGCGGGCACGGCACTTTTTCCTCGGCGATCCCGGCGGAAAAATATTTCAGTACTCATCCCGAATATTTCACCATGCTGAACGGCAAACGGCAGCTGTTCTGCGGCAATCAGACCGGATACTATCAGTATTGCATCAGCAATCCGGAAGTGCAGCAGCTGGTGGCGGACTTCATTCTGCGTCTGGCGGCGGAGTACCGCCCGAAAGAATTCCGTTTCAATTTCGGCATGACCGACCTTTCCACCGGCTGGTGCGAATGTCCCGAATGCCGGAAACTGGACGGTCCCGGCAATTACAATCACCTCAATATTTCCAACCGCTTCCATGCGGTCGTGAACAGAATCGCACAGCTGGTCCGCCAGAAAAATCCCGCTGTCCGGCTCAGCGAATGGGCGTACAACACGTATCGTGAACTGCCGGATTGTCCGGTTTTGAACCCGCCGCTTACTGTGAATTACTGCATTCACGGACGCTGCTACGCGCATCTGCTGGATGATCCGGGCTGTCTGCGCAACGCTCCGCGTCTGGCGGAACTGAAAGGCTGGCTCAAACGTTCCGGCGACGTCTACACCTACGAATATTATGTTGCGACTCCGCCGTTTTATGTGCCGCGTGAACATCAGCAGGCGCATGACCTGCGTCTGTATAAAAAACTCGGCATGACGGGATACAAGGAGGAAGCCCTGTTTGCGGACAGCCGTTTTGTTCAGGCGGTTTACAATGGTCAGGCGAAACCGGAAATCATTCCGGAAATCTTTCCGTCCAACTGGCAGTGGCTCTATATAACCGGCAAGCTGCTGTGGGATCCGGAACTGAACGTGGATGAATTGCTGGAAGATGTGGAAAGCAAATATTACCGGCAGGCGTGGAGTGCAATGAAAAAATATCATGCGCTGCGCCGTAATCTCTGGGCGGCGGCTCCCAACTGCATGGGCTATCCGACCGGAGATCAGCGGTGTCCGATGCTGCTCAATGCGCCCGGAAGCCGGGAAAAACTGCTTGCATATCTGGCGGAAGCGCAGAAACTTGCCGCCGGCGACAAGACCGTGCTGAAACGCATTGAGCTGGACCGGCATTATCTGACGGAATACTGGATCAAACCCAATGACGCGGTCCGCGCACAGTTCGGCAAATCCTTCTCGGCTCCGCGTGCATCCGGAAAAATCAGCATCGACGGAGACGGCTCCGATCCCGCCTGGCTGGGCGCGTATTACACGGATTCCTTCGCCGAGGCGTTCACGGAAAAACCGGCGCGGATTCCGGATGAACTCAAAACAACCGTCGGCATCCTTTCCGATGACCGGAATCTGTATTTTCTGATCACCGCCATGGAGCCCGAACCCGGCAAGATGAAAATTCTCCAGACCCGGAAAGACAGTCCGGTATGGAGCGACGACAGCATGGAGATTTTCATTTACCCGCCGACCGCCGCCAATTCCTATTACCAGATTGCGGTCAATCCGAAAGGAACAGTTTTTGATGCAGTCTGTCCGGGCGGCAACGGCAAATTCAATCTGGATATTGAAGCCGCGGCGAAAATTCATGCCGACCGTTATGTCATTGAAATGAAAGTTCCGGTTGACCGGCTGGGCGAATTCCGCCGGGGCAACATCTGGCGCGTGATGTTTGCGCGGAACCGGCGTCTGACGGGAAAACATTACAGCATCAACGGGACAGCCTACCACAACACGGTTGCTTATCAGCCCATGGAAATCGGTTCCCCGTATCTGCGCAACGGTTCGTTCAGTGAGCTGGATAAGGACGGCAAACCGAAATTCTGGGGCGGTCTGAACAATGCCTCTGTGGTGCGCAGCGGTTCGGCGAACCAGCTTCAGCTGAAAAACGGCAGCTGCTATCAGCTGCTGACCGATCCCGCGCTGTGGCAGAGTGCAAAACCGCGCAAAATCAAAGTGGCGTTCCGTGCGTACGGACCCGGCTGGCTGGATGTAACGTTCCTGCGCTATTCTGATCAGCCGGATCCGCAGACCGGAAAATACAAACGGTCGTTTCTGCCGTCATACAAAGCCAAACGCTTTTTCCTGAGCGGTCAGCCGCAGATTTATACGGTGGAATACACGATTGCCGCAGAAGAATGGGCGGGACTGATGTTTGCCGCATCCGATGCTTTGCTTGCCGATGTGTCGGTGCTGCTGGATAAATAAAAAAAGTGAAACAGTGAAAATGAAAGAGGAACAGAAATACGCTTTCCGGAAACGGATTGACTGCGTTCATGAATCTGGACGATATGATCATTCTTTGCAGCCGTCTGAAAATGAAACTGTCATTGATGCCGGCTGGAAGATAGCTTTCACTCCGGAAACGGAAAACGCCGCGTTGGATCTTCAGGATTATTTTCTGAAAAGCATGGAAATGGTTCTGGGTTTGACCACGAATACCGCAGATGAAAAAGTCATTTGTCTGCAAGCCGGCGGAAACGGACGAACCCGCGGTTTCCGTTTTACGGTAACGGACAGCCGCGTGGAACTGCAGGGAAATGATTATGCCGGAGTAATGACCGGTGCAGTATATCTGGAGGATCTGCTCAATTTACGGAAGGCGCCGTATCTGATGCGGCAGAATGTCTGCCGGGAACCGCTGTTCTCGCCGCGCATGGTGCATTCCGGCTGGGGACTGGATCAGTTTCCGGACAGCCATCTCAATGCCATCCTCCATGCCGGATTTGATTCTATCCTTCTGTTTGTGGAAGGCGTCAACCGGACTACGCACGGGTACATGGATTTCAATGATTTGATTGCCCGTGCGGGGAAATATGCGCTGAATGTTTATTTTTACAGCTATCTGCCCAGTTTCAAGCATCCGGATGAGCCGGACGCCGAAGAATTCTTTGAGAAAAACTTCGGAGCGGTTTTCCGGAATGCGCCCGGCGCAAAGGGGCTGATTCTGGTGGGGGAAAGCGCGCAGTTTCCGAGCCGCGATCCGGAATGCACGGGCAGAGACCGTCTGTCGGAAAATACGGAAAAAATTGCCGATCACCGGGAATCTCCCGGATTCTGGCCCTGCAAGGATTATCCGCAATGGCTGAACGCCGTCAAGAAAGCGGTCCGCAGATACAGTCCGGAAGCGGAAATCATTTTCTGGACTTACAACTGGGGCAAAGCCCCTGCGGACAAACGTCTTGCGCTGATCCATTCTCTGCCGAAGGACATTACGCTGGAAGCCACTTTTGAAATGTATGAGCGGCATGAATACCCGAATCATACCATGGTGCAGCCGGATTACTCCATCACGTTCCCCGGACCCGGTTTTTATTTTTCCAGCGAAGCGGAATGTGCGAAGGAGTGCGGTCTGCCGCTTTATACCATGTCCAACACCGCCGGACGCACCTGGGATTTCGGCGGTGTTCCATACATGCCGTTTCCGCAGCAATGGCTCAAACGCATGGATGCTCTCCGCAAGGCGCACCGGGAGTGGGGACTTTCGGGACTGATGGATTCACACCATTACGGCTGGTATCCTTCCATTATTTCCGATTGCGCCAAGTGGTGTTTTCTGCTGCCGGATGAACCTGCCGGCAGAATTCTGCGCCGTCTGCTGGTTCGCGATTACGGGGAAAAGGGGGCAGTGTCTGCCGAGCAGGGATTCCAGATTCTGAGCGACGTCATGGCTTCATATACGCCCGGTTTCGATGACCAGGCGGGACCGCTGCGCTGCGGTCCGGCGTATCCGTTTATTCTGAATCCGATCCTGTATCCTCATGCGGAGCAGGGCATGAAGTTCCCGACTTATCCCGAATCGGCGGTCGGCGGACGCTGGATTCATACTTATTATCAGCCGGAATGTATTTACGGACACAGCTGGTGCGGTCTGCGCATTCATGAAGACATCCGCATCATGGGCGGGCTGATTCCCCGGTGGAAGGAAGGTGTGCGGCTGCTGCGTCAGGCCGCCGCAGAAGCGGACTGTGCGGCAGACCGTGAAAACGCGCTGCGCACTGCCGGAGTGGCGGAGTTCTGTTTCCGCAGTTTTCTGACCATGTATCTGACCAAACGCTGGTGGCTGCTCAACAAACAGCTCGAAGCGGCTTTCGTGCCGGAAAATGCCTTGGCAATTCTGGACGAAATGGAAGCGGTCATCGCAGAAGAACGGAAGAATGTCTGCCGGACTTTGCCGCTGGTGAAGATGGATTCTTCGCTGGGCTGGGAGCCGAGCATGGATTATATTGCAGACGCCGGACATCTGGAATGGAAACTCCGCCAGCTGGAAAATCTGCAGACCCGGACTCTGCCCGCTTACCGGAAAACTCTTTCCGCCCGGCCTGTTTCACCGGACCGGATGAGAAATCTGAACCCGGCAGATCTGCAGATTATTGTCTCTCCGGAAACTGGGGAAACCGGGGCATTCGCCGCCGCGGAACTTCAGCGTGTTCTGTTCCGTATGACCGGAAAACAGATTCCGATCGGAGCTGCGGACAAACCTTTCCGGATTGAGCTGTCCATTGATTCCGAATCAGCAGCTCTCCATTTCGACGGTTTCGCTTTCGGGATCGGGGCGGATCATATCCGCATCACGGCAAAATGTCCGCGCGGAATTTTGAATGGCGTGTATAATCTGCTGGAACAGTGGGGCTGCCGGCAGGACTGCGGAGCAGAACTCCGGATTCCGGAACGAGGCAGTCTGTTCATGCCGGAACCGCGTATCTGGAATCCGGATTTTGAAATCCGGGGAATCTGCCGGATGTCTGCGGACTGCACTGAATCCGGCTGGCTGGACTGGATGGCGTTCAACCGCTTCAATCTTCTGATGCTGTCTGCGGATGAAGACGATTTCCGCAGAACGGAGTCGGCTCTGCGTCCCGAACTGCAGAAACGCGGAATGAAACTGGTTCGGGCTGGCGGGACAGAAACACCTGGACTGCCGGAACAGATCTGCCGCATCGGCATCGACGCGGACTCTGCTGTTCAGGAGCTTGCTGCCGCGGTTCGGGAAGCCTGGGAAAACGGCGCAGCCGGCTGCATCGGCGAAATTTCCTGCCCTCCGGTTCCGCAGCTGCATCAGCTGGGACGTTTCTGCTGGAATGTGCTGGAAACCATCTGCTGAAAGAGGAGTCTTTCCGGAAAAAATCAAAAATATTTGCCGTCGGTGCAAGATTTGCAGTCCTGCGGCAGTATTAGTAAATGAAAATGGAGCAGCATGTCGTGAACTGCTCCGTTTTTAAAACCGCAGCCGTGCCGGTTCATTCAGTACAGGATAACCGGCATGGTTTTTTCCGGAAAAAGACAGTTTTTTTCATTGTCCTGCTTGAATAATGCCGTTTCTGCGCCAAATTAATGGAACGGAGTCCGCAAGGGGCGGATTTTCTCAAAACAACGGGGGGATTTATGAAGAAACTGCGTATCGCGTTTTTTGACACCAAGCCGTATGACCGCGCTTCCTTTGATGCGGTCAAATCTGCGTATCCTTTTGACATCGTTTATTTTGAGCCGCGTTTAAGTCCGGAAACCGCCCGGCTGGCGGAAGGCTTTGACGCGGTCTGCGCTTTCGTGAACGATGATCTTTGCGCGGAAACCCTGAACATTCTGAACCGGCTGAGAGTGCGGCTGATTGCCATGCGCTGCGCCGGATTCAACAATGTTGACCTGGCGTCTGCCTGCGGAAAAATGAAAGTCGTGCGCGTCCCGAAATATTCTCCGTGGGCGGTGGCGGAATATACGCTCGGACTGCTGCTCTGTCTGAACCGCCGGCTGCACCGCGCATTCTGCCGGGTTCGTGAAAACAATTTTTCCATCAACGGTTTTCTCGGCTTTGATCTGCACGGCAAAACGTTCGGCATCATCGGAACCGGATTGATCGGGCAAACGTTTATCCGCATTCTTTCCGGGTTCGGTGTGAAAGTGCTGGCGTATGATCCGTTTCCCAATCAGCAGGCGGCGGATGAACTGAAATATGAATATGTCTCGCTGGAACGGATTTACCGCGAAAGCGATGTCATTTCGCTGCATTGTCCGCTGACTGCCGAAAACAAATACCTGATTTGCGCAGATACACTGGCGCAGATGAAGTCCGGTGTTTTTCTGCTGAATACCAGCCGCGGCAAACTGATTGACACCCAGGCGCTGATCAATGCGCTGAAATCCGGACGCATCGGCGGGGCGGGGCTGGATGTTTACGAGGAAGAAGCGGATTATTTCTTCGAGGACCGTTCCGACCGCGCGGTGCAGGATGACGTGCTGGCGCGTCTGCTGACTTTTCCCAACGTGCTGATTACTTCGCATCAGGCATTTTTCACCCGCGAAGCCATGAACAACATTGCGGAAATCACCTTGAACAACATACTGGAATTTGCCGAAGAACGCCCGCTCACCAATGATGTCTGCCGGAACTGCGGCGGAAAACGGAAGTGTTCCTGAAAAAAAAGGACCGGACGCACAGACAGGGAGTCCATGCGTCCGGTTTTGGGAGAGGGAGGGTTTTGAAAACATCCGTTTTACCGGACGTTATTTTCTTCCATTTGCCGCCTGCCGGATCTTTTTTCTTCGGACCGGAGGGCAAAACGTTCATTCATTCCGCAGATGTAATTCCGCTTGTAGTTTTCCAGAAAGCGCGCCTGTTCAGCAAGGAATCCGGCGTAACGTTCTCTGATCACTTCCGGGCGGGGCGGAACTTTGATCACAGTCTTTCTTTCCATTTTGAATCAGCACCTCTTTCCCGGATTTGTTCCGGTTTTGATTTACAAGGGTATAGACCGGACGGCTTATGGAAAGTTCCCGGTGTCCCGGAAATTTTTTCAGAAAATCCGTTTTTTTCTGTTTTCTTCAATACCGGCTGGAACGGTATTCCCGCTGTCCGCGCAAAGCCAGAGCTTCGCCGCAGAGATGCAGTGAGCCGCACAGCACAGTCCGGCGGTTTGAACGGTGCGTCAGCGCGTATTCCAGTTCCGCGGCATCTGCCGGAATTTCCGGCGCAAACGAATGCAGCAGCCGGATCAGATCTTCCGGCGGACTGCTTCTGCGTGCGGAATTCACTTTCACAAAATGGAAAGATGCCGCCAGCGGGGCAATCTGCCGCAGAAACAGTTCTGTATCTTTATCCGCAAACGAACCGTAGATGAAATCAAATTTTTCTCCGGGGTAAATTTCCCGCAGAGCATCCGCCAGAACTCCGGCGCATTCCGGATTGTGGGCTCCGTCGAACAGCAGGTTTTCATGCGGGAAAACCTGAAAACGTGCCGGCCAGACTGCTGTCTTCAATGCCTGAACCGCCCGGTTCAGATCAAAATGGAAACGTTCTGCCAGATTCTGCAGAACCGCCAGAGCCAGCACGGCATTCGCCCGCTGAAAACGTCCCGGCAGAGAAAGTGCTATTTTCCCGTGACAGAAAATCTGATACGGCCGGTCGTCCTCAAATTCAATCCGGACATCTTCCGGCATTTCCGGACGTTTCAGTTCCGCATGACATTCCGCCGCTTTGGCGCGTATGACCAGCATGGCTTCCTCCGGCACAGTACAGCCGGCAAACACCGGAACACCCGGTTTGATGATACCCGCTTTTTCCCCCGCGATTTTCGCCAGAGTATTCCCCAGATGTTCTTTATGTTCCAGGGAAATGGAGGTGATGACGGACACCAGCGGCGTAACAATGTTGGTCGAGTCCAGCCGTCCGCCCATGCCGGTTTCCCAGATTACAAAATCCACATTCGCTTCGGCGAAAATCAAAGCCGCCGCTGCCGTGGTCGCTTCAAAATAAGTTACCTTGTATCCCTGGGGCAGGAGTCTTTCTGCCGCTGTCCGGACTTTTGCCAGCGCGCGGGCGGCAGTCTGATGATCGGCAGGTTCACCGTTCAGACGGAAACGTTCGCAGACGTCCACCAGGTGCGGCGAGGAATAGAAGCCGGTTCTGAATCCGGCGCCGCGCAGTCCGGCTTCGATCATGGCTCCCGTAGAGCCTTTGCCGTTGCTTCCTGCCAGATGAATGAACTTCAATTGCCGGTCCGGCGCTCCCAGTTCATCAAACAGCAGACGTGTCTGCTGAAGTCCCAGCTTGACTCCGAAAAATTCCAGATGCGCCAGCCAGTCGAACAGATCATTGAATTCTGTCTGCATGATTCCGGGGAACTCCGTCAATCCAGAATGGGGGACCAGTGCGCTCCGCTGCACAGGGATTTTCCGCCGATCAGACGGCGGCTCTTGTTGGTGCGCGTGTCCACTACATAGATGGAGCCTTTATAGGAAAGAACCACGTGCCGGTTGTCCGGCGCCCAGGAGGGGCTTTCGCCCGGAACGACCGGAGAATCCGCCAGAATGGAATTGGCGCGGTTTTTCGGGGCAGGGAAGCCCATGGTTTCCGCCAGGTCAATGACTTTCAGCGTATAGCCGCCGATTTTCGCGGAAAACGCCAGCTTGTTGTCCTTGGACCATTCCGGAGAAACCTGTTCACTGCCGGCACTGCTGGGAACCCGGCGGGGACTGCCGCCGTTCGCCGGAATGATATACAGTTTCGGACGTCCGGATTTGTCGGAAACGTAACAGATATAGCGGCTGTCCGGAGACCATGCCGGGCTGGCTTCGGTGGCGCGGTCGTTGGTGAGACGTTTCAGATTGCCGCCGTTGAGATCGCGCACATAAAGATCCAGCTGGTTCTTGTCTGTCAGAATCAGCGCAAGTTTCTTGCCGTCCGGGGAAATCCGTCCGGCATTGAGACCCCGGTTGCTGGACAGGGCGCGGCTGCGGTTTTTGACCAGATCATACTGCACCAGCGGCGTGGAGGAAAGCAGGTACTGATTGTAGATGATGGATTTGCCGTCCGGATGCCAGGACGGATCAACGGAAAGCGTGGCGTTGCCGGTCAGACGCCGGATATTGGTTCCGTCGAAATCGCAGATATAAATTTCCCGCTGATTGCGCCGGGTTTCCGCGGAAAATACAATTCTGGTTCGGCAGATGCCCGGAATGTCAAATTCTTTTTTCAGCAGTGCATCCACCGCACTGTGTGCCAGCTGCCGCGAATCCTGGGCAGAAGTTTTCACGGAATACATCGGAACGCCCGCACCATTGGCAACATCCAGCACCAGCGACTGATTGTAAAGCCGTCCGGTCACGATGAAATCACTTTGCCCTCCGTTCACCACTGTGAACCAGCCGCAGTTCCGCAAATCGGAAAGCACCTGATTTTCCAGTACTTTATCTCCGCTGATTCCCTTGAACGTCAGGGTCGGGTTGCCGGTTTTTCCTGAGCCGCGGACAACCACCTGCGCGTAAAGAGTTGAAGTTATGGATAA
>ERZ1034992.850-NODE-850-length-15396-cov-62.869174_pt1 | contig 15396 bp, 1 predicted proteins | sample MGYA00520695_ERZ1034992 | MGnify/ENA primary metagenome ERZ1034992 (study PRJEB33766, sample SAMN09781778) | gut metagenome | biome: gut microbiome | host: Homo sapiens | place: Madagascar | study: EMG produced TPA metagenomics assembly of the PRJNA485056 data set...
AAAAAAAAGAAAAAAGAAGGATTTATAAAAATCCCTTAAATTTATTTTTTCCTTCTGGAAACTCCAAATCCAAATATTCCGAAGATTAAAACAACCAATAAAGCAAGTATTGGATTTCCTGTTTTTGCCATTGCATCAACACCCATTGCAACTTCATCAGAATCCATAATATCTTTATCAGCAGGATGTACTGGAGCAGGAGCCGGAATTACAGTAACTGAAACATTACCATAATTGTTAGTCATATTCAAGTCAACTGTACTTCCATTTACAAATACTTCATTAGATATTACGCCGGTTTTTAAAACAATACATGTAATTTCCAATGTAGCATTGCTTTTGTTAGTTAAATTACCGATTGTCCAAATACCAGTTGCCGGATCATATACTCCTACGCTTGCTTTATATGAAACAAATTTAAGAGCATCTGATAATTTATCTACTGCATAAACATCTAATGCTGTGTCAGGACCATTGTTTTTAACAACAATAGTGTATATGATTTTATCTCCAACAGTTACTACATTAACATTTACTATTTTTATAACAGATAAATCTGCTGTTTGAGGAACAGTAATATTCACAGTAGCATTGTTGTTAGTTACGTTAGGATCAAAACCTGTTCCATTTACACTTACATTGTTTTGGATAAATCCTGTTTTAACTATTTTTACAGTAATAACTAATTTAGCTGTTTCATTATTAGTTAAATTACCGACTGCCCAAACACCATTTGTTAAATCATAATATCCTTTAGAAGCATTAGCTGAAATGAATTTGAAATTATCTGCCAATACTTCAGATACTTTAATATTGGTTGAGTTATCCGGACCGTTGTTTCTTACAGTTATTGTGTAAGTTATTTCGTCTCCGTAATTTGGAGTAACATTATTTACTATTTTAATAATTTCTAAATCAGCAATATTTACATGTATTGTAGTATTTGAAGTGTTTCCTTCAGGATGTTCATCACTAGTAACATTTACACAATTGAAGATATCCTGACCTGTTGTACTTAATATTGCAGCATAAATATCTACAACTATCTTGCTGCCAGTATGCATATTTCCTAATGAAATAATTTGAGTGTAATTAGTTAAATTACCTCCATTTATTCTGTAGGTTGCAGATTTAACATCCAACAATCCAGCATCTAAAATATCTTCCAATTTAACATTTAATGAATCTGAAGACCCACCAGCAATAACAGTAATGACAAAGTGTGCTGTGTCTCCTGGGTTAAGTGCTTTGATTTCAGCATCCTTAATTACAACCAAAGTAGTATTAGCCATTACATTAACTGTTTCATTAGCTGTAAAGTTACCTCTAGCATCATCAACACCAGTAGTAATATTAACAATGTTTAAAACATCACCACGAACAGAACCATTAACCTTAGCTCTGAAATACACAGTTATGTTAGCACCTGCATTAATATCACCTAAACTGACAGATCCATTGTAATCTAACCAATCTACACCATTTAATGAATATTGTAAGTTAAGCAATTCATTACTGTTGAATATATCTTTTAGAACAACATCACTAGCAACAGAAGGACCGTAATTGTTTATAACAACAGTATAACCTACATTTTCACCAGCAACAATTATTGTTGAATTTGCAACTTTTGTAATGTTTAACAATACTGATTCAGGAACATTAACACTAACAGAAGCGTTATTGTTGGTTAAGTTAGTATCATGACCTGTACCAGTAACATTAACATTATTAATAATATTTCCAACCTTAATAACCTGAACAACAATCTTTAAAGTTGCACTTTCATTAGCATCTAAATCACCAACAAACCAAACACCAGTAACTGGATCGTATCGGCCATCAGAGCTGATGAATTTAACACCATCAGGCAATAAATCACCAACAGTAACATTAAATGACTTATCAGGACCATTATTAACAACAACAATAGTATACTCAACCATATCCAAATACTTAGGAACAGAATCATTTACCAGCTTATCAACAGCCAAATCAACAATCCTCACATGAACACTAACATTAGAAGTATTACCCTCAGGATGCTCATCACTAGTAACATTAACCAAATTGAAAACATCCCTATCAGCAGTATCTAATATTTTAGCCCAAATATCAACAGTTACACTATTTCCAGTAGCTATTTTACCTAAACTTAGACTTCCAGTCCATGAACCTTTGTTTACACCATTAACAGCATATGTAGCACCAGCAACATCTAACAATTTAGCATCTAAAATATCATTTAAGTTTACATTCAATGAATCTGAAGATCCGCCAGCAATAACAGTAACAATGAAATGAACTGTATCACCAGGATTTAACTCCTTAATTTCAGCATCCTTAATTACAACCAAAGTAGTGTTAGCAATTACATTAACTGTTTCATTAGCTGTAAAGTTACCTCTAGCATCATCAACACCAGTAGTAATATTAACAGTGTTTAAAACATCACCACGAACAGAACCATTAACTTTAGCCCTAAAGTAAACAGTTACATTAGCACCAGCATCAATATTACCTAAATTAATAGCCTCATTGTAATTAAACCAATCATTACCGTTTAATGAATATTGTAATCCAAGTAACTCTTTAGCATTATAAATATCTTTTAATACAACATCACTGGCAACAGAAGGGCCGTAATTGTTTATAACAACAGTATAACCTACATTTTCACCAGCAACAATAACAGTGGAATTAGCTACTTTAGAAATATCCAAAATAACACAATCAGGAACATTAACACTAACAGAATCATTATTATTAGTTAAATTACTATCATGACCAGTACCCGTAACATTAACATTATTGGTAATATTTCCAACCTTAATAACCTGAACAACAATTTTCAAAATTGCAGATTCATTATTATCCAAATCACCAACAAACCAAACACCAGTATCTGGGTTGTACTGACCATTAGAACTAATGAATTTAACACCATCAGGCAATAAATCACCAACAGTAACATTAAATGACTTATCAGGACCATTATTAACAACAACAATAGTATACTCAACCATATCCAAATACTTAGGAACAGAATCATTTACCAGCTTATCAACAGCCAAATCAACAATCCTCACATGAACACTAACATTAGAAGTATTACCCTCAGGATGCTCATCACTAGTAACATTAACCAAATTGAAAACATCCCTATCAGCAGTATCTAATATTTTAGCCCAAATATCAACAGTTACACTATTTCCAGTAGCTATTTTACCTAAACTTAGACTTCCAGTCCATGAACCTTTGTTTACACCATTAACAGCATATGTAGCACCAGCAACATCTAACAATTTAGCATCTAAAATATCATTTAAGTTTACATTCAATGAATCTGAAGATCCGCCAGCAATAACAGTAACAATGAAATGAACTGTATCACCAGGATTTAACTCCTTAATTTCAGCATCCTTAATTACAACCAAAGTAGTGTTAGCAATTACATTAACTGTTTCATTAGCTGTAAAGTTACCTCTAGCATCATCAACACCAGTAGTAATATTAACAATGTTTAAAACATCACCACGAACAGAACCATTAACCTTAGCTCTGAAATACACAGTTATGTTAGCACCTGCATTAATATCACCTAAACTGACAGATCCATTGTAATCTAACCAATCTACACCATTTAATGAATATTGTAAGTTAAGCAATTCATTACTGTTGAATATATCTTTTAGAACAACATCAGTAGCTACAGAAGGACCATTGTTAGTAACAGTAACAGTATATCCAACATTTTCACCAGCAACAATTATTGTTGAATTTGCAACTTTTACAATGTTTAACAATACTGAATCTGGAACATTAACACTAACAGAAGCATTATTATTAGTTAAATTACTATCATGACCAGTACCAGTAACATTAACAATATTAGTAATATTTCCAACCTTAATAACCCGAACAACAATCTTTAAAGTTGCACTTTCATTATTATCCAAATCACCAACAAACCAAACACCAGTAACTGGGTCATATTGACCATTAGAGCTGATGAATTTAACACCATCAGGCAATAAATCACCAACAGTAACATTAAATGACTTATCAGGACCATTATTAACAACAACAATAGTATACTCAACCATATCCAAATACTTAGGAACAGAATCATTTACCAGCTTATCAACAGCCAAATCAACAATCCTCACATGAACACTAACATTAGAAGTATTACCCTCAGGATGCTCATCACTAGTAACATTAACCAAATTGAAAACATCCCTATCAGCAGAACTTAAAACTTTAGCCCAAATATCAACAGTTACACTATTTCCAGTAGCTATTTTACCTAAATCTATGCTTCCAGTCCACATACCTTTGTTTACACCATCAACAGCATATGTGGCACTATTTGCATCCAATAAAGTTGAATCCAATATATCTTTTAAAACAACATTTAATGAATCTGAAGATCCTCCAGCTGTTACAGTTATTATATAATGTATAGTGTCTCCAGGGTTTAACTCCTTAATTTCAGCTGTCTTATCAACTTTTAAAGTAGTGTTAGCCATTACATTTACATGTTCTTCAGCACTGAATATTCCTCTTGCATCATCTGTGTCTGTTGTAATATTTACTACATTGTGCACAATTCCTCTTGTAGAAGCATTTACCATTGCTTTAAAGTAAACAAATATGCTGCTTCCTGAAGTCATGTCACCTAAGTTAATATTAGCTCCTTTAGTATATGGAATCCATGTAATATTATCTAAAGAGTATGCTACAACAGTTAAATCTTTAGTTTGATAATTATCAGTTAAAACCACATTAGCTGCAGTTGAAGGACCATGGTTAGATACAAGTACCTGATAAATAACTTCTTCCCCAGCAACTACATTTTTAATACCGCCAGTAATGTTAATAACACCGCCAATAGCTACTTTGTTTACATTTAATATTACACAATCCGGAACTGTTATTGTAATATTATCATGGTTATTAGTTAAATTTACATCATAACCGCTGCCAGTTACATTTGCATTATTTGTAATAATTCCCGGAAAGATTGCTTGTGCTGTTATAGTTAAAGTTGCACTTTGACCTTTAGCTAAATGACCAATAAACCAAATTCCAGTTGTAGGATTATAATTTCCACTTGCACTAATAAACCTTAAACTATTTGGCAATACATCACGAACAGTAACATTAAATGAATCATCTGGACCATGATTTGTTACAACGATTGTATAAATCACATTGTCTAAATATTTGTAAGTCACTTTATCTGATGTTTTGTTAACAGTTAAATCAACAGTATTTACATGAACTGTTTTATTAGATTCATTAATGAATCCTTCCTCATTTTCAACAATAGCTTTGTTGAATATATCTTTATTTGCACTGTTTAATGCTTTAACTTCAATAGTCACAGTTACTGAATTTCCTGTTTTTAGAGTTCCAATATTATATGAACCATTCCATTTTCCTACATAATTTCCAGTTACATAGAAAACAGCATTTTGAGCATCCAATAAGCTTTGATCTAATTTATCAGTTAAAATAACTCCTAATGAATCAGATGAACCTCCAGCAGTAATTACAATTGTATAATTGAATAAATCTCCAGGATTAATAGCATCAACATTTGAAGTTTTATTAATAGCTAAAGTTGAGTTATCAATAGCTTTGACTGTTTCATTAGCTTCAAAGTTACCTCTTGCATCTTTTATGTCAGTTGTGATTCTAACAGTGTTGTTAATTAATCCTCTTGTAGAATGATTTACAGTTGCTCTAAACAGAATCATTACTGCTTCATTTACATCAATGTCCCCCAGTGCAATTCCATTATTATATTTTACCCAGTTGCCGTTTGAATTATATTCCATGTTAAGCAATTCATCAGCATTGAATAAATCAGTTAAATAAACATTGGTTGCTACAGAAGGACCATAATTGGATACAATTACAGTATAAGTTATTTTTTCACCAGCAATAACTTCTTTATTTGGTTCTTCAGATACTATTCCACCAGTAGCTACTTTAGTAATATTTAAGATTACACAATCCGGAACAGTTATATTAACACTTGCATTGTTATTTGAAAGGTTACTGTCATAACCAGTACCATTAACAGATACTTTGTTTTCAAATTTGCCAACAGCTGTTGTTTTAGCTGTAATTGTAAGAGTAGCTATTTTATCAGCACCTAATTCACCAATATTCCAAATTCCGGTAATTGGATTGTATGTACCTGTTGATGTGATGAATTTTAAACCGTTTGCCGGCCAAATATCCTTAACAATGACATTTGTAGATGCATCAGGACCATTATTAACAACAGTAATTGTGTAAGTTATTATTGAGTCATATAATGGATTTGCATTATCAACTACTTTTGTAATAGCCAAATCAACCAAAGGAGTTACTTTAACTGTTTCAGAATCATTATTATTTGAAATATTTGAATCAAATCCAGTACCATTAACTTTAATATTATTTATAAGGGTTGCATTTGATTTTGCAGCTTTTGCTATAATAGTAATTAAAACTTTTTCACCATTAGCTAATTTTTCACCGTTTATTGTGATTTTATTATTGGATATACTAAGAGTCCAACCACCAGGAACATTAGCATTAATAAATTTCAATCCTTCTGGTAAGTTGTCAGTAGCTATAATATCAGTAGCTATTCCCGGACCATTGTTAACAATTTCAATAACATACTCAACATTATCTCCATAATTATATGTTTTATTTTGATGATTAGCTGTTTTGTTAACTGCCAAATCAATTACATTAATTGGAACAATGTTTGTATCATTAGCTGCTTTTTTATCTGAATTAATTACAGATGCAAAGTTTGTAATGCTGTTTAATTTTCCAACATCAACATATGCTTTAACTGGAACTGTAATTACTACATTAACAGTCATTCCTGAAGAAATGGTTCCAAGGTTTGCATTTCCTATCCAAGCACCTTTGTCTATTCCGTTTACAGAATAAGTTACCTTACTAACATCAAAGAACATTTCACTTAAATTATCAGTTAAAATAACATCTAAAGAATCTGACAATCCTCCTGCAGTTATTTGAACAGTATACTTAATTACATCTCCAGGATTTACAAGAGTGGTATTAGCTACTTTTGTAATGTCCAATGTAGTATCTCCTTTAACATTTACAGCAACATCATCTTCTAAAGTACTGTTTTCTCTTAATTTTGTTGAAGAACCAATAACCGCTTTATTTATTACATTTCCACGAACAGTTGTTTTAATGAATCCTTCAAATAATATTGTTTTATTTTGACCATTAGCTAATGTTCCAATATTAATAGAATCATCATAACGAGTCCATGATTGACCATCTAAAGAATACAACATATTTGTTAATTCAGAATCATTATAAATATCTTTTAAAATAATATCACGTGCATATGAAGGTCCATTATTGGTAATTACTATTTCGTATTTGATAATTTTACCAGCAATTGCTTCAGTAATATTGATTTTAGTAATATGTAATTCAGCTAATGTAGTAACATTTTTAATGTTTGTAGCTTCATTATCATCGAGTTTTAATTCTCCGGTAGTGGTGTTGACTCTGACAGTGTTGTTTAATATTGTATCATCAACAATACTTCCATCTAAATATCCTCTGATATAGACAGTTTTAGAAGCTTTAGAACTGATACTTCCTAAATCAATAGGATTAGTATAAACATTCCATGTTTTACCGTCTAAAGAGTATTCTAAATTAGTTAAATATTCTGAATGATAATATTCATTTAATTTAACATTTTGAGCAGTATCTAGTCCGTTATTTGTAATTATAATTGTGTAGTAAATATCTTCACCAGCTATAACTACTTTATTATTACAGTTTTTAACTACACTAAGATCAGCTTCAGTAACATGAACTTCTTTGGTTGTTTGAGTAGTGTATGTCCTATTATTTGGATTTGTTCCATTAATTGAAACATAAGCTACATTAACTGAGTTTATAAAGTTTTGGCCAATTGGTGAGTATTTTACACCATCCATTTCCCATTCAGCAAATGAAACTTTATATGTGAATGTGAATTTGTCCCCAACAGTTAAATTAAGACCAGTAATTGTAAATGTTCGTGTATTTTCATCGAATTTAACAACCCATCCATTTGATTTGGAAGTTGAATTAATACCTGTGTATTTTAAACCTAACGGCAATGCATCTTTAATTGTGATATTATATGCTATTCCGTTTCCTTTGTTTGTAATGACAATTGAATAAGTTGCATTTTCATAATACTCGTATTTCTGTTTATCTGATGTTTTGACAACACTGATGTTAGGTTCAGCTATCTTAACTTGAGCATTAGAATTATCTATTTTATCATCATTTAAATATAATTCAACATTATTAGATTTAATAGATTGTGCTTTGTTAGATGAATCATTTAAGACAACAGCAGATAAATTAAATATAATGTTGTCAGAATATTTGTAAGATGTAGTATTTCCAAAGTTTATAGTTACAAGGTTTCCATTTACACTGACATCACTGATTAAAGTACCATTTGATAAAATAACTGAATTTTCAAGATATTCAAATCCTTGTGGAAGGATATCTTTAACCTGCAAATTAGTGTAATTACCTTTAGGTAAGTTTACCATAATTTGATAAGTTACATTTTCACCAATAGTTGGTGTAAATATGTTGCCGTCTTTATTGCCAAGTGTGGTTCCAATTACTAATTTAGTAATAGTCGGCATTTTAGTTTTTAAAGTATCTTTACTTTCATTATAGTAAATTCTACCGTGATCAGGTGCGGAATATCCAACAGCATAAGCCATATTTACATACTGACTTCCAATTTGGATATCTGACCTTATAACAAATGAATATTTTGCATGAATTATATCTCCAGGATTTAACTGAGCCACATCAATTTCAACATGAGAACCAATCCATTTGATTTTAGCATCAATTGGATTTCCATCAGCATCAGTTACTTTAATAACCACATTATCTTCACCAGGTGTCTGACCAATAAATAAATCAAAGTCATCTAACCCATCAAAGATAACTACATTAAATAATGGAGTTTTACCATTGTTTTTAACAATTACATCAAATGAAACATGATCTAGGCCTTCAACTTCAGTTACATTGAATTTTTTAGTAATATCTGCTGTAGGTTCCACAATTGTAACCTTAGCACTAGACCTGCCCATAGTCTTATCATTTAAGAACAATTCCACATTATTAACTTTAACCGCACCTGCCTTATTGGACGGATCAAAAATTGTAGGTCTGGCAGTCAAATTAATAGACAAAACACCATTTGCAAAACTACTGGAATGAACATTGTTAACTGTAATAGTTATATCATAATTATTTACATTTACAGTCCAATCCTTACCATTTACTAATTTTGTACCATTTGCATAAAATGCACCTGCACCAATATACTCAAATCCCTGAGGCAAAGTATCCTTAATCACCAATTTAGTATAATTACCAACAGGCAAAGTTACATTAACACCATAAATTACCTTTTCACCAATAGTTACCTTATCCTTACCATTATCAATAGATGAATCAACAACCCATTTAGTAATTACCGGAAGTTTAGTTTTTAAAGTGTCCTCATCATAATTATAGTAATTTCTACCGTGATCAGGTGCGGAATATCCGACAACATTAGCCATATTTACATACTGACTTCCAATTTGGATATCTGACCTTATAACAAATGAATATTTTGCATGAATTATATCTCCAGGATTTAACTGAGCCACATCAATTTCAACATGAGAACCAATCCATTTGATTTTAGCATCAATTGGATTTCCATCAGCATCAGTTACTTTAATAACCACATTATCTTCACCAGGTGTCTGACCAATAAATAAATCAAAGTCATCTAACCCATCAAAGATAACTACATTAAATAATGGAGTTTTACCATTGTTTTTAACAATTACATCAAATGAAACATGATCTAGGCCTTCAACTTCAGTTACATTGAATTTTTTAGTAATATCTGCTGTAGGTTCCACAATTGTAACCTTAGCACTAGACCTGCCCATAGTCTTATCATTTAAGAACAATTCCACATTATTAACTTTAACCGCACCTGCCTTATTGGACGGATCAAAAATTGTAGGTCTGGCAGTCAAATTAATAGACAAAACACCATTTGCAAAACTACTGGAATGAACATTGTTAACTGTAATAGTTATATCATAATTATTTACATTTACAGTCCAATCCTTACCATTTACTAATTTTGTACCATTTGCATAAAATGCACCTGCACCAATATACTCAAATCCCTGAGGCAAAGTATCCTTAATCACCAATTTAGTATAATTACCAACAGGCAAAGTTACATTAACACCATAAATTACCTTTTCACCAATAGTTACCTTATCCTTACCATTATCAATAGATGAATCAACAACCCATTTAGTAATTACCGGAAGTTTGGTGGTAAAACTGTCTTTTGCAGCATCAGTATAATTTCTACCGTTAGATGGTGCGGAGTAACCTATTGCATTAGCTGTGTTAATATAAGTGCTACTTATAACTACATCCTCCCTTATTTTAAAGGTAAATCTGTAAGTTAATGATTTGCCTATGCCAAGTTCAGCAATATTTATGCTTACAATATTGTTATTCCATGTCGGAGTTACAACAGCACCGCCAGATGTAACATTAATACTACCACTGACAAATTTGCTAATTAAATCAGTTAAATCGTCACTAAGTGTTACATTAAATAATGGAGACTGACCTCTGTTAGTTACAGTAATATCAAAGTATATTACATCCCCACCGATGACATTGTCTACATTGAAGTTTTTAGTAATATCTATGACCGGTTCAACAATACCGACAGCTGCATCAGATGTGGATTCATGAGTATTCCAGGCAAGTACTGCTTTATTAGTTTTAACAGCTCCTGCTTTGTTATTGTTAACATTTAATACAGTGGCATTTAAAAATGCCTGGAATTTGCCACCATATTCCTTAATAATTTCATCTGCAAATTCAGAAGCAAATGTTAATTCTACAATATTGCCATTTACAGTTACAGTATAATCCTTACCTTCAACAGCTTTATTTTGAGTATTTCCTTTGTAAACTACAATTGAACCGTCAATGTATTTTAAACCTTCCGGAAGAGTGTCTGTAATTTTTAAAATATTGTATTTTCCAACAGGCAATATTACAGTTATATTGTAAGTTACATTTTCACCAACAGTTACCTTATCCTTACCATTTACAATAGTTGTGTTAAATACGGTTTTATTTACTTTAGCATCGTAAGTGTGTAGGGTACTGCTTGCCTGGTTAGAGTAATTTCTTTTTTCATCAAATTTAGTTTCATTAAAAATAGAATAATAATCTACTTTAGCTATATTCTTAAATTCTTTTCCAATAACAACATCATTTTTTACATTGAATGTAAATTTAGCACTGACACTTTGACCGGCTAAAAGTTCACCAACATTCAAAGTAGCTACATCATTATTCCAATTAAAAATAACTTTACCTGTTTCATTACCTTTTAGTATAGTTACACCTATATCACTCCTACTATTTACAAAGGTTTTGATAAATTCTGTTAAATCATCTGTAATAGTAGTATTATAAGCAGTACCTTTACCGCTGTTAGTTACAGTAATTGTGAAACTAGCTTCATCATTACCCTGAACTATATTAGGTTCAAATACCTTATTTATGTCTATTTTAGGCTGATATATATCAACATAAATAGTATCAGAATTTAAGGTATTATTAGTCCAACTAATACTTGCATGATTACTGGTTGTTGCACTGTCTGCACCAGTTGGAATAACATTTTCATTATTAACAACAGTATGATATGCATTAACAATTAATTGGTTATTCTTAGCATAAGCAGGTACAAGGTCACCATTAAATTCAATAGTCAAATAACTTTTTTCAGGATGAGCAGTACTTGGAGTATAAGTTACTGTATATTCATATTCAGGAACAGTAACACCATCACTGGTAGTTATTGTAAAGTTAATATACTTAATTCCATATGACTCATCTTTAATAACTAAGTTTGGAACTCTTAAGTCTGGGAAGTTTACAGTTATTTTATAAATACCCACTTCACCAACAAACAGTATTTCAGTATTGTCAGTAACATTAGATCCAATGAACTCTTTTGTAATGTTTAACCCTTTAGCTATAATAGTTGCATTATCCCTATACTTATCTTTATTAGTTGCAAAGTTTGTACTATTAGGATATGCTGCAAAGTTTGTAATCCATACATTATTAACAATACTTTCCTTTGGGATTAAATATTCACTAAACCTGACAGTATATATAATACTGCAGGAAGTGTTTTGAGCTAACTGAGCTAACATATATCCTTTTGTAAATAAGTCATCTTTAAATGCAGTAATATCAACAACAGTTCCGTTTGAGTAAACCAAACTAACAGCTTTGACATCTGCTTTTGTAATTCCATTTGAAGTTGTTCTGTTAACAAAATCATCAGCTACAATTATATCATAAGCAGTAGAATGACCTGTGTTAGTTATAGTTATATTATATTCAACTTCAGTTGCATTTTCAATATTTTCTAAAATTTTTGTGTCATTTACATATTTTGTAATTTTTAATTCAGGTTCATTAGTAAGCATCAGTACAATATTTGAGCTTGCATATACAACATCAATGGAATCCTTAAACTTCATTTCAGCAAGATTAGCCAAATTAAGCTGGTCTGCCATAGGTTCTGAAGATACCTGAAATGTAAACCACAATCTAACATCAACAGGATGAGCCATGTTATCTAATGTATTTCCAAAATTAAATGAAAGTGCATTATTAAAAGTATCTATACCAATTTTAGGAACAATAACCTTACCTGTATTTTCATCATGTAAAAATCCGCTGTCATTTGCATAAGCCCAATATCCGCCTTTAGGAATTACTCCAGTAGTGGAATTAACCAGATTAAATCCTTTTAAGTTAAATAATGGAATTGGTAAAAAGTCAGTAACAATAAAATCGTTTACAGAACCTGTAGGAAAATGAATATCCAATACAAAAGTTATATTCTGACCAGGATAAACTTTATAAAAGTCAGTATCATTTATGATTTCACCATCAACTGCAATAATATCTTTCTTAAGTGTAACACTTGGAACTCTTAATTGTGTGTAACTGTTATCAGAAACCGTATTAAATGTATTTAAAACAGTAGCTGATGTTTTAATATGATTAATAACCAAATCATTTGATACAACAGAAGATCCGTTTGAATAATGAATAATAACTTTTGCAACAAAATTTAAAGATCCTACCATTGCACCCTGATTAACGCTTCTATTTGTATAATATCCGCCTTTTAAGCTTGTACTTATATTGTTATCCTTTAAGAATTTTGAAATATAAAATGTAACTGATTCATCAATATCCCCTAAAGAAACAACACTGTAATAACTTTCATTTAATTCATATGTTTTTCCATAAATTGATAGGACAGGTTCATATTCAGTTAAGAATTTTTGAGCTGAACCTACTTTATGGGTGTCAAATTTATCATAAATTACCAAGTCATCAAAAGCAAAGTAATCAGAAATTTCAAAATCAATTTTATACACAATTAAATTATGAGGAACAACAGGATGTAACTGACCTGATCCTGTTAAAATTTCTGAATATTTTTGAGTAGCTAATGATTTTAAATATATGCTATAACTATTTGAAGCATTGTAAGTATCATTAACATAAGTATAATTCATATCCACAGTACTTGTAGCAGCAACACCTTCGCCAGTTTTAGAATTGATAATGGTTATGTTGTCACCGGTACTGTTATCAAATTCCGGAGCATAAGCCTTATACTTTAAAGTGATACTTGTGGCGCTTAAATCTCCAATAGCTTCTTTTAATTTTAAAATTAGTTTTCCGCCTGTTTTATTACCAGCAGGTTCTTCAATAGTATATAAACTAGAGTCTATAACTCTTCCTTTAGAATCATATAAAACAGGACTGCCCAAATACATTACATCAGACGGAATTACATCTGTAATAGTAATATTTTCAATTTTTGCACCATTAGCTATGTTAATATTTACAGAATAGCTAAATGGGAAATTTGAACCTGTAGCAGTTTCATGTTCATTAAGGTTTGAACTTTTATCTATTTTAACAACAACAGGATTTACCCATCCTGTGACAGTTTCTCCATAAATTGGAGGATAATTCACCTGATCATCAATAGGACTGTTCCCATATCTAAAAACTGGAGTAACAGTAAAATTAAGTAATTTTCCTATTTCCAATACTCCGATACCTGAAGTAATGTTTAAAACCGCATCAGGAGCATCAACAGTAAAACTACCTAAAGGATACTGAAGAATATAAAAAGTACTGTTTGCCGGACCATGCACTTCTTTTTTAGTAAATGGATCCCTTAAGGTATATAAACCCGTTGTATTGTCATAAGTACTTTCATTAAATATTCCAACTTTTATCGGAACTATCTTCCTATTAGAATATGAAACAGTAAAATGTGTTAGTTCTTTAGGAGCTATTAACTGAATATAAGGTTGGAATCCAGTAGCGTCCCCCAAATTCTTAAATACCATTTGGAAGTTGAATGATTCATTGATAAAAACATCTGCAGGATTATTAAAAGACATATTATTGCCATTTTCGCCTTTTAAAGTAATATCCGGAATAGACGTGTTATCATTTTCTACAATAGGACCTTCCCTAATCGGAACATCCCAAATAGAATTATCACCAATAACAACTTCCTCACAGTTATTGCTTGTGATAAGTTTATCATAGGTTAAGCTAGCATTTTCAACAGTAATTGTATCGTCAATAACTGCATTAACTCCGTTAATATCTGGAGAATCAGCTTCACCTGCACCATAAACTGAACCACAAAATATAAACAATAAACTAAGTATTGCTAATACTTTCAAATAATTCATTAATTACACCAATATAAAATTTTGTTTTGATAATTACGAAATATATATTACATTTTTATAGTATATATAATTTTATAATAACTTTCATATAAAAAAAGAAATTCATTTAACAATTACTTAAAACATTAAACAAGTAGTATATAAATAATAAAAGCAATAAGTGATGAAAAGAGAAGATAATAATGGTAAACAGATATTACCATCATCCAATTAAATACAACAGGTGAATTTGATATTTAATTATTTTAAACAGCCATTAAATTAAATTAATTGATTTTTTTAACATAAATCATAAATCCATCCTCTTCAAAGCTAAATTCAAATTCTATATCCATTGAATTTGCCCCCATATAATAGATTTTTTTAAATGTTTAGATTTTTGTGAAACTTACAGCCAAACTGCCGTTGCAGTTTCACAGTAATTATTTAATAACTTTTTTTATTTATAGTTAAC
>ERZ1034992.860-NODE-860-length-15293-cov-11.848208_pt1 | contig 15293 bp, 13 predicted proteins | sample MGYA00520695_ERZ1034992 | MGnify/ENA primary metagenome ERZ1034992 (study PRJEB33766, sample SAMN09781778) | gut metagenome | biome: gut microbiome | host: Homo sapiens | place: Madagascar | study: EMG produced TPA metagenomics assembly of the PRJNA485056 data...
ATCAATATCTTTAAGTTGGTGATATATTATAGAGAGGTGAGAGGGCATCCACCAACGAGGGCAAACACCCCTCACCAACTCATTTTTTTTTAGTCTTTTTTACGGACTTTCTTGCTCTGTTACGCTCCTGTAGTGGGCGCGGAAGGAGCAGTGCAGTTACAGCCATAGCTGCCGTAGCCTGAAATCACTGGTGTAGATGGGAGTACCAACTGACCACGCAAGCAATTGCAGGTCTTCTCGTTCACGTAAGCCATCATCAGCTTCTCCTTGTAAGGAGTGAGGGCTTCCATAACGGCTACCTTCTTGTCAAGGTCGCAATACTTTGCTTGCAACGCATCATACTGGTCTCTCTGATTCTTGTATAGACCGAAGTCAGCATCTACCTGCGACTTGTAAAGACCGAACTCAGCCTGCATTGCTCGGCGATTCTCAGCGTTGATAGCATCTACCTGCGACTTGTAAAGACCGAACTTCTCGGCAACATCTGCCTCACGCATAGCATAGAACTTGTTAGCGGTGTCAAGCTTCAAGCCGAACATGTCGGTAAGCAACTTCACCTCATCAGCGCATTCCTTCTCCATTACCTGTAAGGCGGTTGGCTGATTGGAACTTGAATTAGCTCCGTAGGTGTTTATGTTCACGTTCTCAGGCATATTGCTGCCACCGAGAGAGCCGAATACACCACGACCATTTCCGTTGAGCAAAGCTAAAGCCAAGCCACCGATGCCAATTCCGAGGGCTGTTCCTGCCAAACCCTTGCTGGCATACTCCTTCTTACCATCTTCGTAGATTTTCTTCTCTACTACTTTTGCATCTGTCATTTCCATAATACAATCTTTTGAAATCCTTAATATTAACTAACACTATGTAATCGATTACGGATGCAAAGGTACAAAGAATAGGGGAGAGCAAATATAACTCTATCACACTTTCTTTTAGTGGTTGATTATCAGAGATTTAAGGTGATAGTAGGTAGTATCATAAATAGCAAAAAAGAGAGGCAATCACTTACCTCTCTTGCTCTTTATGAAGTGTAGTATATCCCACTTCTTAAAATATCGAGTGTGTCCTCGTTTTTTGCACTCGCCATTCGGGATGTCACCTCTAGCAACCATACGATTGAGTGTAGCATCAGAAACGTGAAGCTTTTCCTTGACCTCCTCGGTGCTCATCATCGGGTTGAGCATATCGGGGATGATGTCACACAATCTATCCAAATCATCATCGCTCATTCCGCATGCGGTGACCTTCTCACCATTTCGCTGTTGCTCTTCTGCCTTAAAGCAAGCATCACTCAACGACTTAAAAGCCGTTCCTAGTATCTTATAATTCAATATCTTTCCCATAATCACGCACAGATTTTACGTCCTAACTTAGTTCGATTAATAAACATATCAAAAAATCCGTATATATAAAACATTGCTGTTACTATCATAATAGTAAAGCAGGAATCTATCATATCATTTGTCGTGTACCAACTCCATTCAACGATGTGAGCAGCATTCACACCAAAGAAATAAAAGAAGGGTATTCTATATCTCCAACATAGGTAGAAGAATCGGCTTGCTAATATCAAAACCATCGGCAAGATGTACACCATAAAGTAGATAAATAAATAGCAGGGAAAATTCTCATTGTTTGTTATGAACATTTCCCTTGGATGCTGCGAGAAATCCCACATTCCGTATGCGTGTAAGCACATAATAATTATTGGAACGTATTTGCAGAACCATCTGAAGAACTTCAAGATTCTTCTGGAATATCGGTTACCATACTTCATGAGCATCCCCATCAGCTCCGTCACATCAATGTCTTTTATCCACCGTTGGACGTTACCATGCTTCATGAGCATCCTCATCATCTCCGTCGCATCAATGTCCTTTATCAATCGTTGGACTTCGGCTTCTTGTTCTTGTGTCATTATTAATCCTCCTTTTGTCTATAGTTAATTGTTCATAATTCGTTGATTTAAATTAAATGATGGTGCAAAGATACCCTTTTCTTCACAAAATTAACGAAAATGAGAATATTTTTGTGTTAAACTTTATAAAAAGTAACAATCTGAAAGTTCTGTTACCAAATTCTTGTTACCATTTTATCATTTTTTGGTAACAGAAACATTGTACTTTCAGATTATTTTCGTAACTTTGCGGCAGAAATTAAAACATTAAGCTTATGGAGATTAAGAAATATGATACATATAGAGGAGTATTCGTAGATGAAATCGGAACTAGGGGAGATGTCATGGTAGTACTTACAGATACCAAGAACGTAGAAGAACCATCAAAAGAAGATTCCGAAAAGTACGAAAACTTCAAGAAATTAGAACGTGGCGAAATGATAGGTATCATAACCTATTTTCCGTATGGAGCTAATATTGCTTCTGATATTGAGCTTATTAGTGTAGACAAGTTTAAGGAAGCTATCTCCATTGAGGGATGTGAATTTATTGGTAATAGTGTGCATGATATTCCTTGGGAATGCAAGGATTTAGCTATAAATGAACCAAAACCATTAGAATTATGAAGATACCATTTAAAGACAGAAATCAAATGACGATGAAGGAGAAAGTAGCCAATCCTTTGTCTGTTGAGGAAGCATTAGAACTTAACAAGAAATGCTACATTCAGGCGATAACTGATTATTGGGGAAATGATATAAACCATTCTAATTTTAACAAACTTCCATTTGCTGTTAGAATGCCGAAAGGTCTAGTAACACAAGCAGAGGAGGAACGAAGAAAAGGTAAATACGGCTATTTTTGTGATTTAATTCCATCTTGTGGCTCTGATGCCTCATATTTTCCAGGCATGATATTAGAACCTATAGAGAAGTTCAATGCAACGCATTTTCCTGACGGACGAGAAAAGAATAAGGCGGTCACTATGTAGTAACCGCCTTGTCTGTTATTAATAATCAAAATCACTAAAGTTAGATAATTCAAAATTAAAACTACCATCATTCGGTGTTTCGTCATCTGAAACTTCTATTGCGATATTAAAGCCACCTCCATAAGTACTTGATACTTCTGTTATATCAAGCACCGTAGCTTTAGCTGGTGAACTTCCTACATTATTTTTGTCGTAACAATGCCCTACACCTGTTAAATTGATAAATATATCATCCTTATCAGAAAACCAACCATTATCCGGTATATATATAACATAAGTTCCAACATAGTTACGTGTAACTCTTATGTCTTGGCTTCCATCAAACGTTTTATATTTGATATAAGCCGCAGTTGTAGTACCCTCAACCTTACCATAAGCTAACACTTTCTTCTGTCTTCCAAATTTTGACCTTGATGGAACTAAAGAAACTCTATTCAAAACTACCCATCCATATATATATTGAGATTTTGGTTCATTATCGTTTTTAGCAGAGATATTTCCATAAGCCATAAGTTCTATTAATTCTGAAGAAAAACAAAGCTCAGTCTTAGCTATTCCATTCTCATAAAAACGACACCCATATTCTTTTGCTTTATCTGGGACATCTATTGATACTGTACCAAATACGGTTTCTCCATCCCAAAGGTTGTTTGTGAGGCATATCCTTCTTCCGCTTTGTTCGACATTCCACGGCAAGTTGTAATCCGTTTTCCAACCGCCACCCTCAACAGGCATTGCTGCGTTATCGCTATACCCAATATCAAAGCTATCATTTGCTTTGGTAAAAGGACTGCGAAGCGTACCTGTTAATTTAACATTACTAACATTTAAATTAGTAATTGTCGCTTTCTTTGCATCAATAGTTTTACCTTGTAAACCATTGACTACGATATTTTCTGCATCAATATATTTAGCATTGAACTTGCCGTTAGTAAACATTCCTGCTTCCTCATATTCGGGAGTTCCATCTATTCTTGTGAGCACTCGCACCTTATCACCATAGAGCTTCACTTGATTTGCAGTGATTTCGATACCAGCCCTCTTCAAGGATGCCTTGTCTACCAAATCGGTCTTGCGCTCTGTGAACTCGGTAATGGTTGCACCGATCTCCAACTTAGGCTGACTGATGTATACCTCGCCAGCATGATTAAGCTGTAGATACAACTTAGTAGGCACGTGTCCGTAGAATCTCATGTGACCCCAATATCGCTTGTATTCCGTAGTGAGCTGAGTAGGAATCAGTATAATTGACGCATAACGATTTCTAAATGTATCAACAATACGCACATCTGCATTGACGGAATCTTCACTCAACAGATAATCACCATCTACGCTATTGTCGCATAGCGCATACAGACCGATGTTAGCCGTACCCTTTGCGAGGAGCGAAAACATGTAATCAACACCAACCTCTAACGATGGTTGAAACGTCATAATGCTAGGTGTAGAGTCTGCATTGGTATTATTGATGCGAAGGCTCATGCTATCACCATAGTATGCAAGTCCGTAGTCAGCCACATTGCTTTCATTGATTGATGTAAGACTGCCGCCAACTTCGAGGGTTCTTGCATTGTCTATCATGTTGCCGCCAACATAGTCGTAATCATTTTCCGATAACGTCCAACCGCTATAGGTGTCACCCTCTTCCATCATAGGCTTACAGATATAAGCGTCACATGTAGGATATTCATCCGCACCGATTGCCTTCGGAACGCTCTTCGTGTTGCTCCAGAAGTTCACGGCTAGGTATTCGGTTGCATCTTCGTTGTTGGTATCAAGCACACAACTAATTTTCTGCCACTTATTCTTTTCTGTAACCTTAAAAGCCTCGCTTTTTGCACTCTTCGAACCGTCTCTGCTCTGCTGATTGATACTCTTCATGTAGAGGCATTCGATGTTAAATGACAATTCTGTGTTGTCGCTCTTTATCCAACAGGACAATACATACGTCTTACCCTTGACGATAGGAATGTTTGTAACAACACCATTTTTCTGAGTTGAATCCCAAAAAGCACCGATGTAGTTGCCCTCTCCAGTTCCAGAATAGGTATCTTTGCTGTGAATGCAGTTCACAGCATCGACGCCTGTATTCTTTTCGATGCGAGCCAATGAATGTATAAACACGCTGTCCTGATTGCGGAATGCGCTATTCACAAGCATGTTGCGTCTGCCAGATGTCTTGGAATATACCTCCAGCTTTATTTGGTTTGGCATCTGGGCGATAGTTGACTCAACTTTCCGCATATCACTCTGATTAGCCTTATTATCAAGTTCTTTTGATACTTCTGTATATTTGTTACTGACCTCAGTGTACTTCTGAATATACTGCTTATTATCTTCTATGAGGGTGTGAGCAAAGGTATTCACGTTTACCGCAAAAGAGAGATAAGCGTTGTATGTAACATCATTTACCTTAATAGGTACATTAATACCACCAGAAGATGCAGGAACGGATGCTTGAGGTTTTGTGTCTTCAATCTTAGTAGAGGAAATGTCGTAAATCTTCACTATTGGCTTTGATGGACTGCTGTTTTCCTCAACCATAAATGCTGCATTGCAGTTATCTCCTGGTTGCTTTCCAACATTAGGAAAATCCCAATCAGTCAGATATGTAAGTTGTTTGTTACCACGGAATACCTTAATCTCAGCACTTTTTTCGGCTTGTGTAAGATTTCCATTTTCGTCTGCATCGAATACAAGCTCTGCTGGAGCGAACACGATATTGATAGCATCAATTCCGTCATCACCCTTATCACCTTTAGCACCTTGTATCTCGCCAAAATCTACCCATTCATCCGAATTAGCCACATATAGGTGTCCATTTACATTATAGCCATCGCCAAGCTCTGCATGATAGACTACAAGGCTCTCATACTCGTAATGGCAAACATAAGGTGGTAGTTCAGATGTAGGATTACTTCTATCATCTACATTAACAATATAGACATCACTATCCATTCCATCCTCATACGATGGTACAGAAGACATGTTATAGAAAAATCCGATTGCCGTACCTTTAGGAGTGAAGGAAGTTCCGTTTGTTCCATCCTTACCCTTATAGGAAACGCTGTACGTGATAGTCTTATTATTATCACTATATGAAACGATTGTCTTCGACCACAGATATGGTTTGCTATCCGTCTGTATCGCATTTTTAATGTCATCATACCATGTGGTCGGAATATCCGTAGGACTTGCCGATACTTGATACAATACCTTAGTGGCGAGGATGGTAACGCTTGTACCATCCTTTCCATCTTTAGGTTTCCTACCGACTTTTATACTTGCAGATAAGTTGATATTCTTATCACCCATACCCTTTTCCTCCCCATTGATTAAATGTTAGACAAATAAGCTTCCATCACGTCGCCAGCAACACTCTTTGCTTTCTTGCGCCATTCCTGCATAGCCTTATACTCTTCCTCATGCGCCAACTCGTCCTCATCAAGCTTACCGCCATCCGCAAGGGTAGCGAGGTTCACAAGATGATTGTTGATGATAGCCTGCATCTTGTCAGAAGGATAAGCAGCAGACACAATCGCATCAATAACCTTATCACGTTCCAACGGCTGCTCTACACGCACAACATAAGCAGAGAATGCGGTACGCTTTAATTCCTCATTATCCGTGCCGCCAATAGGCAATTCTGCAACATCAACATCAAAGTTGATACGGATATTCTTACCCTCACGCTCCACTGTCTTAGGAGCATTATCGAAAATAGACTTTACCAATTCCATAATAATTACATTAAATGAGTTATACAATATTAAAAACCAATCTCTGGTGTCCAATCGGGGCGGACGATTCTGTAATCGGGATTGCCTACGCCTGTCATGTTCCAATTAATAAACTTCCAACCTTTCAGAGGTATGTGCTTATTCTCAACGAACCATTGCAGTTGTTTCTCTAGATAAGAGTTATTTGAGCGCATCTTGTATGTAACACCGCCACATTGCACTTGAATAAGGTTAGCCGTACCTTTCTTTCCGTATTGTGACTTAACGCCGAACTCTACATCTAACACCGTCATTGGCTGATTGAGAATCATACCGATATTGCCCTTGCGTCCTTGAAAGATACGTTTGCCGTCAGCATCACGTTCCTCAAAGGTAGGCATCTTGAAATCATCAAAACTTTCCATTCCTGTTATCTTTCTCCAAAGATTAAAACCATCACAATGCTTCAACCAATCTTTCAAAAAAACGCTTTCCATAGGCTTTCTACACTCTCGGCTCACTGGTTTTCGGCACATACGTACAACTGTATCACTTACTTGCGAGAGGGGACTCTGTTGCAGTCGGACATACCCAACCACTCATACCCAACGCCTTTAATCTTTGCTCTGTCGGGGCTTACATCATCATGAATGCCCTACATCGAGGCAGGTTCAACCGTGTGCTCTTCGTCCTTTGACTATCTCGTAGCCTTTCGACTTAGGAACAGCAAAATATATCGTCATTCTAAAAATAGAAATCTTGTGTAGATATTCAAACGAGCTCCGATGTTCGTGTTCGAATCCGAGAAACCGTTATTCGAGTTCGAGTACGCAACGCCACACTGAGACCCATTGTTAGCGTTACCACCAACCTGCAGCAGCTCCACGATTTATTACCTTTTCTTTGCCCACTCCGTGGTTGCAGAAACTTACGCACGGAATGGGCTGACTTTTATTTTGTGTAATCCACGAAATCCTAAAAGGAGATTTTCAACCTTGCGGTTTCAATCTTTCGTTTTTTATTCTTGTTATTATATTAATTTTTCACTTTTTTGCTTGGGGGCTTGTCGGCTTATGTAAACGTCAGCCGAGCTGCCTTTTTACATTGCCACAAGCTTCGAGCCGTCCACGAGAATTGGCGTGCCATAGAAAGCCAAACGAGCACCGACGTCCGTGAGCGAAGCCGAGAAACCGGAATTCGAGGCCGAGCACGCAACGCCACACTGAGACCCATTGCCAGCGCCACCACCAACCAGCAGCAGCTCGCCAGTCTTGCTTGCCCAACAACCATCGGCATAGTAAGTGTTATTACCGCCACCAACTGCTTGTGGAATCATATCCCAAAACTCACCGAGTGTCATTTTTGTGATATACTCGCCATTTGCAGCAGCAAGACATACGACTTCTCTTCCGCTAGCGGTATTGCTTACTTGATTACCGCTATATATGACAGCTTTTCGTGTTTCGCCATCCATATAGAAACGAACTCCAGGACGGAACTCCCAAAGTTTACCCCATAAGTCCTCAAATCCGAATAACTTCACTGGGTATTGATTACCGAGCGTAGCGTCATTGTATAGTACCTTTCCGCTACCATTACCGAGAGAAATACACTTACCCATCGGTACATCACGGCAAGCTTCCCAATTAGAGTGTTTGAATCCCGAGCCGATAACAACTTGTGAGTTGAGGTTGCCATAATAAGCTTGATACACCGCATTAATAAGGCATTGGAACGGATAGTTTGCCAAACCCATGTTAGAGTGAAGTTTCTGAGCGCATGCCCAAAACGCACTCATTGCCTTAGAATGCGAGGGGGCAACATTAGGTCTTGAATGACCGACACCGCTTGCATCAACATACATCTTGTATGCACCTACCCACTCTGGAGAATCAAAGGTATGGCCGCCTGCCACTGGGTTAAGACCGCCAAAGGTCATTTTAGTGCCCTCACCTTTGAAGTGGCATTTAGGAACACGCATCATAGTTTCGTACTTAGCTATATTGTCAATGGCTGTACCATCGGCAAAGGCATCCCATGATTCATTGAGTAATGCCGCATACACCTTACCTGCTACGACCTTGAAGAGAAAACCCTTCATGTAAGATGTGTACATATAAGCAGCCCAATAGTTAGATACATTAAACGCTACATTACTATTCTGTTCGAGTAAATACACTGCTGGAGGAGTCGTAATGCTTGACGCTAACTCCTCTTTTAGGTTCAGCAGAGGTATTCTTCGCTCACTTCCTCCTGCTTCAACGATGAAGCTATTAGAAGAATGCATTGAATCAATCTGAGGTACTTCTGATAATCTTGTCATAATTATTTTAATTTAAAATCATACATTACATTTAACCAATAAGATAAGGATTTCCGTCTTTATCCGTAAGATAGCTTCCGTCAGAGCCAACAGCATACGTAAGCGGAGCTTTCTGCTCGTAATCAACACAATCCTCCAATATACAATTCTCTGTGTCACCCAACCCTGTCTCTTCAACAAGATACTCGCAAGCATCACCTTCTTGCCATCTTTTTTCTGTTGTCACATTATCCTCATTATGAGCAATCGTCTTCCAACTGATTTTAAGGATGCGCTGTGGATATTGAATAAGCATGTTGTTGTAATGAGCGAATACCCTATTGCGTCTTACTTTTTGTCCGTAAGCGATACCACCAACATTTGCAAATCCAAAATCAAATGGTGGATATATCCTGTTTACATGGAACTGGAACTGAGATACAACCTTCTTGTCTACGATGACCTTGATGATGTAATCGTTCTTTTCAATCTGTCTCAAATCAAGAACCATAGACGTGAGTGACATACTCATAAGCTCGTTGGGAGCGGTCTTCGTTGATACAGCTATCTTCGTCTGTTTTCCGTTGACATCTACACGATAGACCTCCAATGAATACCCTGTAGTCACTTTAGTCTTTGCTCTGTACACGTCAATAGGTATTGTGCGAAGATACTCATTCCCATCGAGGCATTTCTTGCGTTCTGCATCGGATGCCGTCTTCAATCTGTTTGCGACCATATACTCATACAGACTTAGCTTGTCAAGGGCAGGGTTGTATGTTATGTTTGTTTCAACACCGATACCGACACCCCATGTATCTGCGGCATTACTAGCCGTAGTCAATGTAATAGGGTCTGTAGTTACGTGCAGAAGAATATTCTTTCTGTAGTCGTAGAGGTCACCTTCAAAGTAAAGTTGACATCTGTCATTAGCACCGATATTCTTCTTTACGTACAGAGTGCCACGCATTGTAGTTCCACTAGTATCTAACTCATACAAACCCTTCCAAGACTCAACCTCGGTAATCTTCTTCCAAGTATTGTTTACGCTTACCCACCAAACCATGTTCGTAAGAAACGCATTACTTCGACTTGCATCCCAAGAATCATCGCTTGCACTAGCATTGACTTGTGGCTGAATCTTACTTGCTATCTTTGTTCGGTCTGGGTAGAAGTTGACACCATCCGTAGTCTGCATGAGCGGACATCCACTATCCAAGCAGACAAGAGACACACTTTTTGTGAGTGGAGCATAATGTCTTCTGAATTTTTGTTTAAACTCAACCATCTTTCATAAGTTTATGTTATAAAACAGTACCATTCAATTCACAATTCACTGTCACACCGAGCCCTCTCATGTCTTCATTTGACACAACGAAACTTATGGCGTTGAACTCGGCATTGTTGCTGAAGTTCTTTGTGGCAGTTCTAACAACCGTCAAATCGTTATCATCAAGAATCGTGAATATAATAGTTCCACTTCCGAGAGTAGCAGCAGTACCTGTTGATGTATTAAGCACTTGTGCCTTGATGGTAGAGCTTACAGAAGAGTTTACGGAATCATTATCTGTTGATAGTTTCAGCTGATAGAGGTCTGCCGAATCATCAATACTGATACCTGAGCGGTAAACCACTGTTCCGTCAACGATAAATTCTGCGACAAAAAGCTGATGGCTATCTACGTAGAGTTTATCATTATCTCCTGTCTTATCACGATGAATAGTGATACTTCCACCACTAGCTGCATTGTCAATAGTCGCAATAGCTGTAGCATCACTTCCACGATAGAGTCTTACGGAGTATTTAGATACGTCACCACCAGCATTTTTGAGCCAGAACTTGAGTGTAGAAGTGGTAATCTCGTTGCCATCATTACCGACAACGCCAAGCATTGTAGAGCTTGCTTCAATACCGCCAAAGAATGCGCTTGAGCCGAGCATCGTTACTAGAATATCAATACTCTTCTCCATTTCGTATGAAGATTTGCCGATACTTGCCATGCCAGTATACTTGACTACGTCCGCATCCTGGTTATCCTTTGATGCAAGGTCTCCGATGATGGCGAGTGTTCCTGTTGATGTGTTCATCTTAAACTTATTTGCGAAGTTAGAAGACTTTACCCATCCTGTTCCACTATTGAAGGCGATTTCTACACCATTATAACTCCATTTATGACTAAGCAGCGTAACAGCTTGCTTAGTTGCTGATGTTATATGAGGTGTAATCTCTGGGTGTTTTCCTGCTTCTTCTGTCCAATGCGGTGTTGCTTGGTAATCGTTAGGATTTAATCCTTGATGCAGAGGAACTCCATTAGTAGAGAACCAAAGAGATAGAGTATCACCATCAATGATACGTCTTATCGGAAGGGAAGCCGAAAGTGAAATATTATCCATTCAATACCTCCTTTCCGTTCTTACTGCACTTGAATGCAGCATCCCACATATCCACTTGCTCGCTTGTTACTAGAATGGCGTTTGTGTTTTTCGCCTTCTCATCAAGCGTATCACCAACAGCAAAAGAGAACCAGAGTTCCTTGTCTGTAATGACAACATCATTATCATGCGTCATTCTGTGTGTAGAGTCAATGCCTATCTCGCGACATTTCTCTATGTTGATAATTGCGTACATCATAATAATCAATTATTTTAAAGTTTCACAATCAAATTATTTATAAATCCAATGTTGCCTTATGCACATCACCTGTATTCGTTGTTGCGGTGAACGTGAAAGAAGCCACATCACCACGCCCCAAATCATCTTCCGAATTATCATTAGCCCATGTTATATCTAGTGAGCCTTTGAAGTTCCTTACCTTATCTTTGAGAGACCAGGCAATATCATCTGCGGCATCATCGGTCTTTCGGGTTGCCGCCCATGATTTTACTGCTGTAGTCACGTCCTTGTCACCTAGCATCAGCCTACATACTACGGTATGAGTTTCGCCCTTGCAGATACCAGCAGCGAGGTCGTGATAAAGCTGTAGTTTGATTTTCAGAACCGCAGTCGTTGCCTTCCAGTAAGGCGAATCCTCGGATGGTTCAGCAGTCGTGGTCTGTCCTTCTTGAGAGATACAGAGCCACCTTGTTCCCATCCAAGTCACCTCATCGTAGTAGCTGTATTCCGTACCCTCCTTCCAGTCGCCGAGATAGATGGGAGTCCATACCTTTTCACCGCTGACGTTTACCATCTTGAAGTATTTGCTCACGATGTTGATACCATCGAAGCTTACGTCAAAGATAGACTTATTCTTCAGCGAGTATGAGTTGATGCCTCTATACATCGTGAACCTAGGTGCTGAATCTCCTTCGGTCTCCATCATCAGAAGGTGCTGTCGGCTTGTATCACTCCTGTTACCCATGAGGACGATGGTATCACCTGCGGCAGGAGTGTCCGAACCTTCCATGCAATTGTCCTTCGCTATCTGAATCCATGCGAACTTCTTTCCGTCATATAGCTCGTGACCTTCGGCATCGGTGATTACCTCATTCTCTGCTGAGACCTTTGTGACAAGTCTCCAATAGTCCTTGTTGCTGACGTTCTCATAAACTCCAGGCTTGATATTAAACGTCTGACAGCGAACTTGGTCATCTACCTTAAATGAATTAATTGTAGCGGTAGTTCCATCATCGGCTAAGAGATAGCATTTCCAACCAATTAGCTCATTCGTTGTCTCGCTGTATACTTCCTTTATATAGCTTATCTTGCCAGCAGCAGGCGAGAGAACAATGTTACCACCAACGTAGCTGAGCTCACGGATGAGCAACGTGTTGAAGATAGCCTTTCCCCAAACTATCAAATCCGTAAGCAACATTTGAAATTTACCATCGCTTCGTTGCTTAATAGCAAATCCGCTCTGCTCAGATTCATTGAAATCGAGTGACTTCAAGAGATTCACCAATACACTAGAGAGGATAGCGTTACCGTTGCTGTCTATGCTAAAGTTGTTGCCATCGCCAATGTTCAATCCTTTAATGAACTTCTGCACCTTCTCCCAGGTAACTATACCTTTTGCGATGTCATCGTTTATCTTTGAGATGAAGTGCTTGCTTCCCTCTGTCGCAACCTGATTCTTAACCTGTGTAGTTGTCAAGCCTGCACCAGTTCCGCCATTTCCGCTTTGAAGCGACGAAATCTGCTGCTGAATCTTCTGGATAGTTCCAACCTCTTTATCCTCACGGAGAGTTATGTCGTATGTCGGTATCTTGCCATCTTCTTCCTTGATCGTGAGCTGGTCGATAGAGATGATTCCTTCGATATTGAGGTCTGTATCATTGAAGTTCATCAGGTCGCCGGCCTTAAGCGTATCGTGGAGGCTCTTGATAACTCCGGTGTCGTCTGCCTGCGCTTGGTCGTGCTGCCTTGCCATGAAAATCTCATCTACCTTAGGCTGATATACATACCTTGTATAGTCATTCTTATCAAGGAGCGCTATGGCGTATTTTAGAAGCTTCAGTGATGCAGCATTAACATACGAATCAGGAAGGGTGATGCCGGTAAGGACGAAATGGTCTCCTTTCTTGATAGGGTAGTCCTTGTATGGAAACCAAAGCTCAAGAGCATCGTCCTTGATTCGTTCGATAGTGAGCCTCCATCTCCTATCAACCTTGGTTGAGGATGCTACCTTGAACGTTCGACCACCACACATGCCATCTTTCATGTAGATGGAGAAATCGTCATCCTTAAGGTCGTTGATGTCGAAGTCTATAGCCTTGCTGAGATAGATATCAACGTTCTTGACATTTTCGTTATTATTGAATCTACCATCATCATCAGGAGCAACACCCTCATCAATCTCGTCAACACGAACGCCACCAATAACCATTTCCTCGATAGTAGGGTAGATTTCGATAACTCCATTCGTCTTGTCGTCAGTATCAAAGAACTGTGATGCAGAACGGAGACCAATCTGCTCAATATTGACAGAATCAATATATGGTCTATATGGATCAGTAGAGAATCTGTGTTGTTTCCCTGTAGGGTTCACGTACTTCTTTTCTTCATCCGTGAGTGAATCATAGAAGTCGCTCAGAGATACATGAGGGAATCCAGGCAACATAAGTCTGTTGATGGACATATTGTTCGGGAGATTCTCTGCATATTCCTTCATGGACGAAGGAACATTTTTCTTGTTGAGGCCCGATGTGATATACATCTTCGTGTTTCCCGCTTTAACCTGAGCGATGAAAGTGTTAAGGTTTTCCCTTGACTCTTCGTCACCGCTATCTACCTGCGTTCCCCTGTATTCCGAATAGAATCTACACTTATTGGTATTGTATTTCTGTGTTACATAACCGGTAATCTCAGTCTTGAAATCAAATGTAACCTTAAGCACCCAACCAGAAGACTGCTCGCCAGTTTCTCCAGAAACAATATACTTTCTCGGATTCTTGAAATATGTCTCGATATAGTCGACATCCAGTTCAAGCTCAACATTCGTGCTGGCCCCGACGACTTTCGTGATGTTCGCCACGTACTTGACACCGAGGTCCGCATAGTAATGAGAAGGAAGATTCTTCTCCGAACCATAAGCTCTCAGTCTCGTAACGACACTCTGGTCGGAATCAGCGTTCTGAACAATCTCATATAATCCATTACCGAGGCCATACTTGAAGATATGGTTTGCCTGTATTCCGGTAGTACCGACATATATATTCCTTCCTCTGACGATGAAGTTTATGTCCCACTTCTCGTTCACAAGCGCAAGGGCTTGCCAACAGGTCATCGAATCCACTGTAATAGACATCGATTCGATGACGTTATCTCTTGTTCCTTCGCCGTACATTGACAGCCAGTCGCTCGCGAGGCATCCACGCTGCACGGAACGTTCCATATTTCTGGAGTAAATCTTCCAAAGACCTGCACCAATCTGGTCGTCAAGGTTCGCCTGGATCCTGTCTAGTAAATCATCAAGAGTCTGTACGTAGAATGGAAATTTCGGTAGGGCAGTGTAGTGGAGTTCATTGTCATTCAATACCACATCAAGGAACTCAGCTCTAGAAAGCTCATCCTGCAATGCATTGAACTTTACGCTGTCATATATGAAGCCATCACCGTAGGTGCCAGGTCTCGCCTGCTTATCTTTGCCCGGCTCGTAGTTGAGCTCAAACCGCTCGCCACGATAGACAATATAGTCGCCTATTTGAAAGTTGATAGGCACTTCGTGCTTGAAGTTGATAGTCACGAAGCACTCACCCATCCAAAAATCGGAGTATTCCAATCCATGAACGGTTATCTGCTCTTCGTTAACGTCTGTCAGCTTCGAGCCATCCTTATGATAAATATTCCAAGTGCTCATGTGTCTGTGTTATCCTAAATTTGAAATCCTGTCCTGTGCATCCATGATTGGCTTGATGTCAGTAACAGGGTCGTTAAACTTGAAAG
>ERZ1034992.861-NODE-861-length-15282-cov-13.319630_pt1 | contig 15282 bp, 14 predicted proteins | sample MGYA00520695_ERZ1034992 | MGnify/ENA primary metagenome ERZ1034992 (study PRJEB33766, sample SAMN09781778) | gut metagenome | biome: gut microbiome | host: Homo sapiens | place: Madagascar | study: EMG produced TPA metagenomics assembly of the PRJNA485056 data...
AAAGATTGCGACAAGCGATCTGAAAAATATGCCGGAGTTCGGGGAATGAGAGCTGAAACATGATTAGGACAAGGTGTGGAAGCGAGCGGTAAACCGAATAATGATTAAAATTCGTGCCATGACGGCACGGATTTTTTCTTATTCTGGGCAGCGCGCCAAGACCTCATTCAAATTTACGGACAAAGCCTTCGTTTTTGCTGATTTGTCCGTAAGCAAAACGCATTTTACGGACAAACCGGCATTTTTCAGTGATTTGTCCGTAAATTTTTGACCATTTTGATGAGGATTTACGGACAAAGCCGGCTTTTTGGATCATTTGTCCGTAAAACCGGGTCCGAAACGTCTGAATTTTTACGGACAAACGGCCATTTTTGACCATTTTGTCCGTAATCGCCATTTTTCGGGCGGACCAATTACGGACAAAGAGTCCATTTTCAGCGATGTGTCCGTAAACGACAGTGATTTTGACAAATGCAGTGCTGCTCAATCACTGCACCTGAGTTAGGTTACGAGCAAAACGGCGATTTTTAAGGTTTGCCCGTTATCTGAGATCGCAATGCTTTGGCGAAAGTAAACGAGTAGAACATTTTTTCAGTTTTTTGAGATTTTGTTCTACTTTCGAGGCCGCGCGGTCTGATTTTGGAGCCGGCGGTAGAACATTTTTTCAATTTTTTGAGATTTTGTTCTACTTTCAGAGCCGCGCGGGCCGGATTTGGAGTCGGCGGTAGAACATTTTTTCAATTTTGGGGAATTTTATTCTACTTTCGGAGGCGCGCGGTCTGATTTTGGAGCCGGCGGTAGACAAAAATCACACATTTCTCCCGTTTTTTGTCTACTTTTGGTTTCGCGCACCCCGATTTCGGAGAGCCCGGTAGTCAAAAATGAGTCATTTCTCCCGTTTTTTGTCTACCGTCCCTCGATATTCAAAGAGGGTTACGGGCAAAACAGCGATTTTTGAAATCTGCCCGTAAAATCCAGGCTTCGGTTACGGGCAAAACAGCGATTTTTGAAATCTTCCCGTAAAAGCCTGCCGTACCTCAAGAATTTTACCAAATCAATAAAATTCAAGGCGTTGATTTCTGCACAGGCACTGTATTTTTTAGAAGCATCTTGTAAAACTCGTTCACACATCCAAATGAAAATCTCACGGACGACGAAATCAGACCGTGTGGCTCTGAAGGCCCACGCTAATTACCTTAATGCGCACCCGAATGAACTAAGATGCTCCAAAGAAGCCGCAGATTATGAATTTAGAATCCGAACAATGGACTAAGAAAATAATATCCGAAAAAGTTGACTTTTCACTTGACGGACATAGCATGTTTGTTAGAAAATTCAAGATAAAGAGTTCTCGTAAATTACAGAGAACTAAGAATAAAGTATAGAAATTGGGGTAATTATGAGGAAAGTGGTTAAATTCGGCGGAAGCTCTCTTGCCGATTCAAAGCAGTTTGAAAAGGTCGGTAACATCATCAGTGCCGACGAATCAAGATTATACGTTGTTCCAAGCGCACCGGGCAAACGCTTCTCAAAGGATACGAAAGTCACGGACATGCTGATCAAAGCTTATGAAATTACGGTTGAAGGCGGCGACTTGGGCGAACAGCTGAAAAAAATCAAAGCACGATATGATGAAATTATTGACGGACTTGGCCTTGAGCTGACGCTTGACGATGAATTTGCGACAATTAAGGAGAATCTTGAAAAAGATCCTTACCTTGACTATGCTTCTTCTCGCGGAGAGTATCTGAACGGAAAGGTCCTTGCAAATTATCTCGGTTTTGAGTTCATCGACCCTTATGAAACGATTTTTTTCAACGAAGAGGGGCAGCTGAATGATTACAAGACCAACAAGGTTTTGAAAAAGCGCCTTGAAGAGGCTGAACATGCGGTGATTCCCGGTTTTTACGGACAAGGAAAGGATGGCCGCGTCAAGACGTTTTCGCGCGGCGGATCTGACGTGACGGGGTCGATCGTGGCGGCGGCTGCCGGGGTCGACGTTTATGAAAACTGGACCGACGTTTCAGGATTTCTTGTTGCGGATCCGCGGATCGTGGAAAATCCAGAGACGATCAGCACGATCACGTATCGTGAGCTGCGCGAGCTTTCATACATGGGGGCATCCGTCTTGCATGAAGAAGCAATCTTCCCGGTTCGCTCAAAGGGGATTCCGATCAATATCAGAAATACGAATCGTCCTCAAGATGAGGGAACATGGATCGTTGAAAGCACGGCCAAAAAACCTGCCTATACGATTACCGGAGTTGCCGGCAAAAAAGGCTTTTGTTCGATTACGATTACGCAGGCCTTGATGAATTCTCAAATTGGCTTTGGACGCAGCGTGCTGCAAGCATTTGAAGAAAGCAATATTTCGTTTGAACATATGCCTTCCGGAATCGATACTCTTTCAGTCGTCGTGCATGAAGACGAATTCCTGCTTAAAGAACAAGAAGTCGTGGCCCGTCTTCACAGAATGACCGAACCGGATTCAATCGAAATCGAATCGGATCTGGCGTTGATTGCGGTCGTCGGTCGCGGAATGAAGTCTCAAAGCGGGACTGCGGCAAGACTTTTTGCCGCACTGGCCAACGCAAACGTCAACATTCGCATGATTGACCAGGGATCTTCAGAATTGAACATTATCGTCGGCGTTGCCAATAACGATTTTGAAGCCGCAATCAGGGCAATCTACGAAAATTTTGTGGCGCGTGTGTAAAAGCTGTCAGGCGAACGGAACGCTGACGATACGTGAATGGTGTAAAATATGGATAATCTCATTAAACAATTAGAAGCATTTGTTCCTTATAACGAACAGGAAGAACGCGATTTGTCCGTGATGCTTGACTGGGCCAAGAGCGGGGCGGACGTTTTGACAAGAAAGAACAAAACGGCTCATTTTTCCGCTTCGGCATGGATCGTATCACCGGATCGAAAAAGTACTTTGATGTGTTTTCACAATATTTACGATTCTTGGTCATGGATGGGCGGACATGCCGATGGCGATGCTGATTTGAAACACGTCGTCGTAAAGGAAATCGGCGAAGAGTGCGGCCTTTCTAAAGACAAGCTGCATTTTCTGGACGATGGAATTTTCTCTGTCGAGATCTTGACGGTCAACGGGCATGAAAAACGCGGAGAATACGTGCCTTCCCATCTGCATCTGAACGTGACGTATCTTTTGGAAACGGACCCTGCATTTGACCTGCAAAGCAAGCCGGACGAAAACAAGGCGGTTGCCTGGATCAGGATTGCAGATCTCTCAGAGCGCGTTTCCGAACAATGGATGAATGAACGAATTTATTCAAAACTCGTCAAAAAAACTGCCGCAGCGGATTAGTCGAAAGAGGCTTTGAAAAAGTCCCGTTTCTTAATTGAATTAAATGCCGAACGAATGTCAGGTTGCGACTGCTTTTGTCCGGCATTTTTTAAATACAGTGCTGTTCAACCAATTCAGCCAAATTTACGGACAAAGTACCATTTTTTGTTGATTTGTCCGTAAGCAAAACGCATTTTACGGACAAACCGGCATTTCCCAGCTATTTGTCCGTAAATTTTTGACCATTATGATGAGGATTTACGGACAGAAGACGCTTTTTTGAGCGTTTGTCCGTAAAACCGGGTCCGAAACGTCTGAATTTTTACGGACAAACGGCCATTTTTGCCCATTTTGTCCGTAATTGCTATTTTTCGAACAGGTTAATTACGGACAAAGAGCCCATTTTCATCGATGTGTCCGTAAACGGCAGTGTTTTTGCCAAATGCAGTGCTCGCTAAATCAGCGCGCAAAATCCTCACGTCCTGACGGAGCATATCTTTTGAGCGCTTTGGTACATGGAAAAGAAAACGATTATTTCGGGGGATTTCCGCCATAACAAGGAAATTGTCCCGCATACGCAAAAAACCGGATCAGATTTGCAATTGATTGCAAATCTGATTCGTTTTTTCAATTTGAGGCATCGTTTTTTCAAAGACTCTTTTTTACAAAAACTTAGATCTTCCTGATGACGAACGAAAGAAGAATCTCCGAATAAAAGCGCTTGCATAATTGACCGGCTTTGCATAAAATAAAAGTTATATAGTGATTGATTAGAGGGATGTTCATGGATATTGAGAAACTGCTTGCACTTTTTCCGCAAGCAAATTTGGGAGAAAAACAGGCCGGGGCGATTTCATTCAGGCAAGGGGATGCCTTTTTGAATATTCCCGCAGCTGAACTGTCAGAAAAAGAGCGAAAGATTTTGGAAATTTTCTTGGGGAAAACAGCTGATTTTGAAGTCGAATGCGGAGTATGGCAGGATTATCTGACGAAAAAAAGCGACGTTAAACCAATCAAGCGCGGCAAGATCAGGTTTATCCAATATGAGATACGCTCCTTGAACCAAGCTGAGTTTGACATGGAGCTGTTCAAAAAGGCTTTTTCCGCGCTGTTCCCAAAAGAACCGGAAGCTGTTTTCTTTTTGTCAAATAACAGCGGTGTGGCGGTTGAAAAAATCAATGCTGCAAGTTTTGACAAAGAGGAGTTTAAGGGAATCATTCAGGCACTTGATGCCGATCTTGGTGCAAGATGCCGTGTATTTGTCGGACATATCTGGAATCATAAGGATGATTTGCGCGAACTTTTTTCCGCAGAACGGCGGGTTTTTTTGACGGAAAATCCGTCTGAACAGGTTTTTGACCTGGCAGAAGTAGCGCTTCATCATTATTGTCATGAAATGACCTCAAAAAGTCCGCTTGCCCAAAAATACCATCAATTGATTTCTGAAGACACGCAGCTGAAAAAGATCGTCGTTGCCTTGTATCATGAAAAAGGCAACGTTTCATCAGCGGCAAAAAATTTATATCTTCACAGAAACACGCTTCAGTACAGAATAGACAGACTTCGTCAGGAGACCGGACTCAATTTGCGCCGGATGGATGACCTGGTTTTTTGCTATTTGATGCTGCAGTGACCATGGACTCCTTTGAGTGGTGCGGAAATTGAAAAGGAACGTTTTTAGCAACTCGCGTTGTTTATGCAACCGTTTTCGTAAAAGTGCACAAAGGCTGCTGAATTTTTTGTGCAACTTGTGCTGGCCTTAAGAAACCCCTTTCAATATAATTGTAAGCGTAAACATGATAAAAGACAGGTGAAAAAAATGGTTGAATTGAATTTAAAACATATTTACAAGCATTATGACAATGCAGAAGACGATCAATATTCCGTAACCGACTTCAATTTGGACATCAAGGATCGGGAATTCATCGTTTTTGTCGGACCGTCAGGTTGCGGTAAATCAACGACCTTGCGCATGATTGCCGGCTTGGAAGACATTTCCAAGGGCGAATTTTTGATTGACGGTCGCGTTGTTAACGATGAAGCACCAAAGGATCGCGACATTGCCATGGTTTTCCAAAACTACGCCTTGTATCCTCACATGACTGTTTATGACAACATGGCATTTGGTTTGAAACTGCGCAAGTATGACAAAGAAGACATCGACAAGCGCGTTCATCATGCCGCAAAGATTCTGGGTCTGGAGGAATATCTCCAACGCAAACCAGCCGCTCTTTCCGGCGGTCAGCGTCAACGTGTCGCCTTGGGTCGCGCAATCGTGCGTGACGCGCCGATTTTCTTGATGGACGAACCGCTCTCAAACCTCGATGCCAAGCTTCGCGTTTCCATGCGCGCAGAAATCGCCAAGCTGCATCAGCAACTTAAGACGACGACGATTTACGTTACGCACGATCAAACGGAAGCCATGACGATGGCCGATCGCATCGTCGTCATGCGCGACGGCAAGATTCAGCAAGTCGGAACTCCGCAAGAAGTCTACGATCATCCGGCAAACGTGTTCGTTGGCGGATTCATCGGATCACCGGCAATGAACTTCTTCAAAGTGACGCTTAAGGACGGCAAAATTACCGATGACGGCAACAACTTTACGTTGACTGTTCCCGGAGGATGCTTGAAGGTTTTGAAGGATAAGGGCTATGACGGCAAAGAAATCGTCTTCGGCATTCGTCCGGAAGACATTCATTCAGAACCTGCCTTCCTCGAAACGTTCCCTGAGTCTGTCGTCAACGCTGAAGTCGTTGTTTCAGAACTTCTTGGCGCTGACTCGCAGCTTTACAGCCGCGTCGGCAATACGGAATTTGTTTCAAAAGTTGACGCGCGCGACTACCTTGCGCCAGGATCGAAGGTTCGAATGGGCTTTGACATCAACAAGGCGCACTTCTTCGACAAAGACTCGGAATTGTCCGTATATTAAAATCAGACCCCTAGTATTTCAAAGAGGCTTCGGAATGCTCCGCAGCCTCTTTTTGTGTATTTTATAAAATGCAGTGCGTTCTCTCAGACGAGGATTTGTGTAACTTGAGCGCAAATAATGACCGCTTGAACAGAATTTGTTTACAGCAAATTTAAAAAATGGTTAAATTAAAAACGTAAAGGGGTGAGATGATGAGGGTTCGAGTTGAGATCGGCACTGATGTTTCGGAAAAAGAAATCGTTTTGAGAACGAACGAGTACGATGAAGAGGCTGAACGGATGATTTCTTTGCTGCAAAAGATTCAAAAGACGCCGCAGCTGATTTTTTATAAGGACAGCACGGAATATTTCTTTTCCGCGGATAAAATTTTGTTTTTTGAAACAAGTGAGAGGCAAGTCTACGCTCATACGAAAAATGATGTTTTTGTCGTTAAGCACAGACTCTACGAATTGGAAGATATTTTGAGCGGAAAATTCATGCGGATTTCCAAATCGACCATCGTCAATCTCAGTCACGTATACGCTTTGACGCAGTCTTTATCAGGATGTTCGATTCAATTTGCGAATACGCACAAGCAGGTCTACGTGTCGAGAAGATATTACAAGCTGCTGCGTGAACGCATGAAGGAAGTGAGGGAAAAAATATGATGAGAAAAAAATTTTGGGGCGTGCTTTTGATTTTAGCCGCGATTGCTTTGGTTATCAGTCGCCTGGGTTTGAAATACAGCGTGCCGCTAGGTTTTTGGCAGGTTGTCGGAACGTTGTTCTTCGGGGCTGGACTGATTGAGGGGCTGAGCAAAAAGAAAATCGGAACGAGCGTTTTTTCGATTGCTTTTTTGCTGATTATTTATCAAGACCAGCTCAATCTGAGGAGCGTCGGATCCTGGACGATTCTCGGGGCGGCGCTGCTGATTACGATCGGGTTGAATATGATTTTTAAGCAGCGTTTTCAGTTTTGGTATGAAAATGTTTCATCAGGCAAAAATTACATTATCTATGGGGATGACGGAAAAGAGGAAGAAAGTAAAGAATATGAGGAATTTACCGAAAATGAGGTTGGATCGACGATCAAAGTCAGTTCATTTTTGAACACGACGTCGCGATATATTCAATCGCAAAATCTCAGACGAATCGACGTCAAGGCCAATCTTTCGGACGTCAATCTGTATTTGGACAACGCCATGCTTCAGGACGGGCACGCAACGATCAAAGTTGACGTTTCTTTAGGCGACGTCAACATTTACGTGCCGAGGTCATGGGATGTCAACAATAGCGTCGATGCTTTTTTGGCAGACGTTAAGTTTGTCGGCATGCCGTCCGGCGAAGGAACCCAAAACCTTAAAGTCGAAGGAAGCGTCCGCTTGGGTGACGTCAAGGTTCACTACGTATAATTTCAAGCGGAGATGATGCCGCACTGGATTTTCTAAAAAGGTTCTTCTTAATTAAATGAAATGCCGAACGAGGCAGGTCGATTTGCGACTTGTTTTGTTCGACATTTTTTCAATTTTGATAAGTGAAAACCGGTTCATTTTGCAAAATGCAGTGCTGCGAATCAGCGCGCCAAGCTTCGGTTACGGGCAAAACGCTGATTTTTGAAATCTGCCCGTAAAAGGCGGCTCCCGGTTACGGGCAAAATGTCGATTTTTGTGATATGCCCGTAAAATGCAGCTCTCGGTTACGGGCAAAACGTTGATTTTTGAAATATGCCCGTAAAAGGCGGCTCCCGGTTACGGGCAAAACGTCGATTTTTGAAATATGCCCGTAAAATGCAGCTCCCGGTTACGGGCAAAACCTCACGTTGCATATAAAACCCGGATGATTCGCAATAAATCGCAAAGCATCCTGATTTTTTAGCCGTCTCAAGGGTTATTGGTAGCGCAATCATTTGTTTCTGTGTTATCCTTAGGTAAATAATTAAGGACGGGTGAGATAACGTGAAGCTGTTGGTTACAAAAGAAGGAAAAGCAACATTTGCAGTCGGAATCGTTTTGGTTTTGTCGGGGCTTTTGATGACGAATCCCGTTAATGAAGATAGCATGATCGTTTCGATCATCATCGGAATTACGGCGCTCATCAAAGGTGGATTCGAATTTTATTTACGACATGTTTTCTTCAAACACTATGGCAATCATCTCAAGCAGCTTGTTGCAATGGGAATAGTCAACATCATCATAGGGTTGATCATGACCATCCCTCCTTACCCGTCGCTTCATATGACGGCATATTTGTTTACCTTCATGTATATTTCAGGGGCGGTTTCTCAACTGACGGTCATCAAGCATCTCAGCTTTTCAGGCAATGATTATTATGCGGTGCTTTTGGGCTTGAACTATATGGCGTTAGCAATGGGAATCTTCCTGCTGCTGAGTCCGCTTTTTTCTGATACTTTAATTAAGTGGCTGGTTGCCGTTTATCTGATTGTGGCAGGATTCGTGCAGATCGTCGGTGCTTTTTGTGAACCAAAATCCGGCAGATAAAAAACTTGAGCTTATTATTACCATTAGTTATCAATTATGTGATACGATATAATCGTAAATTGATAAAGGATGGCGATTGTTATGGAAACAATTCAACACAAATTTAATTGGTTCAGTTTGGTTGTAGGTGTTATTTTGTTTGTGGCAGGCATAGTCACATTCATTCATCTAGGTACAACGCTTGAGTTCATCTCTATTATCATAGGTGTAACGGCAGTTGTTAAGGGTTTGTATGAATTATGGTTCAAGCACGTTCTTGATACGACGACCGAAGAAAAGACGCTTGGTCTTTTTGCAATGGGAATCGTTGATCTCGTGCTTGGCTTCCTGTTCATTTTCAAAGCTGCAACTGGTGCACAGGTCGTAGCGTATATTTTTGCTTTGTGGTTCATCTTCGACGCAATTGTTCAGCTTGCTGCTTCAAAGCAGTTTAAAAACGCCGGCAAAGCACACTACGTCTGGATGATCGTATTGAACGTCATTGCCCTGATTTTAGGCATCGCATTGTTGTTCAATCCGCTCCTTGCCAGCATCGCAATCGTGTGGATCGTTTCAATCTACTTGGTTGTCACAGGCATTTCGCAGTTTATATCTGCATTCTGATTTGTCTGCGAACGAGCCCCGTTTCGGTTTGAAACGGGGTTTTTTGTCAAATTCAGTGCGGCATCCTGATTCCGAAAACGAACGCGGATTTTTTGAAAAATGCAGTGGCGCAACCTGATTTCAAAAAACAAATGAGGCTTTCATCTCTGCATTTGGCAGAAAATCGTGGGACGTGCTCGCATTGAAAACGTGACGTCTTGCGGTTTCTTTTTGACCGCTTGGTTCAAGATGCTTGTAATCAAGCAAAGTTTAAACATATAATAGTTCCATCAAGCAAACAAAGGGGGAATTTAGCTATGAAGGAAAGGGCAATTGAAGTTTCGAACCTCAAAAAATATTTTAAAGACGTCAAAGCCGTCGACGACATCAGCTTCTCGGTCGAACAAGGCGAACTGTTCGGTTTTCTCGGCGTCAACGGTGCCGGAAAATCGACCGTAATCAATATTTTGTGCACCTTATATAAAAAAGACGGCGGAAGCGTGCGTGTTTTGGGAAACGAAGTCGGAAAGGACGATGAAAAAATCCGGCAGGACATCGGGATGGTTCATCAGGAAAATTCCCTTGACGAGCTGCTGACGGTCAAGGAAAATCTGCAGATTCGCGGGGGGCTTTATGGCGAGACTAAGGAAAATCTCAGGAAAAATTTTGACAAAGTCGTCAAACTTCTTGGGTTGAAAGATTTTTTGAACAGACCGTACGGAAAACTTTCCGGAGGTCAAAAACGCAGGGCAGAGATTGCGGCGGCGCTGATGCACGAACCCAAGATCCTGTTTTTGGACGAGCCGACGACGGGACTTGATCCGGCAACGAGAAAGAAGGTCTGGGAAGCAATCGTTTCTTTGCAAAAAGAACTTGGGATGACCGTCTTTTTGACGACGCATTACATGGAAGAAGCTGCCAATGCAAAGCACGTCTGCATCATCGATCATGGCAAGGTGCTGATGTCCGGAACGCCATTTGAGTTGAAGAATACATACGTCAAAGACATTTTGCGACTTTATTTTGAACCGGAAAAAAAGGATGAAGTCAAAGAGTCTGCAGCAATCAAAGCTCTGCATTTGACAAAGGAAACGGGCGACATGATCGAAGCAGAACTTGAATGCACGAAGGACGCATTGGACGTTTTGGAGAAAATCAGAGGAGAAATCAAAGGCTTTGAAGTCGTTCAGGGAACGATGGACGATTTGTTCATCAACGTGACGGGGGGAAATAAAAATGCATAAATTTTGGAATTTGGTGAAGAGGCATTGTTTGGTGTTCCTTCGCGACAAGACTGCCGTGTTCTTTTCGTTTTTGGCGATGATCATCATCATCGTGCTGATGGGCGTCTTTTTGTCCAAGATGAACGTTGACAGCATTTTGAGCCTTTTGGAGCAATTTCGTCATTCGAAAGCAACGGCAACGGACAGGAAGAATGCGACGGAACTCGTTAATTACTGCATCTTGGCCGGAATTTTGATGACGAATTCGCTGACCGTATCCACCAGCGTGATCGGAATATACATCGACGACATCAAGAGTCATGCGATTGATTGCTTTTATTCGGCACCGATCAAGCGCAGCATTGTCTCGTTGTCATACATCGCAGCGGCAATGATGATTTCGATGATGATGTGTCTGGCAACGCTCGGCGTTTTTTTGGCATTTATCGTTTTAGAGGGCGGAGAGATGCTTTCGCTGACGAGCCTGCTGAAGGTCATCGTGGGAATTGCGCTCAACGTCGTTTTGTTTTCGATCGGCGCGTACGGAATTTCGCTTGGGCTCAGAAGTTCAAAGGGCTGGTCGACGCTTGCAAGCATTTCCGGAACGCTGGTCGGATTTTTGGGAGGAGTATATTTGCCGATGGGCTTTCTTCCAAAAGGCGTTGCGAGTGTTTTGAAGTTTCTGCCTTTTTTGCACGGCGCATCGATTTTGCGCAAAAGCTGCGTTCAAGCCGCGTTGGATAAGACGTTTGCCGGTTGTCCGTCAGAAATTGCGACAAATTATCAGGAATATGTCGGCATTACCGTCAAAGCCGGCGGACACGTTTTGAGCACGGCTGCACAGGTCGGAATCATGACATTGTGGCTCGTTGCAGCGTTGGCAGCCGTTTTTGCAATTTCGCGGAGGAAGCATTTGAACAGATGAAAATTATGATATCGCCTGCAGACGACGAGGAAGAAGAAATTATTATAAAATGCAGTGCTGCTTGACTAATCGGGCAAGATCTCATTCAAAATTACGGACAAAGAGCCTGTTTTTGATGGTTTGTCCGTAAGCAAAACGCATTTTACGGACAAACCGCCATTTTCCAGTGATTTGTCCGTAAATTTTTGCCCATTATGATGAGGATTTACGGACAAAGCCGGCTTTTCGGAGCATTTGTCCGTAAAACTGAGGTCGAAACGGCTGAAATCTTACGGACAAACGGCCATTTTTGACCATTTTGTCCGTAATCGCCATTTTTGGGACAGGCCATTTACGGACAGAAGACTCATTTTCATCGATGTGTCCGTAAACGCAGAGCTTTTGCCAAATGCAGTGCCTGATAAATCAGCGCACCAAGCTCTCAGTCAAAAATACCGTCAAACTATTTTTGGTTATTTCCGTCATGGCAGGCGATACGCAAAAACCGAATGACTGCAATTAATTGCAGTCATTCGGTTTTTAATTTGAGGAATATTTTTTCCGGCCTCTAGACCAAAAATTATTTTAGAAAACCTTGAACGGAGGCACAGGATTTGCCTGCGGATGATTGAAGTTGAAAGTTATGAGACTTTCAAAATCTTCTTGCTTGATCCATGTTGTAGCAGCACCGGCAATCATGAGATTGATTTCGACGTCTTCCTGGTCTCGTTCCGTGAACGGAATGACCACGCATGGCTTTTGCTGGCTGCGGAACAAAGCAAGCTCATATGCGCAGCCGTCGTCAATGTTGTCGAGATCGTACAGGAAAACGCCGATGTCGCTTGTTGCAACGGCAGTGCAGTCGTTTTGGAACGTGGCAGCAACCCATTCCGGCGTTCCAAAGACGCCTTCCGGATCGTTGTCCACGGTCGCGTCCTTGTACTGGAAGTCAAACGGAAAGTGAATAACGCCGACGGTTTCGTTTTGGTTAAGATATTCGCGCGCTTTTTTGGCGCGTTCTTTTTGAACGTCGTTGAACCATGGCGTGGCAAGATAAATTTTTGTCGTCGGACTTTTTGCAAGACCCTTGTCGATCATAATTTTTCCTCCTTGCGTGCATGTCGGCACGTTAATGTAAAATGCAGAGCGTGATTGCTGCTTTGGTGCAAGCGAGCAAGTCAGTATTCGTCCGTTTTCAAATAGTGCGAGTAGTAATCGACTGAAACGCGGCTTCCGTCAACCGTCAGGCGAGTCACCGAACCGTTTTCGGGACTGACGGTGATATCGACTTCGGGATCAAAACGGTGGACGATGCTTCTGATCGTCGTTCCGTGGCTGACGATCAAAATGTTGCAGCCGTCATCTGCAATCTTGTCAAGATATTCAAAACCATTTCCGACGCGTTCCCAGAATTCCTGGTTGTTTTCGGCCTGGTGGAACGGATCGGCTTCCTTGCAAAAGTCGCGCGCATCTTCAATCGAGTACGTTGAGATCAGCTCTTTGAAAGTGCGGCAGTTGTGCGAGGCACCGATCATCAGCCAGGCCTGATTGGAATCGGATCCTTCGTAATAGCCGTAGCCTTGTTCACGGAAATTTTCAAGCGTGATCGGAACGGGCGTTTCATTGTCGTTTTCGGACAGAATATAGTTGCAGGTTCTCATTGCGCGCGTCGTATCGCTGTGAAACGCGTACGCAAACTTGATTCTTTTAAGGCGCCGACCTGCTTCATGCGCATCTTCAATGCCCTTTGGGGTGAGCGGCGAATCGCACCACCCTTGCATTCGATTATAGCGATTTAAAATCGTTTGTCCATGTCTTACCAGATATATTTTATAGCTCATTAGAAATCCTCCGAAAAAAGTATATCATCATCGGCAAAAACGCGCTACTCGTTCATTTTGCTCAAGACGGCACGCAGCCTTGGCATGACGTCCTTGTCGCATGAGAACAAAATGTGGTCTCCGAGCCGAATCTGAGTCGATCCGTGCGGAGAAATCGCTTTGCCGTTTCTGAAAATACGACTGATGGTGATGTTTTCGACGAACGGAATCTGACTGACTTCGATGCCGTCAAATTTGGCATTGTTGACGACGACTTCGTAAAGGCGCGAATTGCCGGTAATTATTTGAAGAGTTGACGGCGTTTCGATGACGGCGCTCATTAAACCGACGTTCGTGTCGAAAATATTGAGCGTTTCGACGCCGGCAGAAGCCAGCTTGTGATCCATCTCGGACATGCTTTGCGGATCTGTATTTTCCAGTTCGCAGATGACGCGCTTGACGCCGTATTCCTTGGCCTTCAGAGCCAGATTGACGTTCATCTGCGGGTCGGTGTAGCCAAGGACCAGGATGTCCGTGTCAAATACAGAGCTGTCAATCAAGTCCTTCGGATCAATGCTTGTCAGCAGGCTGACGTTGCCCTTGTAGCGGTAAGTATCGTAGTTTTCCTGTTTATGAGTATAGATCGAAACGTCATACCAGTCCGAATTGAGCCGTTCTGCGGCGTTGATCGTCACAAGGTTTGCGCCGATGATGTGAACCGTCGTTTTCTTCATGTCTTCCGGTTCGGATGAAAGGAGGCGGTTGAAGCAAAGCGGACCGAAAAGACATGTCAGGATGCCGGCAATGAGGAACGCGCCTGATTGCTGGCTCGTGATGACTTTAAGATCTTCTGCAACCGTCAAAACTGCCAGAACGAGCGTAATCGTCGTTCCGGAAATAATTGCGCCGGCCAAGGCGTTCTGGCGTTTGAAACGCAGCCGCAATCCGAAGAAGGCCGGAAGCTTGGCCAAGACGAACGCCAAAAAGAACAACGGAATCAGAACGATCGTCTTTGAATCCGCCAAAAGACTCGGAATGTCGAGCTTGACTCCGGTCAGGATGAAGAAGAAAGGAATCAAAAAGCCGTATCCGATCGCATCCAGCTTTTGCTGCGTGGATTCGCTCGGAGAAAGGAGCTTGATGACGATGCCGGCAACGAACGCGCCCAAGATGTTTTCTGCACCGACGTGTTCAGCCAGGACGACCAGAGTGATGATGACTGCAAACGACAAACGCATGTCGATTTGCGTAGTTGATTTGTTAAATTTGGAAAGAGCCGGGAAGAACCAGCGAAAGTGCCTGAAAATCATGGCACCGGCAATGAACAACAGGCCGATGAGCCAAATCTGACTTCCTCTTCCGGCAACGACGGAGCTGTAGATCGTCAAGGAAAGCAGCGGAACGACCTCGCCTAAAACCGCAATCAGAAGAATCGTCTGACCAAGCGGCCTTGACAGAAGTTCATTTTCCTTCAAAACTGAAATGACGACACCGAGCGCGATTGTCGAAAAAAGGATCGTTGCCAGCAAGACGTTCGTGAACAGGCCGGTGAATTTAAAGAGAAACGCAAGCGCAAAAGCTGCGGCAAAGCTCAAGGCGTAGGCCAGGACGGCGACTTGGACCGGCGTGATTTTGGGCGTGTCGTCTGCTTGCTTTTGTTCGAGCTTCGTCAACGGAGCGTTGTTTTTTTTGAAGAGCGAAAAATCGATTTCCATGCCGCTCAAAAACAGCAGCAAGATTACGCCGAACGTGGACATGTTCGTCAGAATCGAATCGATGTGCACCAGGTTGAGACAGCTTTTGCCGATAATGATGCCGACGATGATTTCGGCAACGGACGTCGGCAAAAGCTTGATGTTGAAACGTGCCAGAATCATCGGCGTTGCAAAGGCTGCAATGACTGTGATCATTAATGAAATATCCATGGAATCATCCTTTCTGAGTACTTTCTCTATTGTATCAGTTTACATCGATTTTTTGAAAGTGTGCAAGGAAACACGTTCTTTTAAGGACGTGATGAATTGCCTGT
>ERZ1034992.862-NODE-862-length-15257-cov-5.471846_pt1 | contig 15257 bp, 12 predicted proteins | sample MGYA00520695_ERZ1034992 | MGnify/ENA primary metagenome ERZ1034992 (study PRJEB33766, sample SAMN09781778) | gut metagenome | biome: gut microbiome | host: Homo sapiens | place: Madagascar | study: EMG produced TPA metagenomics assembly of the PRJNA485056 data set...
CACTGCCTTTTTTAAGAAGAGCTTGCACTTCTATTGTCTTTTTTTCGCGTTTTTTTGCGCTATTTCTACTCCCATGACTTATTTCTCTCGCCAATGGGAGGAGATTATTTCCTGTCTGTCAAGTTTTTTTTCGCTCCTTTCGCACAATTCATTCATGATTGAAATATTGTGAAAATAAATTCCGGCTGCTTTTGATTCTTGTGATCTTCGTCGAATTGCGCTCCGCGATCCGGTAGGGGAGCTTTACGACCGGGACCGCCGCATCCTCCACGCGGAACCATGTCCCGGCGGATGCCAGCAGTTCCACGGACGCCCTGCCGATTCCCGCGTAATTGAGGTCAATTGTGGAAAGTGACGGTTCCAGCAAGGTCGCTCCCGGATAACCGCAATAGCCCATGACGGCGATATCTTCCGGGATCCGTATTCCTTTCTCCTGAAGACATGCCATGATCTCCATCGCGTAAAAATCTGAAAAACAGAAAACCGCACTGGGCTGTCCGCCGTCATTCAGCATCCTGTTCACGGCACACCGGATGGAATCCGTTTCCAGATCCGCGGGATAGACAAGGCATCCTTCGGAATTCAGCCCGAGCGACCGGAACAGTCCGGGGAGTTCTTCACTCCGCCATCCGCGGATGTCAGGAAAGCCCCGCCTGCCGATAATTCTGATGTCCCGGTGTCCTTTCCCCGCCAGGTATTCCAGACCGTCTTTCCATGCACGGCGCATATCCACATATATCAGGCTGAATCCGGTCAGACGGTCTTCATATCTGCCGTGGACAATGATCACGGGCAGTCCGAGCTGTCTCAGGAGCAGCACCACGGGGTCATCCGGCATGATGGAGCTCGCGATGAGGAGAACCCCGCACAGGTTCTTTTTCTTCAGGAGTTCCAAAGCATTTTCCCGCTTGAGTTTGCGCAGGTATTCAATAAAACACAGCTCCGTTCTGAATCCCTGTTCGGCGGCGGCGGCTTCGATCCCCGGCAGGATATAATTCTGAGGAAGTTCCATCCCGCTTTTCCTGACGATCCCGACCAGTATCAGGTTTGAACGCCGTTCTGTGCTGATGAAGGTTCCTTTCCCCGGCACACGCGCCACCAGACCGTCCGCCTCCAATTTTTCCAGAGCGGAACGCAGGGTCACCGTGCCCACGCCCAGCTGGCGGGAGAAGTCCTGTTCATTCGGCAGTCTGCTTTCCGGAGCGTAATGTCCTGAAAGGATCTCCTGCCGGAGTTCCTGGTAAAGTTTGTCCTTTTTCAGCGTATAAGGTTTCATCATTTTTCATCCGATGCTATCTGATTCTATTCAATTATATACCATGTTATTCATATTGTCAACCCCCTGTTTCAAAAAAAATCAATTTTTTTTACGAGGGTGCCGTTGAAAATGCGTCCTGCGGAATTGTTTTTTTCAATACATCTGCGGATTTTTTGACGCTTTCCATTTGCAAAAATCAATATTCTGTGGTATCTTACCGGTTTGTTTCATAAGATCAATCAACAACAACCTTTTAACAGACAGGAGAATGAGATGAAAAAGATGTTCGGACTGGCAATGGTGCTGACCGCGGTCTGCGCGGCCGTTATGCTGGCAGGATGCGGAAAGAAAGCGGAGAAAAAAGTGCTCCGCATGGCTACGGAAGCAACGTTCCCGCCTTATGAATACTTTGAAAAAGGCAAGATTGTCGGCATCGACGCGGACATTGTTACCGAAATCGCCAAAACTCTCGGCTACGAAACGGAAATCATCGACATGAAGTTCGACTCCGTGATTCTCGCGGTCCAGACCGGCAAATGCGAAATCGCCGCCTCCGGCATCACCGTGACCGAAGAACGCAAGAAACAGATCAACTTCACTATTCCTTACGTTACCGCCACCCAGGTCATCATTGTTCCCAAGAATTCCCCGCTCAAAACCCCGGACTCTCTGAAAGACAAAAAAATCCGCATCGGCGTTCAGCAGGGCACGACCGGCGACCTCTATGTCGCCGAGAAACTGCATGAACCCCAGCGTTACGATAACGCCGGGCTGGCGGTTGCCGCTCTGCTCGCCGGAAAACTGGATGCCGTTGTCTGTGACGGCGAACCCGCCAAAGTTCATGTGGAAAAACATCCCGAACTGGTTATTCTCCCGGTTGCGCTGACCTCCGAAGAATATGCATTCGCCATCGACAAGAAAAATACCCAGCTGCTGAAAGATTTCAACCGTGAACTGGTCAAGATGCACAAGTCCGGCCGTCTGCAGCAGATTCTTGACAAGTATCTTGCCCCCGCCAAAAAATAATCAACCACAGTCAACCGGATTTCCGGCTTCGGTTCGTCCGGAATCCGGCTGCTTCATTCAGGAACGATAATGAAAAAACTCTTTTGTCTGCTGCTGGGGGCGTTCCTTTGTGCCGCGCTGCCAGTCATTGCCGACGGTCAGACGACCGCCGCTGCGGCGGTCAAGACGGAACAGACTGCTCCGGCTGCCGCGTCCAACAGTCTGCAGACCAAACTCCCTCCGCTGGTTATTCCCGAAGATCCCGACAGTTCGAATTCGGAGAATCTGCTGAGCCGGCTGGCGGACTCCGCCTACTCCAACTTTGTCAAGGATTCCCGCTGGCGTTACCTGCTCGACGGCTTCCTCACCACCATCAAAATTTCGCTTGCGGCAGTCATTCTCGGCGTCATGATCGGTTTTGTCGTGGCAGTCATCCGCAGTGTTTCCGACCAGACCGGCAAACTGAAGCTGCTCAATGCTCTCTGCAAAATTTACCTCACCGTGATCCGCGGAACCCCGGTTGTGGTTCAGCTGCTGATTATTTATTTCGTGATTTTCGGCAGTTACGATGTGGATAAAGTGATTGTTGCCATCATCGCGTTCGGCGTCAATTCCGGCGCATACGTTACAGAAATCATCCGCAGCGGTATCAACTCCATCGACGCCGGACAGCTGGAAGCCGGGCGCAGTCTGGGTCTGACTTATCTGCAGTCCATGCGTCTGATTGTGCTGCCCCAGGCATTCAAGAATGTGCTGCCCGCGCTGGGCAATGAATTCATCTCGCTTCTGAAAGAGACAAGTATTTCCGGATACATCGCCTTGCAGGACCTCACCAAGGGCGGCGATATCATCCGCAGCCAGACGTATGACGCCTTCCTGCCGCTGACCGCCGTTGCGCTGGTCTACCTTGCTGTTGTCATGCTCTTCTCCTGGCTGATGGGCAAACTCGAAAGGAGACTGAAGAAAAATGAGCGGTAATACAGTTCCTGTTTTTGAAGTGAAGGAAATGTCCAAAGCCTTCGGTTCCTTTACTGCCGTCGACCGGGTGTCCGCCAAAATCATGCCCGGTGAAGCGGTGTTCATTGTCGGTCCCTCCGGCTCCGGGAAAAGTACTTTTCTGCGCTGCCTGAACCTGCTGGAAACTCCGACCGGCGGAGTCATGAATTTCAACGGGGAACCGCTGGTGAATCCGAAACGGACCATCAACCAGTTCCGGCAGCAGGTCGGCATGGTCTTTCAGCACTTCAACCTCTTCCCTCACCTGACCATTCTGGAAAATATCGCGCTGGCTCCGGTCAAGACCGGACGCATGACCCGCGCCCAGGCGGTTCAGAAAGCGGAAGAGCTGCTCAAACGGATCGGGCTGTTCGACAAACGCGACAGCTATCCGCCCCAGCTTTCCGGCGGACAGAAGCAGCGGGTTGCCATCATCCGTGCGCTCGCCATGAATCCGGAAGTGATGCTGTTCGATGAACCGACTTCCGCGCTGGACCCGGAAATGGTCGGCGAAGTGCTTTCCCTGATGAAGGAACTGGCACAGGACGGCATGACCATGGTCGTGGTTACTCATGAAATCGGATTTGCCGCAGAAGTTGCGGACCGGATCATCTTCATGGATCACGGTCAGATTGTGGAAACCGGTTCCGCAAAAAGCATTATTCAGGAATCGCAGAATCCGCGCGTGCGTGATTTCTTCGCCAAAGTTCTGTAATATTTCCGACAGACAACAATCGTCGGCGCAGATGGAAAATATCCATTCTGTCCCGGCGGTTTCTGCTGTCCGGATTCTTTATTTCTGCAGTTCGTTGCGCAAAAGCGAACAGCGGATAATCAGCTCCGAGAGATCCCGTTCGGGATGCCAGGGAAAGAAGAATGCCAGACCGAAAATTTCCCGGTCGCGTTCCACCGGAAATGAAATATTGCAGCCGCTCGGACTTTTCTCCAGAGCGAATCCCATTTTCTCCATGTGCCGGATCCTGTCCCGGTATTCATTTTTGAGCTGTTCCAGTTCGTCCGGGGAATACCCGAATTTGCCCGCGGCGTCCGATATATATCCATACGCGGTTTCTCCGCCGTATTTCCGGGTCAGGATGCACAGCGCGAGATTGGAACCATGCAGCGGATAATCATAAAAATCATGCAGGTCGCAGCCGTCCCGGTGCAGATAAATCAGCTGACGGTTGAAGATTCCCGCCAGAGCCGTGCTGACATGCAGTTCACGGGCGGCGGCGGAAAGTTTCCGGATGGCGCGCTGCGGAAAAAAGGCGTTGGAATAAACAGATTGTCCCCAGAACACCATGCCCAGCCCCGGTTCCACGGTGCGGTACGAGACTTTCCGCAGATAGCCCAGTTCGCATAGATCCGCCGCAATCCGCCAGCACGCACTGCGTTCAATTCCCGATTCCCGGCTCAGTTCCTGAATCGACATTGGTTTCCCATGACGGATCAGAATCCCCGTCAAAGTGAAAATTTTTTCTGTGAGTTTGTTCTTCATATCCGGAATATAACCCGGTTTCAACCGGTTGTCAAATCTCACATTGTGAGCTTTTCTGAAAAATTCGCCTTTTTCACTTCCATTCAGTATTGTTTCATCGGAAAAAGAGATTATAATTATTGGTATCGGCAACCAACTATTTGCAATCAAAACAAAAGGAGACGGAATCATGACCAAACAAAAAACATTATCAGCCATCTCATATTTGAAACGTAAGCCGTTGCGGTTTACGCTGATAGAACTCCTCGTGGTGATTGCAATCATCGCGATTCTGGCGGGTATGCTGCTGCCGGCACTGAACAAAGCACGGGAACGCGGACGCGCCATTCTCTGCGTCAGCAACCTGAAGCAGGTCATGTCCACGACCCTGATGTATGTCGACGACAGCCAGGGCTATGCCATGCCCGCCTATGCCAGTTATTCCGGACTCGGCTACGAAGAAGACTATACCTGGAGTCTGTGTCTCTACCGCAACGGCTATATCACCTGGAACACCGGACACCTGCGCTGCCCTTCCCAGCAGACACAGTACAAACCGGAAGATGCCTACCGTCTGAAATACGAAGTCTACGGGATGCACAAGGGAAATGACGGCATGTCCATGCATTTCTATACTCACCGCAAAGTGAAGAACGTTCCGCTGGCTTCCATCCCGTCCGCCAATCACGGAGTTTTCGACAGCCGCATCCCCAACAGCCGCATGACCATGTTCTTCGATTCCTGCAACAGCAAGAAAAACCCGCGGTACTACGTACTGCGGTTCGGTCCGTCCGATCCCAAGGAGGCGGGAGTATCCCTTCATCATTCGGCACGTGCCAACACCGCATTCTTCGATGGACACGTTGAGCCGGTCAGCAGCCAGCTGCTGCGGGATCTCAAATTCCGTTCCTGGTATGATGAGCACCATGTGTTCCGCAATTACCCGTTTTCCGATGTAAACATTTATTAAGGAGATTTTTCATTATGAAGTTTCAAGTGTGGACAACGTTGCTGCTGAGCGCGGCGGTATGTGCCGTTTCTGCCAGGGAACTGGACTTCGGAGCGGAATCCGGACGGCGTTATGCCGGCGGCTATGGTCAGGGCGTCACGCTGAACGTCATTCCCGGCGGCATGAGTGCAGATTTCACCGACCAGTCAAAAAACCAGTGGTGCAGAAAAGGATTCGGCGTCAAACTCGTTCCGGCTGTACAGTGGAAACAGTTCGAAGCCGTCCGGCTGGAACTGGAAAACGCCAAAGAATTTTCCGCCGTCGGCATTATGATCATCGACACCGAAGGCAATCTGTTCAGTGCCAAAGCCAAAAAAAGTGCGGACAGCATGACTTTTTCGCGCAGTGAAATACAGTTCCGTTACAACGAGAAAGGCAAAAAAGGAAAACCGCAGCAGGAATATCCGCTGACCAGTCTGTTGATTTACGGGGAAACGCCGAAGGCAAATACCGGCAAAAGCTACCGCCTGCAATTGAAGAAAGTGGAATTTGCCGCACCCGCCGGACAGACGGTCAACTGGCAGGACCCGGACTGGAGTTCACTCCGGAATCCTTCGCTGGCGGAATTGAAATGGGAACAGACCTCCGCACCCGGCGACGGCGGCACCAGCTGGTATCTGCGGATTCATCCCGCCGACGACAGAATTCTGGTGCAGTCCTGCGACATGGGCGGCAACTACATGACCTGGAACGGCAGTAAATCTTATTCATCCATCAACGACGCCGACTGGACGTTTCCGCGCATAGCCTACATCAGCGCAGCCGATTTCTGCACATCCGCTCCGGAAATCGGCTATATCGGAACCGAAGGCAACGGTCTGTTCAAAACCACAGACAAGGGGAAAAGCTGGCAGAAGATTGACACATCTGCACTGGAAATGAAATTCAAATGGGCTTTCCCGCGCATTCCCGTCAGCGCGTTGTCGGTCAATCCGCAGAATCCGCAGGAAGTCTGGGCGGGCATCGGCTATCCGCGCCGCAATGAATACCGCGGCGGATACCGGCGCCGTCTGCCGCAGGGTCTGATTCATTCCACGGACGGCGGAAAAACCTGGGATCATATTGCCGATGCTTTTCCGCAGGACGAAATGGCACTGGCAATTCTCTATTTCAAAAATCATCCGAATCTGCTGATTGTCGGCACGGACGGCGGAGTCTACCGCAGCGATGACGCCGGAAAAACCTTCCGAAGCATCCGGGACGGGCTGCCGCAACCGTCCGGATTCGGCGGATTCGATGGAATCACGGATCCCAAAACGGGCTTGCCGGTCATCGTCGCCGCATTGGAATCGGAATACGATATCCGGGACGGCAAAGCTGTCTGCACCGGTGGGGTCTGGCGTTATGACTGGACTGCCGGGAAATGGCACGACCTATCCGGCAATCTCCGGTTCCCCATTGAACTGATTGATTCCCTGCCCGATCAGAAAAAAGGTTTTGCCGCCAGTCCTTTCGGCGTTGCCGCCTACAAATATCTCTGGCGCGAATTTCTGAAACGGCCGGAAGCAAAACAGCTTTACGACACCGTGCTGTTCAAACCGCAGGGCAATGCCGGCAAATTTTTCACCATGTGGGACAATGCGCGGAAAGACCGCTTTGTTACGCAGGCGGCAAATAAGTTCCGGGAACAAAAACTGACAACTTATCTGCCGGATTTCCACACGGTCAAGATTGATCCGCGCGACGCGGACACCATTTATGCCTCCATTTTTCAGGCGCAGCTGCCGTACGGTCTGTGGAAAACTTCCAATGGAGGCAAACACTGGGTTCAGGTCTGCCGGGGCGCACGCGGCTGGCAGGATCCAGTCTGGAAAGATTACGTGCCGCAGGACGGCATCCCGATGAACATGAGCCAGTCCTGGACCCGCCGTCAGCCCATGAATTACGGCACGGAAAACGTCCGCATGGGATTCTGGGACATCCGCAAATTCGATCTCTCCAAAAGCAATCCGGATGTGCTTTATCTGCATTCGCACCGGATCACCTACCGCAGCGATGACGCCGGAAAAACCTGGCGCGACGCTTCCAATCACATGCTGGATGAAAAACATGTCCGTTTCTCCGGACGCGGCAACAGCAATATCTGCGTCTTCGGCATGCAGTTCCATCCGCTCGACCCGGACAAGGTGCTGTTCTATATGGCGGACAGCGGAGTCAAGGTCAGCTCGGACGGCGGAAAAAGTCTTTTTGCGCTGGAAGAAACCATGTTCGGTTCCAATCAGTGGGTGGAAGGCGCAGCGTTCGACCCCGCCGATCCGCGCAAATTCTACGTGCTGTTCAATTGCCGAGACTGGCTGCTGGGCGGTCTGCGCGGTTACTACTTCTTAAAAACCAATGACTTCGGCAAGACCTTCGAAGGAGTCTCCAATCCTGAAAACGGTACGCTGAAACTTCCGCCGCGGCTAGATCTGCCGGAACATCTGGGCAATCTCCGGATTGACCCCGCCTCCCCCGCGGACCAGCGGCGGATGCTTGCCAGCAATGCCCGGCTCAACCGACAAAAACTCCTCGACCGCTATGCGTCCCTGCCTAAGAATCAATCCCCGGCGGGCGTGGTTGAAAGCACGGACGGCGGAAAGACCTGGCACGCCTCGAATCAGGGTCTCGGCGGACTGAAGGAAGTCGTCGACCTCTATTCCCCGGATAATATGAAAACCGTTTACGCGGCAGTTGCGGCACACCGGAAACTGGACGGCAAGGGCGGACTCTACCGCAGCACGGACGGCGGTAAATCCTGGATGCTGATCCCGTCGCCCTGCGACAGTGTCACGCAGGTCATTGCGGTAAAAGGCACGCTCTACATTGCCGGCGGCAGACTTCCCACACCGCAGGACAGCGGCAATCACGGCGGAGTCTGGAAAAGCACTGATGACGGCAAGACCTGGATCAAACTGTTCGGCGCGCCGCTGGTCAACAATCTCACGGTCAACCCGCGCGATCCGGATCATCTTTACTGCACAGTGGAAGACGGCACCCACGGGGCAATCATCCCGGCAGTCGGCATCTACCGCAGTGCGGACGGAGGGAAAACATGGAACCGCATCAACCGCGGTCTGGCGTTTCCCTGGGGCTTCATGCAGTTTGTCTGGCATCCGACCCGGAATGAACTCTGGCTCTCCACCTACGGCAGCGGCTGCTACAAACTGATTGACAACATCCAATAAGGTTTTACAGAGGATACCATGAAAAAAGAAATTCTGAAAACGCAATTCTGCGTGATCGGCGGCGGACTGGCCGGTCTGGCGGCGGCGGTAACCGCGGCGCGGCGCGGCATAAAAACCGTCCTGATTCATGACCGCCCGGTGCTGGGCGGCAATGCGTCCAGTGAAATCCGCATGTGGATCTGCGGCTCCCATGAATTTATGGAAACCGGATTCGTGGAAGAACTCCGGCTCGAAAATTATTACCGCAACCCGCAAGCCAACTATTCCATCTGGGACACGGTTCTTTACGGCAAAGCCATCGAAGAACCCAATCTGACTCTGCTGCTCAACACCTCTTGTCTGGATGCAGAAATGAACGGCAGCCGGATTGTCTCTGTGGACGCCTGGCAGCTGACCACCTACACCCGTTTTGAAGTTCAGGCGGACTATTTTGCCGACTGTTCCGGAGACAGCATTCTGGCGGAACCGACCGGGGCGGAATACCGGGTCGGACACGAACCGCGCAGTGAATTCAACGAATCCATCGCGCCTGTCGCAGCCGACCGCAAAACCATGGGCATGAGCTGTCTGCTTCAAGCCCGCGAAATGCCGACTCCGCAGAAATTCACGCCGCCGGAATGGGCATACCGTTATGAAACCGACGCCGATCTGCCGAACCGTTCCCACAATATGGAGGAATTCGAAAACTACTGGTGGATCGAACTCGGCGGCGAAGATGACTCCATCCATGACACCGAAAAACTGCGCGATGAACTGCTCAAAGTCGCGCTGGGAGTCTGGGACCACATCAAAAACCACGGCGACCACGGCGCGGAAAACTGGACGCTGGAATGGCTGGGGTTCCTGCCGGGCAAACGCGAAAGCCGCCGGTATGTCGGCGATCATCTGCTCAATCAGCACGATGTGGAAAGCGGCGGACGATTTGACGACGTTGTGGCGTACGGCGGCTGGACCATGGACGATCATCATCCGGGCGGCTTCCGCTATCCCGGCGAACCGACGATCTTCCATCCTTCCCCCACGGATTTCGGCATTCCGTACCGGTCTCTGTATTCCAGAAACATCGACAATCTCTGGTTTGCCGGACGCAATATCAGTGTAACGCATGTGGCGCTGAGTTCAACGCGGGTCATGGCGACTTGCGCCTGCATGGGCGAAGCGGTCGGACTTGCCGTCTCCATTGCGGCACGCGAACAGCTCACTCCGCGGGAAACCGGACACCGTTACATTCATGAACTTCAGCAGGCATTGCTCTGGAACGACTGTTATCTGCCGCACTTCCAAATCGAAAACTCCGCGCTTTCCGGCCGTGCCGCTCTTTCAGTCTCCGCCGGAAATGCGGAAACTCTCCGCAGTGAAACGATCCGCGGAGAAAACGGAATCTGGAATGCCGCGCCCGGCAGCTGGGCGCAGTATGATTTCGCCGCACCGGAAAAAGTGGAGGAAATCCGGATCGTGTTTGACAGCGATATCGCGGAACGCATCCGTTCCTTGAAGCGGCTGAATATGCGTTCCAACATTCCGTTGAAACAGACGCCGTTCGAACTGCCGCAATCGCTGGTGCGTCATTTCCGCATTACGGCTGAAAATGAACAGGGACACCGGGAAGTTCTGCTGGAATGCACTGACAACCGCAAACGCCTGGTTGTCCTGCCGGTGAATGAAGTCTGCCGGAACATCAAACTGGAAATTCTGGATTCCGAACCGAAGAATGTGATTTCGTTCCGGATCCGCTGAATGTGAAAAATCCCCTCGCCGCACCGGGTATTGTTATTGCCTTTTCCAATATCCGGCGCGGTTTTTATTTTTACGGAACGCGCAGCAGGACCGTTTTTTCCAGAATCATGCCGCCCAGCAGCAGTGCCAGAGCCAGCAGGGCAAATACCGGATAATATTCCTTCCAGTTGACCAGGATATTCTGTTCCACGGAAGTTTTTTCCAGTTTGTCAATCTGCTCCATGGCAGCGCGCATGGAATCACCGTCATCCGCTTTGTAGTAAACGCCGCCGGTGGAACCGGCTATGTCGCGCAGCAGGGGTTCATCGAATTCCCCCTTCACCGGAACAAATCCCGAACCGAAAAAGCTGTTCTGTTTCATGACCGCATTGCCGGAACCGATGCCGACCGTGTAAACGGTTACGTTGAATGTGTCGGCGAGTTTGGCTGCCTGACGCGGCGTAACTTTGGCCTGTACATTGTTGACCCCGTCCGTGAACAGCACAATGACCCGCCGTTTGGAATCGGAATCCTTGAGACGCCGCACCGCCGTGGTGATGGGTCCGGCAATCCCGGTCTGATCCCCGATCACGCCGGATTCCAGACGCACCAGATTCGCCAGCAGCCACGAATGATCCAGGGTCGGTGGGCAGACCATATACGGCAGCGGGGCGAATGCCACCAGACCGATACGGTCATTCGGACGCGCCTGAATGAATTTGGCGATTTCCGCTTTTGCCGTGCCGAGACGGTCCTTGACCTTCCCGGAAGCCAATGCGTCGGAAAGCTGTTTCTCCGTCCGGATGCCAGCCGGAACGTCTATCGCCTGCATACTGCCGGAAAGATCCAGCGCAACAATGATGTCGATACCGTTGGCGCGGCGACGGAGCTGTTCCATGCCTTCACGCGGTCCTGCCAGTGCAATGACCAGCGAAACGCCGCCCAGCGTGTACAGCAGCAGCGGAATCAGTTTCCGGTAATTCAGACGGCGTCCCTGTTTTTTTGCCGCATCGCGGAACGGACGCAGAGACGGCACCGACACCGACGGTTCTTTCCTGAACCATGCCGCCGCCAGCAGAAGAACCGGCACAATCAGCAGGAACAGCAGATAGGGATATGCAAATGCGTATGTCATTTCGAATTCTCCTTTCCGGATGCCGCCGGAACTGTTTCCCGGATCAGCTCCTCCGCTTTGACTGCCGCATTTTCAAACAGTGTCTTATCCGCCGGGACCCGTGCGAACTTGACCATGTCGGCGGCATTCAGAAAGCTGCGCAGGAAATCCCGGTGCCGCGTTTCCAGATTGCCCTTGCCCTGCTCCAGATCCGCCATGAATTCTGCCGTGGTCTGCCGTTCCGCCCGCAGGGAAAAACGCCGTTCCATATATTCGCGGACAATATCCGTAAGTCCGGCAATGGAATTTTCCGGCGGAACAGTTCCGCTTCGAACCCGGTTCAGAAGATCCTGAATCGCACCCAGAGCCTTTTCCCACGGCGAAACCGTATGTATCCGGCTGCGGAGCAGATATTTCAGAATCAGCAGAAGAACCGCCGCCGCGATCAGCACTCCCGCAGCAATCAGCAGAATAATTTTCCACGACACCGGTTCTTTGCCCTTTTCCAGTTCTCCGGCAAGTTCCAGCTGATCCCCGTTCAATGCGGGAAATACGGAACGCACCGCGGGCAGCGTCAAAGCGAAATTCTGCATGTTGCTGAAAGATGCCTGCCCCTGTGCCGCCGGAATTTCCCCTGTCCGGTAACATTGCACGGGAATTGAACCCATCCACAGATTGCTGCCCCACCCGTATTTATATAAAGAAAACTCCGGTTCAGCGGTCAACTGACTTCCCGCGGCAGACTCGGCGGTCAACGACAGCGGACGCACACCCCACGGAACGCGGAACAGCACCCGGTAATGGAATTTTTTCCCCAGCGGAACAGATTCGGACAACGGCTCAACCGCCGGTTCGGAAACCAGTTCGACTTTTGCCGCAGAACGGACCGACATCCAGTACCGGATACCCGCCGCAGCCCCGAACACCAGCAGCACTGCCAGCAGCAGAAGAACCGCCCACAGCAGAATTTTTCTGAATTTATTCATTTCCGTAACTCCTCCCCATTTACCGTTTTCCGCTGCGGCTCCGGAAGAACCGCATCAGCGGTCTGACCAGGTCCTCATCACAGTACGCATCAATCATGTCCACTTTGGCGCGGCGGCACAATTCCAGGGTTTCCTGCCGCAAATTCCCGGCAGCGGCGGCATAATCCCGAAGCGCAGACTGCCCGGCGGCGTCATACTGGAAAGTCTCTCCGGATTCCAGATCTTCCAGTACCAGTCCCGGCAGCGAACACGGCAGCGCCGTCTCCGCTTTGTCCATGATCCGGAATGCCACCACATCGTGTCTGCGTGCAAGAATTTTAAGTTTTTTCTCGTAATCAGCATCGTTGAGAAAATCGCTGATCAGGAAAATAACGGTGCGTTTCTTCAGCGAATGCAGCAGAGAATCCAGAGCGAAACCGATATTGGTTCCGCGTCCCTTCGGCTCCATCGCCACCAGCTCACGAATCACCCGCAGACCGTGCAGACGTCCCGAACGGGGCGGCAGAAAAAGTTCCGTGCGGTCAGTGAAAACCAGCAGTCCGACCCGGTCATTGTTCCGGATGGCGCTGAACGCCAGCAAAGCGGCGGCTTCCGTCATCTGATCGCGTTTTTCCCGGTCGCCGCTGCCGAACAGTCCGGACGCCGAAGCATCCACGGCAATCATCACGTTCAGTTCGCGTTCCTCGGCATATTTCTTGATGTAAGGAACACCCATGCGCGCAGTGACATTCCAGTCGATGTCGCGGACGTCGTCATCGGGCGTGTATTCCCGGACTTCGCTGAATTCGATGCCATGTCCTTTGAACACGCTGTGATACGCACCGCCCGTGATTTCATCCACCAGCCGGCGGGTCTTGATTTCAATTTTTCTGACTTTTGCAAGCAGTTCTCCGGTCAGCATGATGCCAACCTCCCCTCTGCCGGTCAGGGCGTCTTGAGTTCGTTAAGGATTTTGCGGATAATGTCTTCGGAAGTCATGCCCTCCGCCTCTGCCTCATAACTCAGCAGCAGACGATGGCGCAGAACGTCCGGAGCCAGCGACTTCACATCCTGCGGAATCACGTAGGCGCGTCCGGCAAGGAATGCTTCGCCTTTGGCTGCCAGCGCCAGAGCAATGGAGGCACGCGGCGACGCCCCGAACTGAATCAGGGAATCCAGCTGTTCCAGGCTGGCTCCGTTCTGGCGGCTCGACAGTTCGGAACGTCTGCCCGGACGAGTCGCGCATACGATATCCAGAATATATTCCAGAATTTTTTCATCCATGTAGATCTTATCCACCCACTCCCGCGCTTTGGAAACATCGGCGAGCGTTGCGACAGCAAGCACTTCAGGATGAACTTCCGGATGCGCCATGCGTTCCACGACAATCCGTTCTTCCGCCCGGTTCGGATAGTCGACTTTCAGTTTGAACATGAAACGGTCCACCTGGGCTTCCGGCAGCGGATAAGTTCCTTCCTGCTCAATGGGGTTCTGTGTGGCAAGCACCAGGAAAGGCGACGGCATGGCGAAGGTGTTTCCGGCAATAGTCGCCTGCCGTTCCTGCATACATTCGAGCAGTGCGCTCTGAACTTTTGCCGGAGCCCGGTTGATTTCGTCCGCCAGAACAATATTGGCGAACACGGGTCCTTTTTTCACGGAAAAAGTATGTTCCTGCGGATTGTAGATGTTGGTTCCGATCACGTCTGCCGGCAGCAGATCCGGGGTGAACTGCAAACGGGCAAACGAGCCGTTGAGTGTCTGCGCCAGCGTTTTGACCGCCAGTGTCTTCGCCAGACCGGGAACACCTTCCAGCAGTACATGTCCGTCGGCGATCAAAGCCAGCAGCAGACGGTCGATCAATTCCTGCTGTCCGGAAACGGTCCGGCTCATTTCGGTTTTCACGCGCCCGGCAAATGCGGATGCTTCGGTGATATTGGATTGAAGTTCCTGCAGTTCTTCCTGTCTCATGGCTTGCTCCCTCCATTGGATAATACAACAGTTTGGATTTTATGCTTTACGGAAAGTACAGACAGCATAAATGCCGATAAGTTCAGTCCGTAAAGAAAAAAAAAGCCGGAACTGCGGAAGTCCCGGCCTTTTCAGATACACTGTCAAAAACGGCTCAATGTCCGAGCAGCTTGACCACCACGAATTCGTCGCGGCGGTTCAGACGGTGCGATTCTTCGTCCGTGCCGGTGGCGGCGAGTTTGGATTTGCCGTTGCTGATAGTCTTCACACGGTTGGGGGCAATGCCCGCACCCAGAATCTGTTCCTGCGCGGCAAGAGCTCTGCGTTCCCCCAGCGCACGGTTGTATTCTTCGCTGCCGCGGATGTCGCAGTTGCCTTCAATGACCACACCGGTTCCGGCATTGCTGCTGAGGTAGGTGATGACGGCGTCTATTTTGCTCTGTTCAGAAGTATTGACATTGAACTGGTCGAATCCGAAATAAACCGGGTTGAAGACAACGCCGGGAATCGGAGTGCCGAAATCGCCGTAGGGGTTGCCGGCAAGTCCGCTGCCGTCGGCATAGTCGGACGGGTGCGTGGCGCTGC
>ERZ1034992.863-NODE-863-length-15256-cov-6.589435_pt1 | contig 15256 bp, 9 predicted proteins | sample MGYA00520695_ERZ1034992 | MGnify/ENA primary metagenome ERZ1034992 (study PRJEB33766, sample SAMN09781778) | gut metagenome | biome: gut microbiome | host: Homo sapiens | place: Madagascar | study: EMG produced TPA metagenomics assembly of the PRJNA485056 data set...
TCGTTGTTGTGAAATTGTATCAACCTATTCTATCTCTATTTCGGCTAATCCTTTTTTCTTTTCACTTACCTCGTTGTAATCTCTCAGTATTGTCAATGAACTTAATTTTGTACCGCTTCTTCCGAAACGGGCTGCAAAGATACGCACTTTTTCTTTACCTCCAAATTTTTTTTGACATTTTTTTATAAAAATTTTCGATGAGTGGGGATTTTCACCTTAATATAGTATATTTGTTTTTTGTCGGTGCGCTTCGACAGGCTCAGCGACCGACACCGGACCCTGAGCCTATCGAGGGGGCCGGACGGAATGACAAGAAAGAAAGAAATGAAAACAAAATAACGATCAATGGAAGAAAAAAGAAATGCTTTACCGGAGAACGCTCAAAGGGAGCTGGCACCGGGCGAGGAGTACAAGCCGCTCTTGGGGGCGGAGAGGAAATGGGCGGAAGTCACGCCATATTCAGTGACCCTTGGATTGCTGATGGTGGTCATCTTCTCCGCGGCGGCGGCCTATCTGGGGCTGCGCGTGGGACAGGTGTTCGAGGCGGCGATCCCGATCGCGATCATCGCGGTGGGTCTGACAAGCGCGCTCGGCAAGAAGGAAGGTCTGGGACAGAACGTCATCATCCAGTCGATTGGAGGCTGCTCCGGAGCTGTGGTGGCGGGCGCTATATTCACACTTCCTGCCATCTACATTCTTGGAGTTGATGTCAACTTTATGCAGATGTTCCTCTCGTCGCTGCTCGGCGGTGTTTTAGGAATATTGTTCCTCATCCCTTTCCGGAAATATTTCGTGAAAGAGATGCACGGGAAATATCCTTTCCCTGAGGCCACGGCCACGACACAGATCCTCGTTAGCGGCGAAGGCGGCGGCAAGGGAGCTGGAACGCTTCTGGTGAGCGGTCTCATCGGAGGTCTTTATGACTTCATTGTCAGCACTTTCGGTGCGTGGGCGGATACGGTCAGCACCACCGTGATGGGATTCGGACAGACAATCGCTGACAAGGCGAAGGTCGTTCTGAAACTGAACACCGGAGCGGCTGTGCTGGGCCTCGGCTACATCGTGGGCCTGAAATATGCCTTCATCATCTGCTGCGGCAGTTTCCTGGTGTGGCTGGTGATCATCCCGCTGATGAACCTCATCTGGGGCGGACAGGTGATTGATCTGATGAACACCGGAGTGACAATGACAATCGGAGAGATGAGCCCTGACCAGATATTCAAGGATTATGCAAGGCACATCGGCATCGGTGGCATCGCGACCGCCGGAATCATCGGCATCATCAAGTCGTTCGGTGTGATCAAGTCGGCTGTGGGACTGGCTGTCGGCGAGTTCGGCAAGAAGGGAGGAAAGGTTGAGAACACCGAGAGGACACAGGAGGATATTCCTATGAAAACCATTGTGTTCGGCATTGTGCTGACGCTGTTGGCTGTGTTCGCTTTCTTCGCGTTCGGAGGAGTTGTGAACAACATCTGGCAGGCAGTTGTCGGGCTGCTGATCGTGGCGATCATCTCGTTCCTGTTCACTACCGTGGCGGCCAACGCCATCGCCATCGTGGGAACAAACCCAGTGAGCGGAATGACACTTATGACGCTTATCATCGCCGCGCTTATCCTTGTGGCTGTGGGACTTAAGGGCAACGCCGGTATGGCCGCGGCCTTGATCATCGGTGGAGTTGTCTGCACGGCGCTTTCGGTTGCAGGTTCATTCATCACCGACCTCAAAATCGGTTACTGGATCGGAAGCACGCCTAAGAAGCAGGAAGGCTGGAAGTTCATGGGTGTGGCTGTCGCGGCGGCGACAGTCTGCGGCGTGATGCTCGTGCTGAACAAGACCTACGGATTCGTCGGCGACCAGGCTCTCGTGGCTCCTCAGGCCAACGCCATGGCGGCGGTGATCCAGCCGATGATGAACGGCGGAGGCGCTCCGTGGCTGCTTTACGGAATCGGTGCGGTGCTGGCCATCGTGCTGACTTTCTTCAAGATACCGGCATTGGCGTTTGCGCTTGGAATGTTCATTCCTATCGATCTTAACCTGCCGTTGCTGGTCGGCGGCGCGATCTCCTGGTACGTGAGCACACGCTCGAAGGACAAGGCTCTGAACGAGGCGCGTCTGAACAAGGGTACGCTGATCGCTTCGGGATTCATCGCCGGCGGCGCGTTGATGGGTGTCGTGAGCGCGCTGCTGAAGTTCTTCAACGTGGATTGGTTCATGGCGGATTGGAACGCGCAGTATGGCGAGGCCATAGCGATCATTCCGTTCATCGGAATCATCGCCTACACGGTGATCGCTTCTTTGAGGGCTAAGGAATAAACAAACGGCCACTGAGCCTGCCGAAGTGCCGTTATGGAAGTCGCTTCGACAGGCTCGGCGACCAGAAAATAACAAGAACGATGGAAAAAGTTTTGGACAGGTTCCTGAGGTACGTCAGCGTTGACACTCAGTCGAACGAGGAATCAGAGAGCCAGCCTTCGGCGGAAAAAGAGCTCAATCTGCTGCGGATGCTGCGCGACGAGCTTCAGGCTCTCGGAGTGGAAGCCACTCTGGATGAATATGGTTACGTGATGGGGTCGATCCCTTCGAACATCGAGGCGAAAGTGCCGGCGATCGGCTTCATCGCCCACGTGGACACCGCTCCGGACGCATCAGGCGCGGACATCAAACCTCAGATAATCAATGAATATGACGGCGGGGATATTCCTTTAAAAGGTGTGCCGGGCCTGGCGCTGAAGCCTTCGGAGTTCCCGGAGATGCTTCACTACGTGGGTCAGACGCTGATCACCACGGACGGAACCACGCTGCTTGGCGCGGACGACAAGGCCGGTGTGGCGGAGATTATGGACGCGGTGCAGTACATCGTGGAGCATCCTGAGTTCAAGCACGGTGAGATCAAGATCGGGTTCACGCCAGACGAGGAGATCGGACGCGGAGTCGTTAAGTTCGATGTCAAGAAGTTCGGGGCTGAATATGCCTACACGATGGATGGCGGCGAGATCGGAGAGCTGGAGTTCGAGAATTTCAACGCGGCTTCGGCGAAGATACATATTCAAGGAAGGAATGTGCATCCTGGCTACGCCAAGGGCAAGATGAAGAACGCCATTCTGATCGCGACTGAACTGAACGGACTGCTGCCGGTCCAGCAGAGACCTGAATATACCGAAGGGTACGAAGGGTTCTTCCATATCGTCGGGTTCAACGGAACGGTCGAGGAGGCTGACATCACCTACATCATCCGTGACCACGACCGCAAGGAGTTCGAGAGCAAGAAGGCTATTATGCAGAAGTGCGTGGACTTCATCAATGTAAAGTACGGTGAGGGCACGGCGACGGCTGTGATCAAAGATCAATACTACAATATGCGCGAGCAGGTCGAGCCGCACTATCACGTTGTCGAGAAAGCCGTGAAGGCTATGGAGATGGCCGGAATCAAGCCTAAGATCCAGCCGATCCGTGGCGGTACCGACGGGGCTAACCTCAGTTTCAAGGGCTTGCCTTGCCCGAACATCTTCGCCGGCGGCCTGAACTTCCACGGCAAGATGGAGTTCGTTCCTCTCCAGAGCATCGAGAAGGCCTCTCAGGTCATCCTAAACATCATCTCGCTCTACGCGGAGTAATATTTCGTTATATCAAAGCCCCGGGCGCTTCGACTGGCTCAGCGTCCGGGGCTTTGGTTCCAGTTGGTCGCTGAGCCTGTCGAAGCGACGAGGGAGGCTCAGGGATACCGTCGGGATATTCAAAGAAAGGTTATTTGATGACACCGAGTTCCTTGCCGACTTTGATGAAGGCGGCGATGGCTTTGTCGAGGTGCTCGCGCTTGTGGGCGGCTGAGAGCTGGACGCGGATGCGGGCCTGGCCCTTAGGGACAACCGGATAGTAGAAGCCGGTCACGAATATTCCTTCCTCGGCCATCTTGGCGGCGAACTTCTGGGACAGAGGAGCATCGTAGAGCATCACGGCGCAGATGGCGCTCTGGGTCGGCTTGATGTCGAAGCCGGCGGCCAACATCTTGTCACGGAAGTAGTTCACGTTCTCCTGCTGGCGGTCGTGAAGCTCGTTGCTTTCCTTGAGCATCTTGAACATCTCGATGCCGGCGGCCACGATCATAGGCGGCAGAGAGTTGGAGAAGAGATACGGACGGGAGCGCTGGCGGAGCATATCGATGATCTCCTTGCGGCCTGTGGTGAATCCGCCGACGGTGCCACCGAACGCCTTGCCGAGGGTGCCTGTGAATATGTCAATGCGGCCATAGCAGTCATATTGCTCCGCGACTCCGTGGCCGGTCTTGCCGACAACGCCGGCGGAATGGCTCTCATCAACCATCACGAGGGCGTCATACTTCTCGGCCAGCTCGCAAATCTTGTCCATCGGAGCGACGTTGCCATCCATTGAGAAGACTCCATCGGTGCAGATGATGCGGAACCTCTGGGCCTGAGCCTCCCGGAGACAACGCTCAAGGTCGGCCATATCAGCGTTGGCGTAACGGTAACGGACAGCCTTGCAAAGACGCACTCCGTCGATGATGGAGGCGTGGTTCAGGGAATCTGAGATGATGGCGTCGTCAGCCGTGAGCAGAGGCTCGAACACCCCACCGTTGGCATCGAAGCATGATGCGTAGAGGATGGTGTCCTCTGTGTGGAAGAAGTCGGAGATGGCAGCCTCAAGCTCCTTGTGAAGATCCTGGGTTCCGCAGATGAAACGGACAGAGGACATTCCGAATCCCCTCTCGTCCATAGCCTTCTTGGCTGCCTCGATGAGCCTCGGGGAATCAGCCAAACCTAAATAGTTGTTGGCGCAGAAGTTAAGAGCCTTGCTGCCGTCCTGGAGAGTGATCTCGGCGGATTGTGCGGAGGCGATGTTTCTCTCGTTCTTGTAGAGTCCGGCTTCCTTGATGGAGGCAAGCTCTGCCTGTAGATGTTCCTGGAATTTTCCGTACATATTGATAAAATTTTAAAACGTTTCGATTTCGCACTGACAAATATATTAATTTTTGACAAAATCGATAATATTTTATTATAAATAAGGGCTCTTGTCAGAAAATAATGTAAATTTGCACTTGCTAATTTAGCAATAAACAAGCGATCCGCAATGAAAAATGTACTAGTGATAGGTTCGACCGGACAGATCGGTTCGGAGCTGACAATGAAAATCAGGAATATGTACCCGGATGGCAACGTTGTCGCCGGCTACATCAAAGGCGCTGAGCCAAAGGGTGTTCTGCTTGAGAGCGGTCCCGCCGAGGAGGCTGATGTCTGCAATGGTGAACAGCTTCTGGGCATCGTGAAGAAGTACAACATCGACACAATCTACAATCTCGCCGCCCTGCTCTCGGCTGTCGCGGAAAGGAAGCCGCAGCTGGCATGGCACATCCAGATAGACGGACTCATGAATATTCTTGAGATCGCGAGGGAGAACAATGTCGCTGTGTTCACACCATCCTCGATCGGTTCGTTCGGCCCTGAGACTCCGCATCAGAACACTCCTCAGGACACGCTCCAGAGGCCTCGTTCGATGTACGGCGTGACCAAGGTGGCCACCGAGTTGCTGAGTGACTATTATCACACCAAATACGGTGTGGACACCCGTTCGGTAAGGTTCCCTGGACTTATTTCCAATGTGACACTTCCTGGAGGCGGCACGACAGACTATGCCGTTGAGATCTACTATGCGGCAGTAAAAGGCGAAGAGTTTGTCTGCCCTATCGCGGCCGGGACATTCATGGACATGATGTACATGCCTGACGCGCTGAAGGCCGCCGTGGACATCATGAACGCGGATCCTTCCAAGCTGAAACACCGCAACTCGTTCAACATCGCCTCCATGAGCTTTGATCCGGAGATTATCTACCACAAGATTCAGGAACATATTCCTGGATTCAAGATGCGCTATGAGGTGGATCCGGTACGTCAGGCGATCGCTGACTCTTGGCCGGACAAGATGGATGATTCCTGCGCCCGCGAGGAGTGGGGATGGACACCGTCCTATGATCTGGAGACCATGACCGTGGACATGATCGACGCCCTCAAGAAGAAACTTCTCTAAAAAAGGATTCTATTATAAAGGATCAAGGACTGGCCTTCAGGTCAGTCCTTATTTTTTACCGGCTTTCCGTGCGGCTTTTCTGGCTTTCTGTTTTTCGTAACGAGCCTTGTAGCGTTCAAGCATCCTCTCTTCCTTAGCACGACGTTTCTCCATCGCCTTCAATGTCTTGAGGGTCCTCTGACGCTTCTTCTTCAACGCTTTCTCCTCCTTGGCCTTAGCCTTGGCGGCATCACGGGCGTCAAGTTCAGCCCATCTGGCCTCCTTGGCCGCCTGACGATCTTTTCGCGCCTTCTCTCTCTCAGCCTTTTTGCGTTCTTGCTCAGCCTTCTTTATGGCCGAAGGATCATTGGCCAATGAATCGGCCTTGCTGACCGACAACGAATCTGAAACCACAAGGCTGTCCTGTCGCGCCAAAGAATCACGGCTGGCAAGGCTGTCTCTCAGAGCCAGACTGTCGGCACGGGCAAGGCTGTCCGCCAAAGCAAGGCTGTCGGCGGCGGCAACGATCCTAAGGCTGTCGGCAATCCTGGCAGCCTCAGCCTTGCGCTCGGCCTCAAGCCTTCTGCGCTCAGCGTTACGGACCCGTTTCAAGGAATCCTGTCTGGCCAGCATCTTATAGACGCTGTTCATATGGCCCGGGAAGTAGATGTCCGTCTGCGCGAATTCGGCTCTCGGCACATTCTCATAGACTTTCCTCTGGGACTTTCGCGGCTTATATGGAGTGATGTCCTCCGGTCCCTTGGGACGTTTGTCCGGCTGCCAGTCGAATCCCTTCAGAATCTTCTCGTCCTTTTTCATCTGGACGACCGGGTAGGCATCTGTCTTCACGGCATCGAAGTAGTTCAAGTCCTGAATATTACCGTCCTTCAATGTCGCGGTCAACATCTTTGACTCGAACTTGTTGACGGTGGCCAGACTTCCGTTCTCCTCGATGTAGAAGACTCCGGACGCGCCACCCATCGAGTCGAACCGCCTCAACGCACCGGTACTGTCAAAGTATGCCATCATCTCTGTTCCACGGATCTGGTCATAGGACAAGGTGTCCTCCTGCACTATTATAAAGGCATTGGACATCAAGCTGGCGCGGTCAATGGACCGGTTCTTGACAATGACGGTTATACTGTCGGCACTGTACTGCCGCTTGATCTCATTCCAGACAATCGGGTTTTCATACAACCTTATCAAAGAGTCAAGATCCGTGTAGGCAAGAGAGTCGCATGCGACCTGCATGTCGTTACGGAACACCTTGACGTTACGTATGCCATAGATGAAACTGATCTTCGTGGAATCCTTGGGGGCCAAAGACAAAGAGTCAGTGGGAACATGCAGGGAATCACCCGGCACGGTCAGGGAATCCGTAGGGACGGTAAGGGAATCCGTAGGGACGGTAAGGGAATCCGGTGATTGCGGATTGGTCACTTCGGCAGGCTCAGTGACCGAAACAGGTTCAGTGACCGCGGAAAGGGTCTTCGCCGCCAGACTGTCGCTTGGAACACGTACAGTGTCGGGCGACGTTTTCAGGGTGTCCGGCAATTGGAACCGTGGAGGAGCATATTCAATGACATCATCCCATGGAGCGGGAAGGCCTTGACGGCCTTTCGTCACAGGATCGCCGATCATCGCGTCACCTGACAGTTTTCCGGATTTCGAGATCGCCTTTCCTCCTGAATTATCACCTGTCTTTCCAGCCGTTGTTCCCGCCGTCTTTCCTGTAGCCGTTCCAGTTGCCTTGCCAGCCGGTTTCCCGGTCGGTTTTCCACCTGGCTTGACAGCGGAGGCGCCTCTGTCGGAGGCTCCGGCGGCGTTAGGGTCTTCCTCTTCCCGCTTCTTGCGGGCCTCTTCGGCCGCGGCCTTGGCTGCCTCGTAGGCCTTGCGACGGTACTCCGTGACAGGATCCACGTTTATCTCTTTCAGACGGCTTGCCGAATTGGAAATCTCCGATGAATCCACATCACATTTCGGTATGGAGCGCAGAATCAATGTGTCCGCACCGATGTAAGCTGTATCTCTCTTTTCCCCTTGCTCGCTGATCGCTATCACAGCCGGCTCACGGGTCAACTTTATGAATGACAAGGAATCTATATACTGCACATAACCGGCCACCGCGGCCACATTGCGAGTCGTGTCAAGCAGTTCCACATGGCCAAACATCTCCACATTGTTCGGAACCCGGTAATATACCAAGGTGTCAGCCCATGCCTCCTGGTTCTCGGTAAGAATATGCACGTTCCTGAAGAACGTGAACTTTTCCAAAGTCCGCTCGTAAAAACCGGCCTGAGAAGAAAGCATGTTGTTGTCCCTCCATGCGTTGGTGCCGGTTCCGAAAGTGGCTACGTTCGTGCCTGTGTTGTAGTCCAGATCATCAGTCTTCACAAATATCGAGTCAGTGTACATGTTGACGTTGTTCGTGAAACTGAACGTCTTGAGCTTGGAATAGTAATGGCCGTCATCGCTCTCGATGATCTGGCCGTCCTTGTCGCGCAAGGCACCGCCGTTCCTGAACACGGCCACACTGTCCTTGGTGTTATAGTCCAGGTCAGTGGTACGCAGGGTGTTCCCGTCCTTGTCCCTAAGCTGGACCAGCGCGCCTCTGAACTGAGCGAGGTTCTGGTCGATGAGATAGTCGAGGCTCTCGCTGCTGAGCACTGTGTTGTTCTGAATGATCTGGACGTTGCCGAAAGCGTTTATAACATTCTGGTTGACATTCCACAAGGCGGTGTCGCAGATCAGAAGAGTTGAATTGTGCTCGAATCTGGCATGTCCCAAAGCCTTCCTGTAGCTCTGGCCATATTCCTCGACCTGCTGAAGCTCATCACATCCCAGCAGGCGCACAAGACTGTCCTTCTGCTCGGTGTTCTGGGCGAAAAGGCCGAACGAAACCAGCAGAAGGATTAATGAATATGCCAGACGTCTCGCAAGCATCAGTCTTCAGAGAACTTTGAAGCCCAACCCGGACGACGGAACTCGCAGTCCTTGAACATCGGGTCGATGACAATGTGGGTCTCCTTGATCTTGCCGGCGAGGAAGTCATCGATGGCCTTCATCTGCTTGTCTTGACGGACTTGCTCCTGAAGCTGGCTGAAATCCTCCTCAAACGACGCAGTGTGGGCCGGAATGATCTTGTCAACACGGATGATCTTGTAGATGGTCTTTCCAACGACATAGTCTTTGACCTGATCCTGACGGCCATCATTGTCAGTGGACTCCACAGGCTCGGAGATCTCGCCCTCCTTCAAGTCCTTGATGGCCAGATAGTCCTCCGGCTTGAGCTGGTCAATCTCGAAATATGCCGAGCCGGTGTTCGGATCGGACATCTGACCGCCGTTGGTCCTGGTGGCCGGATCCTGTGAGTAGAAGTTCGCCGCCATCTGGAACGTCACGGCGTTATTGTTGATCTCGGTACGGAGGCTGTCCAGAGTCTTGAACGCCTTATCCCTGTCGTCATCAGTGTATTTAGGCTTCATCAGAATGTGGCGGGCGTTGAACATGTCGCCTTTCTTCTCGATGACCTCGATGATGTGGAATCCGTCAGGAGTCTCGACAATCTGCGAGATAACACCCGGCTTCAAAGCCATAGCGGCGTCTGAAAACACAGGCCAGAAGATTGACTTCGAGGCCATTCCAAGCTCGCCACCCTTACGGGCGCTACCCGGATCCTCCGAATATATTCGAGCAAGAGTGGAGAACTTCTCTCCGTTGATGATCCTCTCGCGGAGGTCCAGCAACTTCTCGCGCACGGCCATGTTCGCGGCCTCGCGGTCCGGATAACGGCAGATCTGACTGAGCTGGTACTTGATAGGAACTATCGGAAGGTTCTTGGTGTCAACCGTGTCAAGATATTCCTTTACATCATAAGGTGTCATCTCCGGGATCTTCTTCATGATCTCCTGCTGGGCCTGCTGTGTGAGGCTCATGTCCTCGTACTGCTTGCGCCATTCCTGACGGAGGCGGTAGAGAGGCTTGCCGAAATATTCCTCAACCTTGTCCTCGCCGCCGAGGTAGGTCAGCATCCTGTCCGCCTGCTGGGAAAGGCTTCCCTCAACCATGTCCTGATTGACCGTGAGAGAGTCGATCCTGGCCTGCATCAGGAATATCTTCGATTCGAGAATCGATTCCAGCACCTCGCAGCGGACATTTCTGTCTGATGAAAAGCCCTGGGCGCTGCGGTCCTTGACCGCCCCTTCGATGTCGGAGATCATGATCGCCTCGTTGCCGACAACGGCGACGGTCTTGTCAACGTACTTGTATTTCTGGGCAGAAGCCATCGCGCAGGTCGCTGCGAGGGCGAAGATGGTGATTGCTGTTTTCTTTATCATTTCGAATATATTTCAAAATTCTCCTTAACCTTGGCGTCTTCTATCAAGTCCCGTTCCAAACCGGCCAGGAGCTCGTGCTTTCTTCCGCTGATGATGATGTCCTTTATCCTGTCCTCACAGTATTCCACCGGAGCGATCTCCCCGGCCCTCCGGTAATCCACTATGAACGCGACAGAGATGTTGGCATCCCCGTCCGGCATCTCTATGAAGTTGCCGCTACGCTGTGAGAGCATCTGAACATAGTCCACACCGAACTCGGCGGCCAGTTTCACCGCGTCTATCCAGCCATTGGAATAGTCATGGTAACGCTGGGTCGAATTGAAGGCGATGCTGTCAGCGGCCACCACGTCCTCAACCTTGTCCGAAGACATCAGCTTCTTGATCTTCTGAAGATTCGGAGAATCTTTCGGAATATTCATAAAACGGGCTTTGAGGATCGGCCGCTCCAGCTTGAAGGACTCTTTGTGGGAGCCATAATATTCATCAATCTGCTTTTTTGAGACGGTGGTGTCGAGGCGCTCGTTGATGTAGCGCTGCTCGTAGCGGTACCGCAGAAGCGACTGGCGGTAGGCCTCAAGCTCCTTCGAGACATCCTTTTCCTCCTTGGAGAGACGCTGCTGGGCTATGTCGAGGAAAGCCTTGTCCTTCACCCACGAGTTGATGTAGAGGTTCGCAAGGTTCACGCTGTCCTCCGGAGACGTGCCCTTGGGGATCACATCGTCCAGTTCCGAGCGATAGAGTTTATGGTCTCCCAGCCTGGCGACAACCTCCCCGTCGTGAATCAGCGAGGATATTGCCTTGCAGGACGGAAGGGCGGCAACGGCGACGGCCATCATGAATATGCGGAACCTCCTGAGCATCATTGATTAGCGGGAATAGTTAGGGGCTTCCTTGGTGATGGTCACATCGTGTGGGTGGCTCTCAAGGAAGCCGGCGTTGGTGATGCGCACGAACTGGGCGTTCCTGAGTTCCTCGACAGTATGCGCTCCGCAGTAGCCCATTCCGGCCCTGAGTCCGCCGACAAGCTGATAGACAACCTCTGAGACGGTCCCCTTGTAAGGCACCTGGGCCACGATTCCTTCTGGTACGAGCTTCTTGATGTCGGACTCCATGTCCTGGAAATACCTGTCCTTCGAGCCTTGCTCCATCGCTTCGAGGGATCCCATTCCGCGGTAGGACTTGAAGCGGCGGCCGTTCATGATGATTGTCTCGCCTGGGGATTCCTCCGTTCCGGCGAGCAGGGAGCCTGCCATGATGGTGCTGGCACCGGCGGCAAGCGCCTTGACGATGTCTCCTGAATATCTTATACCGCCGTCAGCGATCACAGGCACGCCCGTTCCCTTGAGGGCATATGCGGCCTCCATTACGGCCGTCAGCTGCGGCACGCCGATTCCGGCGATGATTCTCGTGGTGCAGATCGAGCCCGGGCCGATTCCGACCTTCACGGCCTTGACTCCGGCATCGGCGAGAGCCTTGGCACCGGCGGCGGTGGCGACGTTTCCGGCTATGATCTGGAAATCCTTATAGGCGTCGCAGGCCTTCTTGATCATCCTGAGCACACCTTCGGAGTGTCCGTGGGCGGTGTCGAGGACAACAGCGTCGGCTCCGGCGTCGATCAGGAGACCGATCCTGTCGAGCGTGTCGGACTTGATTCCGGCGGCGGCGGCGACGAGGAGGCGGCCCTTGCTGTCCTTGGAGGCGATAGGGTTGTCCTTGATCTTCATAAGGTCCTTGTAGGTGATCAGGCCGACGAGCTTGCCGTCATTATCAACAACAGGGAGCTTCTCGACCTTGCTGTGCTGGAGGATCTTCGTGGCGTCGGCCAGGGTGATGCCCTTAGGCGCGGTCACGAGGTTCTCCTTTGTCATAACCTCGGAAATCGGCAGCTGCATATCCTCCTGGAACCTCAAGTCACGGTTAGTGACGATTCCGATGAGAAAGCCGTTGGCGTCCACGACAGGAATGCCGCCGATGTGATGCTTCTTCATCATCGCGAGGGCGTTGCCGACATTCGCGTCCGGGCTGATCGTCACAGGATCGTAGATCATTCCGTTCTCAGCCCTCTTCACGTGACGCACCTGCTCGCACTGCTGCTCGATGGTCATATTCTTGTGAATCACACCGATACCACCGGCCCTCGCCATCGCTATGGCAAGATCGGCTTCTGTGACTGTGTCCATCGCGGCCGACACGATCGGGGTGTGGAGCTTGATGTCAGTCGTGAAATTTGTTGTGACATCCACGTCACGAGGAAGTACATCGGAATGTGCCGGAACCAGCAAAACGTCATCGAAGGTGAGGCCTTCAGGAATCTCTCGGTTTACAAACTTCGCCATTGTAATCAAATAAATTTGACAAATATAAGAATTTTCACGCAATAGTTGGCTTGGCCGGAGGGTTGTTCTGCCTCTATGGCCTCAAAAAATTCGGCTTCCGGCCCGACAGCCGGCCTTCCGGCAAGCGAAAGTTGTGCCAGCCGATTAATCAAGGCTTTGAATATAAACGGCCTTGCCACGTGTCCCGTTCCTCAAGACGTTTGTCCAGAAGGCGGAGGATCTCGAAGTTTCGGACGAGTCCCCAAGGGGTGTCGTTCACGAAGCGGGGCGGGACCTCGCCGGCGACCCGTTCGATGTAAAGGTCGGGGCGCAGGCGTTCGAGGATGTCGATGACAAAGTCAAGATATTCATCAAGACCGGGACGGTAGAAGGCTGAGGGGTCGGCGGCATATTCCTTTTCCATCACTGTGCCTCTGACGATCTGGAGCTGGTGGAATTTGACGGAGCGCAGCGGGAGGGAGGAGATAAGGCCGCATTGGTCGAGGAGCATCTCTCTGGTCTCGCCGGGGAGGCCGAGAATGAAGTGGGCTCCGGTGTCGATGCCTCTTTCGGCGGTCATTTCCACGGCTTTGCGGGCGCACTCGAAGCTGTGGCCGCGGTTGATGTGGCGCAGGGTGCTGTCGTGGCAGGACTCGATGCCGTACTCTACCACCACTATGGGGGCGGTGAGGGTATCCGGAACCGGGGCCTGGACAGTCGGTCCCGGAGCCTGCCGAAGGGATCTTTGCCACCCTGAAAGGACACGCCCCGACGCCAAGCCAGCCAGATAGTCCAGCTTCTTCTCATCGACACAATCCGGACGCGTGCCGATCACGATCCCCACCACCTCCGGATGGCTCAGGACCTCCTCATAAAGAGCCTTCAACCGATCCAACGGACCGTATGTGTTTGAATATGCCTGGAAATATGCCAGGTAGTGCCTCGCCCTCGGATATCGCACCTTTTGGAACTCTATTCCTTCGTCAATCTGTGTCAGAAGCGGCTTCCCCGGAGTACTGTAACCAGGATGGAAAGCGGCGTTGTCGCAGTAGGTACACCCTCCCCGCCCCACGGTTCCGTCCCGGTTAGGGCACGAGAACCCTGCGTCCAGAACAAGTTTCTGGAGCCGCTCACCGTACCTGCGGCGGTAATAACCCACGAACGAATTGTATCTTTTCCCTTCTGAAAAACCAAACATAATGCAGCCGTTACTCCTTCTTCCGATTCACCTTTCCTTCGCGTCCTCTTCAGTTCCACGTTCAATTGTGATTGTCCTATTCCGGGCATTCGGTTTTCAAAGAAATCCATTAAGGAGAACTCCTGTTCCACGTCCGGATGTGATTGCCCTATCCCCTTTTCCCGACACGTGCCACCGAAAAGTACGACATATTCCTTGCAAAACTAATGAATTGTGAATATTTTTACAAGTTGGATCCGTCATTGGTTCCGGAAAGAGAAGGTTTTTGATTGGTTTGAACCACGAAAGGGCATTTCAAGCAGAACAGTTTATTGATTATAAACAGATGTCGATATGAACATATTCCTGAAAATTTTGTCTTCGGCGGCCGCGGTCGCTCTGTCATTCAATTGTGCCGCCTCAGCGCAGGAAGCCCCTAAGAAATGGGCTGTGGTTGAGTTTTCCGCCAACTTTATGCGCGAGGCACCGGACTACGCCGCCGAGCTTGGAGACCAGGCGTTGATGGGGACGGTGGTCGAGGTCCTGGATAAGTCAAGCTACTGGGTCAAGATAAAGAGTCCGGAGCCTTACACGGCCTGGGTCAACGAGATGGGGCTCGTGCCGATGAGCGAGGAAGAGCTTCAGGACTACCTTGAGGCTCCGAAATACATCTGCACAGCGGCTTTCTCACACATTTACGAGGAGCCTTCGATGGATTCCAGGATTGTCTCCGATTTCGTGCTCGGAGACATCGTGAGAATCATGTACAGTGTCAGGACGCATGCCGGAGGACGTTACAAAGGCTATGAGGAGGGGCAGGCGGTTCTGAAGAAGAAGTTTGTCGGAGTCGTGCTGCCGTCAGGCAAGACCGGTTATGTTCCCGCTAAAGATGTCGCGGTGTTCTACAAATGGGCCAAAGACCGCAAGGACAGAACCACGGCCGGGAATGATTTCAGGCAGGATCTTCTGACCACGGGTTACAGGTTCCTCGGCGTACCGTACATGTGGGGCGGCACGTCCATCAAGAACGTGGACTGCAGCGGATTCACCCGCAGCGTATATTTCGCCAACGGAGTGCTCCTTCCGCGCAACGCCTCCCAACAGGCAAGGATCGGAGAGGATGTGGGAATATTCAAGGACAACGGGGATGTTGACTGGAGCGGTCTGCTTCCTGGCGACCTTCTGTTCTGGGGCAAGGCCGCGACCGACACCACCAGGGAGCGGATCACGCACGTGGGGATGTACATCGGTGACGGCAAGTTCATCCACTCCGCCCAGGTCGTGCGTGTCAACTCATTGGATTCCAGCGCTGCCGATTTCTACAACCGCAAGCCTGTCCGCGCCCGCCGCATCGTCGGCCACATAGACGCCGATGGCTCCGGAATCATCTCCACCTTACGCAGCCCGTT
>ERZ1034992.864-NODE-864-length-15239-cov-5.027529_pt1 | contig 15239 bp, 18 predicted proteins | sample MGYA00520695_ERZ1034992 | MGnify/ENA primary metagenome ERZ1034992 (study PRJEB33766, sample SAMN09781778) | gut metagenome | biome: gut microbiome | host: Homo sapiens | place: Madagascar | study: EMG produced TPA metagenomics assembly of the PRJNA485056 data set...
CCTTTCTTAGTTTTTTATATAAACCGTGTCGACCCGGCTTATTGCAAGAACTGCATGAAGCTCTTAGCCTGTTGTTTCAGTTCTTCAAACTGCTGTTTGCTCATCTTGCCCGACGAGAGGAGCTGGTTTATTTCCTGCTCCGCTCTTTCCGGCGTCATATTCGCCGCGAATTTGCGGAACTCGTTTATCATCTGCATTGGGTTTCTGGGTGCCGCCGCTCCCTGCTTGAAGAATGGGTTACTCATTCTGCGTCCCTCCCTGCTTCATAAACCGCTCGAACATTGCTTCGAGGTCGGCTTTTGTTACGTAGTCTTCGGGCTTCGGCGGAGACGGCGGGATGTACTCCTCCATGCGGCAATACGTCGTCTCAACGCCCATGTTGCCGCCCGTGCGGCAAGCCATAATTGCGTCGTCCATTGCCATCACCCAGAGCTTCTCTCCGGGCATTACCGGCACTCGTTCTATATCCGCGAACGTCGGCACAAACAGCAGCGTGGCGCGGTTGTAGCCTGCCGTGCCCTGATTGTTAAACGGGTAGTTTGAGTTATACATACCGTGCCTCCTTTTTTCTTCTGCCTATATCATCGCATAAAAAAAGAGGGCTAACCCGTCGGTTAACCCTCAATTGCGTCCGCTATTTTGTTTTTTATGCTTCTTATTCGCCGCTCCACCTTTTCTGGGCTGTAATAGTCCGCCTCGGATAGCTCGCAGGATATTTGCACTACGCTCATGCCTCGTGCGCGTAGCCGGAGGATTGCAATCTCCTCGTCGGTAAAGCCGCAGTCGCGCTCAAACTCCTCCCGAAGCGCTCGGGGAAATTGCAGTTTGCACTTTGCCCCCGGGGTCGTCAGTGTTTGCTTTAACTCTGATTTCGTCATTTTCTGCCCTCAAATACGCCGTATAGATTTGCTCGACAGTCACACTATCGAGCCGGTTAAGCGAGCAGAATTGTTTAACGGATTCTTTCATGTGTTCTCCGTCGTCGGTTTACAAGGATTTGTTTTGCGCCGCCCATATGGACGGCGCTTTGATTTTAATTACTGCTTGAGTTGCTTGACTGCCTCGTTGACGCCGGTCGCCGCGAAGCCGGATACAATGCCGACTGCAACTGCGGTTATGTAATCCTGCGCCGGGAAGTCTGCCATGAAGCGCATGGCGAGAACGCCGAGGACGCCGCCGACGATGCCGCATATGATGGGAATCCACTTGTTGTCAAGGCCGGATGCCTTGACGGCCTGACCCACCAGATAGCAGATCACGGTTATGGCTGCTACGGATGCGATACCAAAGTCCATATTTTCACCCCCTTTCAGAGTCCAAGCTGTGCCAGCACAAACGCAATCAGCGCACCGGCCACCAGCCATATTGCCTTATCTACGATAGCCTCCCAGCGCTTGCCGGGCTTGTCCGTAAGCGTTTTGAGGCCGGTTTTGATCTCGCCTATGTCTGTCTTCATGGTGCTTTGTTCGGTGGCGAGCACCTTGACGGACGTGGTCAGCTCGTTAAGCGCCTTTTGGTTCTTCTCCAGCGCGTCGAGCCTGTGTGTGTTGGACTTGCCCCGCGCTTCCATCTCCGCGTATTTTACGGCCAAATCCTCCAGAGTAAATGCCATGCCTTAACCTCCTATCAGCCGCGCCCAAGTCTGAGCGCCTATGATGCCGTCCTGCTGCAAGCCGCAGGCGCGCTGGTACGCCACTGCCGCGTTAAAAGTGTCCTGCCCTATCTCACCGTCCGCGCCGCACCTGCCGCAGGAGTAGCCGCGCCCGATGAGAAGCAGCTGCGCCGCACGGACGCACTCGCCTTTGTCGCCGTAGCGCAGCAGCGGCAGGCCGGTGACGGTAAGCGTTGAGGCGGTCGTCTGTGTGGTGGTCTGTGCGGGCTGGGCTGGAGTGGCAGCAGCCTCGTAGCTTATCCAGCGAGGCTTGCCCCACAGCCCCCAGCCGCGCCCCGCAAGCTTAGTTTTTACAACGCCGCGCGCGTGGCCGGTTGCCTCTACGACGTAGCCGCCGCCGATGTATACGCCGACGTGGGACATGTCGCGCATAAATACGCACACGCCCGGTATGTCAGGCATGGTGTCGATGCTGCCACTTTCAGAACAAACCATATACAGCCCGCTTACCGCCACGTCCTGCGTCGCCTTGTATATAGGCTCGCTGTCCGGTGTGTCGCACCAAAGGTAGCCCTTTATAAGGCCAACGCAGTCATGCACCTTCTGGCCAAACTGCGCCGTGAAGTCTCCTGCCGTGTAACGTTCCGGGTACTGCTGTCGCTTTTCTGCGAGTAGTCCAGCGCTCGCTGTCTGCCCGAAGGTGCCGTACCAATACGGTTTGCCAAGCTGCGCTATAGCGTACTCGACGAGTCCCGTGTTTGTCTTTGTCATGCTGCTACCTCCTCAGTTAATCTCTTCATTCAACGTAATTATCAGATTCGCGCCGGAACCCTTCGCGCTCACGCGGAAATATGCCGCGCCGTTCGGCGGCGTAATTACGGTGGATAAGACGCGAATGTTGCACAGGATGCCATTATAAACCGTCTTTGCACATTCATTCTCCATGCATAGCAATCAACTCGTTTACAACGGTTGTGGTTTCATCACTTGTCAACGCGCGATTGTATATAACGTTGCGGTAAATATCACCTTTTATACCGTTTCCTCTGCTGGATAACCCAAAGAACAGTGCACCAATCTTCCCGTTTTCGTCAATGATGTTAGTCATTTCTTTGCTTCCTGTCGTGCCAATCTGCCCAGTTTCGCTGAACAAACTATATTCAACAATGCCATTTGCAAATTTTATTACGACTACAATGAGTTCATTTTCCGCGAACCCAATATTGCTTTGCCAAACTGCTGAATAGTTCCCATCTTCGGGCATTTCTCTAATCCGTGCATTGGAACTCGAATTAAAATAAATCCCTGTGTAATGGCCGAGCTTTGTTGCGTTTGAATAGTCCTCATTTGTTAAGATATAGCCGTATCCGCTATTTCCTGCGATGTTTTTGAATACACCAAAAACTGTACCAGCAGATTCCCCAGCCAAAACCGCCTTCTGCTCTCTTACGTTTAGTGCATCAAGGACGGATGTGCTTGTCAACTTCACTCCGTCAAAACTTGCATTTCGGTAGGTGACTACCTTTTCGGCTATAGCATCTTTCCACGATAAGAGTTCACCACTCACGCTTATGTTTCCGGATTTGGGCTGGAAATCATAAACAAGTCCTTCCGTTACACTTAGGTCATAAGACGTGTCATTTGCCGTCAACATCTGCATTTCAATATCCTCGTAAACAGTCGGGTTGTTTGTCCCAACTCTGATTACAACCGTTTGTGTCTGGTCTGTACTGTTTGTGTTCTTTACAACGTTCCCTTCAATCTCACAATAGTCAGTGCCTGACACTATAGATAATGTGGGCGTTAAGGCATCGCACTGTGTCGGATATATTTTCGCTGTAATTTCTACACTTCCAGCAGCTTCAATGCTTGTCTCCTGTGATGTGACTACAATATTTTGGCCAAGCACTCCGGCGTTAGACTTCACTTCCAATGCAAAACTAATCACGCTATTTCCTTCTGAATCGGTTGCAGTAATATTGCAGTTCCCGTTTGCCACACTTGTGATATAGCCGTTTTCTACTTTTGCGACATTTGTGTCAGAAGATTCCCAATTCAAATACGTGTTCTGCGTATTATCAGCAAACAACGGGCGTACAGCCCAACTTCTTCCGGGGACAACCGCATATCCATTGCAATACTCCGGCAACAAAGAAGCTGTGTTTTGTTTTTCCAACGTTGTATATGCATCACCCAAGCTATAAACACGCACATAGTCAATATACATATTGACTTCATCGACATCATCCGGCAGAGTTCCGCCAACAGTTCCTGTTGAAAGGTTGATAATAAGTCTTTCGCCCATCCCGGAAAAGCATTCATTCCCTGTAATATCAAAAGTGGCGATCAGTTCCCTGTCAAAATATACTTTAATCGTGTCTTTGGATTTGTACAGTCCAACCGTATACCAAGTGTTTGCTTCAATGCTTTTCGATCGTGCTCCTTTGCTAGTCTGAGTAGAGCTAACATAAGGGTCAATTTGGTAAATCAAGCCGGGCACAAAGCTGGATTTCATTGCATCGAATTGGTCTATTTCACCTGCCCACGGCCAAAGCAATCCATGTTTCCCTCTTGTCACGCTATTATCTGTTATGTCGGTATACGAATTTGTGTATATTTGTCCAACACACCAAATTGCAGGCCATATGCCATCACCAACTTTATCCAGCTTGAACCGAACTTCGCAATACCCTGTGTCAAATCCATAGTTATCAGACTCGCCATACTGCATTGTTTCAACCATCGCAGCACTGATTGCGTAGTCGGTTGTTGGGTTGTCGCGGAGCATGGTCAACCTCAAACAACTATCTTCCACGCCAAGGTTTTTGCTATCTGCTGTCCACCAATTTTTGAGAGCTGCGTTTTCTTGCCCATACGCCGGTTTCCATGTGCTACCAAGTGTACTGCCGTCAAAATCATCGTTAAACATGACTGTTGATAGCGTTACTCCATCGGACAACTCAACGGTATACTGGCTGTTCATGTTTTTCGGGAGTTGCAATGTAAATAACACTACTCCATTGGAATTTTTGAACGAAACAAGATTATTTATGTCGATTTGTGCGGTGACTGGAACATCCGCAGTCTTAGCATAACTCGACAAGCCAATTGCCGTTTTCGCGTCCTCAACAATTTCAGCCTTTTCGGCTTCTGTCCAGTAGTCCACCCCTTTGACAGGCGAATCACCTTTTGGCGCTGTGATATCATACGACGTGCCGTCCGTCAGTAGCACGGTGTACATGTTGCCGCCGGATTCGTCCTCGCCCTTGTAGGTGATGGATTCTATGCCGGTGCCGTCCTTGCCTCCGCCGCTTCCACCGCCGGACTTTGCCGCCTCGTTTATCGCGGCTACAAGGTTGGTTTTGTCTTCGGTGGTGAGGTTGGCGAGGTCGCCGATTTTCGCCTGTATCTGTGCCCAAGCTAGCTTCTCGGCGGGTGTGTATATGTACCCAGCGGGCTTTTCGCGGGCGATAACAGCAAACCGCTGCTGCACTCGCGTATAATTGCCATCCGGTGTGGTTACGTAGCCGTAGGCGATAAACGGCGTTGCATCCTGTAAAATTTCATCTGGCACTTCGGCGTAGTAATCGCCGCCATTGACCAGCACCTCCACATCGATGGTGGTTTCATCCCCGCCTCGCCCAATGTGCAGCTCTTGGCACGGGGCATTAAGCCGTATCTTTCGATTTGTATCCCACTGGTAAAATGCCTTGCGGCCATCAAATATATTCATTTTGTGCTCCTTAACTTAACATTTCAAAAGCGCTGCCGCTATCGATATACAGTGCAAGTTGTTCCCATGCGCTGCCCGTGTCTATGTACGGCAGATACATATCATAGTCAGAGCCGTTGTCTATGCGGATTCCGCCCGCAAAATCTGCCAAGCTCGTGACCTTAAAGCTCGAAGTCGCCGTGGTGAAGCTGTTTGATGCAGTCCAGACGGGCAGCACAAAAATGTAATACGTCGTGTTCGGGAGCATGTCGCAGCTGATCTCGCCGTCGAAAAGCCAAGTAGTATTGTTGGCCGGATGAGATGCCGCCAGATTTGCCGCCGTGCCTGTGTAAACGCTGTTCTCCGGCGACGTGGAAACAATGGCCTGCGCTCCTGCCGCATAAGCGGTGTTTGTCGCACCATTGTAGCAGGCCGTCGTCATGCTGATTTTGAGCTTGCTGCATCCGGCGCTGTCCGTGGTTACGGTGATCCGCGACCAGTATTTATAATTGCCGGTGCTGCCTAGTGAGCGCCCTTCGACTCCGGCCGCCGCGCCGTTACGATAATCTATGCTATATGACGCGATGCCCATCTAATCACACCTTTTTAAGATAGATTCTGCCCTTCGTGCCTGCGTCGGGCAGTGTGCTGCCTATGAGATCGCTATTATCATAAGGAATAACGACCTGCCCGCCGAAAAGCGCCGTCAGCAGCGCCGCAGCGGTTATATCATTTGCCAAGGCAACACCCGCGACTTTGCGAGATGACGGGACAGCATTGGCCGCCATGTCGAGCGTTGAGTCGATGGCCTCAAACAGCGGAACTAATGTCCCGACTGTAATACCATCAATCGGCACGCGATAAAGCGGGAAGTCAGCCTGTGCATCATGATCATTGATGATGTCACCGTCCGTGTATTCGGGGTCGGTTGCCGCGCTTGTGGATGCTGTGCCTTTGATGACCACAAGGCTGCAATCTTCCACGCCCTGCGCTGTCTTTGTATACCGTGCAACAATTAGATCATTGCGCTTGTAGCCCTGACTGCCGTTATCAATCGCCAAGTCCACATATGTGCCTTCTATAAGCCTTATGTGCCGCCCCTGCATACAAATGTCACCGTCCTTCACGCGGATGGTGTTATTACTGACGGCAAGCGCAGCAAACTTGTTGCCGCGATTCAGGACATAGCTTCCTGCGCCGATGATCGCGGCATTAAAGCTGCCCTGATCCGCCGCAGTAACGTGTGCTTCGCCCTTATAACCTGTTACAAGATGCAGATTACCCATTTCTATCACTCCATTTTTTTATGACGTAAACGCCTTTACCGAAAGATTTCCGCTGTTGTCCACCGCCAGCGTGTACAGGCTGCCGTTCGGCGCTTTGATAAACACGTTCTCCATGCTCTGCTTTACTTCGCTCCCGAAATGCATCGGCTCGCCCACCCATACCTGCTTATAGGTGATCTCCTCGTTTTTGCTCACCACAAACCCGCTCGGGTCGCCGTTGCCGACGATACGGATGTATGCTGTGCTCGCGCTGGCTATTGTGATGCTAAAGCCCTTGCCGTCGGCGTCGATCGTCGGATCGTAGCTTGTACCCGAAGAGCCGGCATATGTGACCGCGCCGATGGACGCCTTGCTTGCGTTGTACTGCACCGCGATAGGCCAGATAGCGCCCGCGCCGGAGGCAAATGTGCCATCCGTGCAGCGCACCCGGATAACGTCGCCGGACTTGCACGGGATGTACCCCGATGTCTCCATCGTGTAGGTACGTACGTCGGTGGACTCTGTGCCCGAACCGCTGAGTCGCGTCTGAAGCTTATAGTCGGGGTCGGTCTGCACCGCAAGGTTGGTGAAGTTCGGCTGCTGCTGATACTCGCCGCTCGAAACCTCAATGAAGGTCGTGTCCGACGGTGTGACCGGAGCGACAGCCGGAGTCCACCACGCAGACCCCGTCCACCACTTGGGTTTCTCCGCTGTGCTGTCCCACACCGACAGCCCCGTGTAGTATTTGTCCGCGTCCAGAACGCCGCCCTGATTAGGCAGCGCGATGTTGTCGGCCAGATACTGCCGGTTGCCGGATGCATAGCCGTCATAGGGCACAAGCCCCGCCGCCGTGGGGTAGTAGTAACCGGCCAGCCCGTCCGTGGCGAGGAAGATTTTGGAGTCCGCCGCGGGAAGCGTCTTGAACAGCGTCGGCAGCTGCCCTGTCCGGCCGGACGTGCGGATGATGCTGAAGCCTATCAGCGCCAGCCCCACGACCGAGCCAGTGCTCGCCGCGTCCACGAGGAACGTATTATTGTAGGTAGCCGAGCTGCGCTCGTAGAGCTGCAAGCCGCATACCGTCACCGTCGCCTTGCTCGCCAGCTTGAGGACGACGCCGGAGGTCTGCCGCCAACAGTAGAAGCCGTTAACGGTGATGTTGCTGTCTGCTCCTGCCGAGATGCAGGCATCAGCGTCTGCCGACTCTGTGCCGCAGCTCATGAGCGTTACGCCGTTGCCCGTGATGTCAAAGATCGTGCCCGTGCCGCCGTCGCAGCAGACCTCGGTAAGCGTACTGTATGCAGTTTTTATAATGTAGGGATTCGCTGCGCCGCTGCAAAATACCCGCTCAATCACGGTGCTTGTGCCGTAGTCAATGTAGATCGCCTGCGATGTGCAGACCATGTACAAGTCGGCCAAGCGATTGAAAAAGCTGTGAAGCCGTATACCGTGGCTACCCGTGCGAATGTTGCAGTGCTCGATCAGACAACGGCTGCGGTCGCCGTAGATGCCCCAGTGCTCCGCGTTGCCGGATGCGTTCTTGATGTTGAGGTTTGCAATCGTGACACCGGTTCCGCGCTCCGTGCCGTCCTCGCGGCCAAGGATAATAACGGCATCGATGGCTCCCCAGCCGTTCGACCAGTTCGCCGCCGCGGGCATTGTACGCTTGCCGTTGCCGGTCTTTTTTATAATGGCCGTGGACTTGTTTTCACCTATCAGTGAGGGCGCACGGCCTTCCCACCATTTCACGCCGTCCATGCTCGTGTCGCTGTCGCTGTACGTCTGTATCAGCAGCGGCGTAGTGATGATGTACGTACCGGCGGGGATATATACCGCCATTGCGAGCGTAGATACCGCCGCGTCAATTGCCGCCTGTATGGCCGCTGTGTCGTCCGTCACACCGTCACCCTTCGCGCCGTAATCCTTGACGTTGAGCACGTAGTCGGCGTGCATATCACTCTTCAGCTCCGCGGGCGAGCGCCAGTAGAGCCAGCCCGAAGAGTCAAAAACCGGCACCTTTGTTGCTGGTGTCGTCTGGTGCCCTGCCGCCGTGGACTGGAGCCATGTACCGGCTATATACTTACCCGTAAGATTGCCGGTGAGTGTGCCGCCCGACAAAGGCAGAAACTTGCTCGGGTCAGCAGGGGCGTAGCCCAGCGCTGACTTTATGCTGTCTAGCGTGACGGCGGCGTCGCTGCCATCTTTGCCGGGATCGCCTTTGTCACCCTTGTCGCCTTTCGCCCCATCCGCGCCGTCGAACTCTCCACTTGCTTTGGCCTGAGCGAGCGCCGCGTCTGTGGCACTCTGCAAATTATCCTGTGTGAGATAATCGCCCTTTGGCTGCTTTTCAGCAAGCGCGGCCGAAAGGCCGGTTATAGCGCTCATCGGGTGCTGATCCGCCGCGTCGCGGTTAATCAAATCACGGTGATCGGATGTGCCACCTGTACCGCCGCCACCACCGCCCGAGCCGCCACCGCCCCAATTGCTTACCGCCTTAGCGTTAGCGGTATCCGTTTCAAGATCAACGGATATAATGCCATTTTGTACACGGATTATTTTCTTCGTGACCGGTACAGCAATTGTCAACCCGGACACATCGTCTGACGCGCCGACAATATCCCCGACATCATACGGGTCATCGACTTCATTGACATCAACGGACAAATCGTCCTGCTGAAGCAGTTCCTTCAGATGCTCAGTACCGCCCTTGATAAGCTCCGCTGTATCTTCGGCGTTGGAATAGTCATATACGGCTGTATACTCTGCCGTGCCGGTGAATGTCTGCGTCTGGCTGATATTGCCGGATGCATCTGCATACAAATGTACAACGATTCTATCTGCCAGTTCGCCGGAGCCAAGGCAGATAAGGTGATTGACCTTGTTTGCGGTCTTTTTCACTTTCAGGGCAAGCTGGTCACTGTCAAGGCCGTCTTGCGTGTAGTCCACAATCGGCGCAGCAGACAGCACGACAGAACCGCCACTGTAAGCCACACGGAGTTTCGCAGAGACGCTTTTAAGCATCTGCCTTATACCGTCATACCCCGAAACATATCTTGCAAACTGATAGCCGCTGACGTTGATCCCGGATGGCGCAGAAGAAGCGCTGAAAAGTGCTGTCAGCCCCATTCTTGACAACAGTGTGCCAAGAATGGTGTTTGCATCTCCGCTGACGGTTAAATAGCTTTCCCCAGCATCGGGACAAAGGATTTTCGAGTTCAGAATCCCGTGCCATGTGCGCCCGGAATAGGTCACATTTTCAGTGGCTGTGTCTGACGTGATTGCATCGACAATGCCGCCGTATTCCGTGCCATCTATATAAATATAGGACCCGGCTTCACAGCAATGGTCATTCCGGCTGACGGACAATTCAAAATCATTTTCGTCCGTTCCAAAAGCGAGATCGAGATCGTAGTCGTGTATAACACCAATATCTTCCCCGCGGGAGTTTGCGTATATTAAGTCCATTTTGGCTCCGGCCTCTCTTCGTAAATTGTGATATCAAAGCCAAAGTCGCCCGACCACGCGACCGCATTCGCACCAGCCGGGATTTTCTCAAAAATGTAGCTGTCGCGGTTGCGGTTGTTAAACTTGTTCGTGGTAGCGCCCTTGCTGCCGGTTAGGATGATGTCTTTCGCTAGGCTGTCAATTGTTAAGTATTCTCCCGCCGCCACAGCGCAGTTGACCTGATATACATGCCCGCCAATTGTTACAGTCGGGTTTGTCACCGCCCCGTATATGATGAGTCTAAAATTCGCATCCGCAAACGCTGGATTCACAAGCTGCGCGTTCGCGACGTCTGGTGTATAGTCAAAGGGATAATCGTATGAGTAGTCAAGTCCTGAGGCTGCCGCGCCGCTGCTCGGTGCAAACGATACAAGGCTCTCTTTGATCCACTGCGGGTTCTCGGCTGCAATGGTGAGGTCTGCGCGCATATAGCGTTTGTTTTCAAGGTAATTTTTCTTTTGCGATTGCGTTACATAGCAGGTGTAGTAATAGCCGTTACAAATGATTCGCCCCGGCTGCATAGTGACACAATCCTTCTCGCAAATTTCCATTAGCCGATTTTTAGCGGCGACACTATCTGCTTCTGTTGCTCCGTAGATGATTACGGGCAAGTTGCGCGTAACCATGTTACGGCGCAAAGATGCTATACGCGTTCCCTTAGTAACGATTTCCCACTCGTAATTATGGAGATCGGACGAGCTTACATATATGCCGTTTTGGCCAAAGTCGATGACTTCGCCTAGATGATTTTTGTATTTCAGTGATTCAAGCATTACGTCACCGCCCTCACCGCCCGACCAAATTCACGGCGGTCAAGCGTTATTGTCATGCCGGATGCATCAACGGCATTGACAGCATCAAGAATCTGTGTCAGTACTGCAATAATTCTGGTGGTCTGCTCTTCGCTGCGCTGAGAAAAAGCCCCTGCACGGAGATAGTCGGCTTGCCCAGCCGGGACAACCATTTCACCCTTATGCAGATATGCCGGGAAATTATCATACGGCACACGTTCAAGGCCGGTTGCAAATTTGCCAACACCGGCTGTCCCTCTTCTAGTGCTACCTGGATTTCCACCGCGACCACCGCCGCCGCCAGCAGAGCCACCGCCACCTGTGCCGGTGACTCCAACATTTACATTCAGACCGCCAAAAAGCGAATCCCAAATACCCTTAAACCAGTCGCACAACCCCTGCCAAGCCGATGCGATGCCGTCCTCGATTTTTTGCACGACGTCTTTGCCTACTCCAAAAAAGTCCATGACGGCTTCAAAAAGCACTTTAAGCAATGAGCCGACAATGTCACCAGCTGCGGCCAGCAACTGCGGAATGCTTTTAATCAGACCATCTATAAGCGCTAATAGCAGCTCAAAGCCGGAATCAAGCAGCCTTGGTATGGCTGCGATAAGCGTTGAAACTATCGTTGCAATGATTTCCGCTGTCGTTGCTATAAGTTGTCCCGGATTGCTTGCAAGACCGTCGATTAGTGTTACAATAAGTTCTACGCCCGCTTCGAGGATTTCGGGTAGCATGCCGGAGATCGTTGTCAGTAGCATTTTTACCATATCCAAGGCCGCCGCGCCGAGCGCTGGCAAATTGCTGGCCAGCGCCCCGACAAGCGTTGTGATGATTGTTGCCGCTGATTCAAGCAGCATGGGCGCATTTGCGCCTATTGTGTTTACTATCGCGGGGACGACGAGCGCCGCAAAGTTCGCTATGCCCTGCGTGATCTGCATGATCCTCGGCTCGATGTTCTTGTACACATTCATCGCGCTGTCTACGAGATTGCCCATCAAAACTTCGAGGTTTGCGTTCTCGTCCGCAAATCCGGTTAAAAGGTCTTGCCAAGCGGATTTCATCGATGCGACGGAGCCTTGTATGGTGTCTGCGGCCTCGTTCGCCGCGTAGCCCGCCAGCCCCTGCATTTCGATATAGTCTACCAACGCCGACTGGCAATCTGCCAAGTTATCAATTGTATACTCGGTCATTTTGCCGTTTTCGGCGTTCCATGCATTTACGCTGTCAATCAGCGACTGAAACCCTTCCTTTGTCGGGGTTATACCAAGCTGCAAATTGTCCAGCATCGTGTAGTTGCTCTTCATAATGCCGTTGAAAGCATTTTGCACGGACTCTTGCGATGCGCCCGTCGCTGCGACAACGTCGGCTTCGGCGGTGATTATTCTGTTTGCCAGCTCTGCCGCGGCTTGTGCATTACCGCCAAGCGCGGTTTTTAGGCCGGTCGCAAAACCGTTAACCTGAGTTAGGTATTCGTTTTGGCTCATCTGCACATTTTTGTATGCATTGGCAGCGTTCGCCGCGACGGTCGAGTATGCGTCGCCAAACATAAGCTGTGCGCCACCGACAAGCTGTTCATAGTCGGCGTACTGCGCAATGCTGGCTTTACCCAGCGCCACAACGCCGGTCGCAACTGCCGCTACGGCTTTAGCCGTCACCTTCGCCGCGGTCGCAAGCCCGCTCTTGAGCTTATCGCCAAACTTGCTCGCGGAGCTTTGCGCGTCATCAAGCCCCCTGTCGTAATCACCGGAGTCGAGTGACAATCGAGCAAATAGTTCAAACACATTCAATTGTCGTCACCTCCAAGCACTCGGCGCATCCGCGCTATTATTTCTTCTGCGGATTCTTCCGGCGGGCGCGGCTTAAACAAATCCGCATATCTCACGTTCAGGCCGCAGAGTATCTTCAGCGCGTCGGTAACGTAAATCCGATATGCTTGTCTCTCCTGCTCGCGCCGATCTATGTCCGGCAGCAGCAGCAAAAACGATGCTGCGCTAACTTTCGGCGCGGAGAGCAGAGCGTTTATTATTCGCTCCCGCCCGGCTCCGCGCACGACCTGAAAAAAGCTATAAGCTCCTTATCCTTTGCGATATCACGTATTTGCGCCATTGTTACAATGATATTCTGCTCGCCGACCGCCTCAACGGTGGTGTCGTTCAGCACTGCGATAATGCCATAAACGTCATCGCGGTGTGTTCTAAGCAAAATCGGGGCTATCTTGTTGAGTTTGCTCGCACCTACAACGAGCATTTCGGCGTACGTGTCCGCCTTTAGCTTCTGCTTGAGCGCATCAGCAAGCTCCGTATCAATGGCGATATTGCTTATATACGGCGTCAGGGCGCACAATACATCGCACGCCCTGTCGGTAGAAAATTCGGATAGCTTCATGCTTCGGCTTCTCCCTTATGGATATAAATCTCGAATGGCACAACGTCCTGCTGGGAAAGGCTCGCGTGTCCGGTGTACTCAAACGCATACTTACCCTTTTCTTTGTCCGTGGTCTGGATTGCGAAGCCGCCGGTCGAAAGCGCGTTGATAATATGTACCGCCATATAGCCGCCATTCGTCGCGCCGGTCTTGTCGGAGTAGTCGCCGACAAACCACAAATCCTTAAAATCGTCGAGAGAAAGCGTTGTTCTCGGTGTAACCTTGTCGGTGTTCGTGCCGTCGACATCAGCGGCGGCTACAAGGTCTTTCGCCAGCGTGGGTTTCATCGTGGCGTATGTTCCACTCAGCTTAACTTCCCACGAGTCTATGTCCTTGAGTTCCTTCGTGTTTTTGGGGCAGCCGTCAATGTCCTCGCCATAGTCCTTGTACGTCGGGGTAGCGGTAAAATTGATGCCGCCGCTTGTAGCGCCAACAATCGTTTCGTCTGACGGAGCTACCGCGTTTGCGGGCGTGAACGAATTTAGAATCACGCCAGCGTTCATTACAAGCTCCTGAAACGTTGTGGTCGGGATTTTTGTAAATTTCTTGCCCATGATATCACCTCAGTCTTGGGTTAAATACATAGCCGTTATCTGTATATAGCGGCCTTTTATGTTACTGTCTGCCTGATCTGTCTGCGGCTGTGAGAACGGCGTACCGCGCTGCAAGTATACCGCGCCGCCGTCGCACGGCAGATACACGCCGCCCATTCCGAGCGCGGCGGATATTTCCTGCACCTTGGCGTTGATAGCCGTTTCGCCTTGCCCGTAGTACCAAAGATTTGCCACGATAGCGATGTTGTCATCGTCGTATGCGCCTATATTAGGCTCATATACCAAATAAGGGAATGTTGCCCCCGCCTCTGCTTCTGTGGGGTACGCCGGAATGCCGAACCCGGAGAAAAACGCGTACAGTGCGGCTGCTTTTGTCACGGGAGCTTCACCAACTCTCTGACGTTGTACTGCTCAAAGTCAAAAGATGCCACTTCTGGTGTTGCGCTCTCTACGCTAACGACGAGATAATATTTTGTGCCGCGCCGGAACACATCCTGCGCATCGAGCGCCGTCCTCTTCGGTGTGGTGATGGTGTCGGTATACTGCACCGTCGCCTGCTGTGCGGCAATTTTTTCGGTTGGCGTAAGCCCCTGAAAGGCTACCTGTATTTCTACGCCCTCAGTCCATGTGTTGATAATGCCGCCCTCTGGATCGCGGATTTTTACCTTGTTCATTATTCTGCAAGGCTCATAAAAAGTCTCGTACAGGCTCATAGTTTTCTCCATCTCGCAAGCCGCGCGCCGAAAACATTTCTCCACGTCACGCCGGTGGTGCCTTTGCTGTAACTATACCCGCCGAAAGATTCCGACTGGTAAGGGCTTGCTATGGCCTCGGCATTTTTGGCATTCCATTCTCCGATTTCTTCGGCGATAGCGACGACCGCCGGGGGGACGGCCATCGCCTGTATAGTGCCGGTAAAGATTTCGCTAACGAGGATGTCGCCCGGATCGCCGTATTTGTGGACGCCATCGTTAAACGTGCTGCCGATTATCCGGTAATATTGCCCACTGGCCAAAAACGGCAGCGTGATAGTTCCGTCCGCGACGGTGTATGTATCTGTGCGACTGTCGCCGGTGACAAACCAATTGCGGAGCCAGCCGCAGAGTTCATCTAGTATATAATTCACGCTGCCGCCCTCCACCAGTTGATTAGGCCACAGAGCAAATGAGTTTTGCTATCTGCGCACCATCGGTCACCTTCGCGCCATACACATGCAGACCCTTCACGCCGTCGGCAAAACGCTTCTCCATGCGGTACGCCTCGGTTTTGATTATCTGCTCGGCGTAGGTGGTCGCGGTCTCTACCTGAGCGGTCACCTCAAAATACGGGGTCTTGCCGGTGTCCGTACCGGTGCCAGTGTTAACGTTGTTGCTCATA
>ERZ1034992.867-NODE-867-length-15216-cov-5.059825_pt1 | contig 15216 bp, 8 predicted proteins | sample MGYA00520695_ERZ1034992 | MGnify/ENA primary metagenome ERZ1034992 (study PRJEB33766, sample SAMN09781778) | gut metagenome | biome: gut microbiome | host: Homo sapiens | place: Madagascar | study: EMG produced TPA metagenomics assembly of the PRJNA485056 data set...
GCTCACCACCATGAACCCCGAGACGCGCCGCCTGATCAAGGTGGAGCCCGAGGACATCGAGCGCATGGAAACCATGTTCAACCTGCTGCTGGGCAACGACGACGAGGGCCGTAAACGCCACATCGCCGAGCATGGCAGGGAATACCTCGACCAGCTTGACCTGCAATAAGGTGCCTTTCGCAAGGCTGTTGAAGATCTAAACCGGCGGCCGCCCGCAAGACGGCGCCCGCCCATTCGCATCAAGGGGAGACCGTGGCAAGAAAGACCAAAGCACAACCGAAGAAGAAGCATGTGGACAACCCCAACGTGATCGGCCTGCACTCCGAGGTTTTGGAGCAGCCCATCACGCAAACCCTCGAAGTGAACTACATGCCCTACGCCATGAGCACCAACGTGTCCCGCGCGTTCCCGGAGATCGACGGGTTCAAGCCGTCGCACCGCAAGCTTCTGTACACCATGTACAAGATGGGCTTGCTCAACGGCGCGCGCCAGAAGAGCGCCAACATCGTCGGCCAGACCATGAAGCTCAACCCCCACGGCGATTCGGCCATCTACGAAACCATGGTGCGCCTTGCCACGGGCAACGAAGCTTTGCTCACGCCCTTCGTGGAATCCAAGGGCAACTTCGGTAAGTACTACTCCGGTGACCTGAGCTACGCCGCCTCGCGTTACACTGAGGCGAAGCTTTCCCCCATTTGCGCCGAGATCTTCAAGGACATCGACAAGGACCCGGTCGACTTCATGGACAGCTACGACGGCGCCATGAAGGAGCCGCGCCTGCTGCCCACCACGTTCCCCAACATCTTGGTGTCGGCGAACAAGGGCATCGGCGTTGCCATGGCCTCCGACATTTGCGGCTTCAACTTGAACGAAGTGTGCGAAGCCACCATGCACTTCCTTGAGGACCCTGACTGCGACCTGCAGAAATACATGCCTGCGCCCGACTTCTCTACCGGCGGCGAGATCATCTACCGCCGCGAGGAGATGGATCGCATCTACAACACGGGCCTGGGCAGCTTCCAGATTCGCTCGCGTTGGCGCTACCTGCCCGACGAGCGCATCATCGAGGTGTATGAGATTCCCTACACCACGAAAACCGACATTATCATCGAGCGCATCGTCAAGCTGGCGAAAGAGGGGAAGGTGCGCGAGATCGCCGACATCCGCGATGAGACCGACCTTTCCGGCCTGCGCATCGCCATCGACCTGAAGCGCGGCGTCGACCCCGAGCTGCTCATGGCGAAGCTGTTCCGCTCCACCACGCTGCAGGATTCGTTCTCGTGCAACTTCAACGTGTTGGTGGACGGGTATCCGCGCGTTATGGGCGTGCGTCAGATTCTGCAGGAGTGGGTTGCGTGGCGCGTGGATTCCACGCGGCGTCGCATGAATTTCGACCTGGGGAAGAAGAGCGACCGACTGCACCTGCTGCACGGCCTTGAGGCTATTTTGCTGGACATCGACAAGGCCATTGCCATCATCCGCAACACCAAGCTGGAGGCCGAGGTTGTGCCGAACCTGATGAAGGGCTTCGGCATCGACGAGGTGCAGGCCGAGTTCGTGGCCGAACTGAAGCTGCGCAACATCAACGAGGAGTACATCCTCAACCGCACAAAGGACATCGCGAAGCTGGAAGGCGACATCGCCGAGCTGAAGGAGGTCCTGGCCAGCGAGCAGAAGATCAAGCAGGTCATCAGCGACGAGCTTGCCGCGGTGAATAAGAAGCACGTGGCGCCGCGCAAAACGGGCCTGGTCGAGCCGGGCGACATCGTGGAAGTCAGCCTGGAGCCCGAGGTGGAGGAATATCCCGTCACCATGATGCTCTCGCGCGACGGCTACCTGAAGAAGATGACCGAGCGCGTGCTGCGCAAGGCCACCACGTTGAAGTACAAGGACGGCGACGAGCCCTTTATAGAGTTCCCGTCGTCGAACACCCACGAGCTGCTGGTGTTCACTGACCAGCGCCAGGTGTACAAGTGCAAGGTGGCGCAGTTCGAGGACACCAAGTCGGCGCAGCTGGGTTCGTACCTGCCCACCGACCTGGGGATGGATCCCGACGAGAGCGTGATCTGGGTAATCGACCCCGAGGACTACAAGGCCGATGTGCTGTTCGTGTTCGAGAACGGCCGCGTGGCGCGCGTGGCCTTGGCGGGCTATGTGACGAAGACCAACCGCAAGCGCCTGAAGAACGCCATCTACGGCGGCAGCAAGCTGTTGTTCGCCACCGTGCTGAAAGAGGATCGCGATTTGGCCCTGGTGTCAAGCGATCAGCGCCTGATCAACTTCAACACCTCGCTGCTGAAGACCAAGACCACCAACAGCACGCAGGGCATCCAGGCGTTCACTGCGAAGAACGGTCGCATCGTGACCATGGTGGGCACGGCTGAGGAGTTCCTAGGCGGCACCGCCAGCGTGGAGAAGTTCCGCGCGGCAAGCCTGCCCTCCTCCGGCTCGCCCATGAAGGAAACGGACATGAAGAGCCTGTTCGATTTGGAGTAGCGTGCAGGCATGAGACGGCCGGCGCGGGGCGATACGCTCCACGTCGGCCGTTTGGTTTGACTGCTATCCGTTTTATTCGCTGCCGTTTTGTCGCGCCTCGGTTTGCGTTAGCGCTGTTGTTGACTGCGAGCTAATGGGTCGGTGCGGATGTCTCGAGGGCCGATCCGGGCACTGCTGTCGAATCGGTTAGGAGGCCTGCGGGGCGCTTTCGTAAGGTTTGGCGTACTGAGAGCGGGCATGCCTGCAAGGTCTATGCAAGGCGGGCGCCTCATACTCAAGGTGATTCGATACTTGAGACCTGAGCGAGGCGGTTCTATAATGCAAGACAAAAGTAGTGCCTTATGAACGAGGTATTCGTACACGAGCATGCGCTCGTGCACGGGTTGTCCGAGGAGCAGGTGCTGCACGCGTGGCGAAATGCCGTATCGGTTGCTCGACGCGGTTGCGAAAGCGGCGAGGTCGATTTCGTGGCCATTGGATTCGATCAGCATGGCAGGGCCATTGAGATGACGGGACGGAAAAACCGTTCGGCGTGCTGATATTCCATGCAAACACGCCGCCGACGACGCGTGCGCTCAAGGAATTGGGGTTGGGAGGGGACGGTCATGGCCGTGGTCACTGATAAGGACCTGCGCTCTCGATTCTCGTTTTCCGAAAACGAGATAGCGCAGTTGCATGCTGACGCTGAAAAGTACGAAAGCGGCGAATGGCCGGAGGGCGAGGCCGTGCTTATCGGTAGGCCGTGCGTGTACGGCGAACGTATGAAGTCCATAACGTATCGCGACACCGAAGCGGAGGTTCGCCGCATGGACGAGCGTGCGAAAAGCCTGTCCATGAGCCGTTCCGACTACTTGCGCTATCTAGTGCGCAAAGACTTAGAAGGTTGATTCTGCTTGCGGGATCGTTGTTTTCTTGTTGTAGATGCCGGCAATGGCTCCAGGCAAGCAGTGTCGCTGGATGCCCGTTGATGAGATGTTCGCAGATGCGCACATTCGCCAGGTTAATGGCGATGCGATAATCGCTGTGCGCGATTAGTTGTTGACGCGACCGCGAAAATGCCGTTGCTGTCCCGTGCATAGTACAGCTATTGGAAATCCTTGCGAGATGATGGTACATGGTCTGAGCTGTGCGCGGAGCAGGCCCTGTGATGCGGCTTTCAACGAAAGGGGTTGCGTGATGAAGGTGCTGCATGTTTCCGATTTGCATATCGGGAAGCGCGTTAACGGCATGTCGATGCTGGACGATCAGCGCTATATTTTGCGGCAGATACTGGATATTGCGGAGAAGCACCAGGTCAGCGTGCTGCTGATTGCCGGCGACATCTACGACAAGGCATCGCCGAGCGCCGAGGCGGTCACCGTGTTCGACGCGTTTTTGACCGATGCGGTGGCGGCGGGTTTGCGCGTGCTTGCCATCCCCGGCAACCATGATTCCGCCGAGCGCATCGCCTATGCGCAGGGGCTGTTGGAGAAGCAGGGCGTTTGCCTGCCTCCGGTGTATGCGGGCGAAGTCGAGCGGGTTGAGCTTGAGGATGAGCACGGGCCGGTGGAGTTCTGGCTGCTGCCGTTTTTGAAGCCCGGCGACGTGCGCAGGTTCTTCCCCGATGAGGAAATCGGCGACGACTATTCGGCCGCGTTGCGTGCGGTGCTGAGCGCGTGCGATATCGACCAGGGGAAACGCAACGTTGTGCTGTCGCACCAGCTGGTGACGGCGTACGGCACGGCGCCCGATCGCGCCGACGACGAGATCAAGCTGGGCGGCATGGACAACGTGGACGTGTCGGTGTACGACGCGTTCGACTACGTGGCGCTTGGGCATGTGCATCGCCCGCAGCGCGTGGGGCGCGACACCGTGCGCTATTCGGGTTCGCCGCTGAAGTATTCATTCAGCGAAGCGCGGTATGGCAAGAGCGTGGCGCTGGTTGAGCTAGGGGAGAAGAAACCGGGCGATGACGTGGGCGAATGCGTATCGTTCGAGCTGATTCCGCTCGTGCCGCTGCATGACGTGCGCGAGGTTCGCGGCACGCTGGCGGATGTGCTGGCGATGGGTGCCGCAGCGGGCGGTTCGCTGGTGGATGCCGGAGTTTCGGCTGGCGGCGCCAACGATGGGAAGGCGGCGGATGACGCCAATGACGAGGCGGCGCTGGCCGATGGCGCCGGTGATGCGGCTGTGCAGGCTGACGATGTGTCCGCGCCGGCCGCCGCGGTGCGCGATGCCTCACAGGACTACCTACACATCACGCTTTCCGATGAGCATCCGCAGTTGGACGCTATGGCGAAGATCCACGAAGTGTTCCCCAACGCCATGATGCTGGACTATGACAATGTGACGGTGCTTGTCGACCGCCCGCAAACTCAGCTTACGGCGGACCCCGACAGCATGGACGCGTTGGAGCTGTTCGGCGCCTTCTATGAAAGCCAGGTGGGCAATCCCCTGGATGATGAGCAGCAAGATTTCGCGCGCAAGCTGATCGCGAAGGTTGAGGATTCGGCCGCAAAAGGCCCCGATGGGCAGGAAGAAGGTGCGAAATGAAGCCGCTGAAGCTGACCATGTCCGCATTCGGGCCGTATTCCGGCGAGACGGAAATCGACTTTCGAACGCTTGGACGCTCGGGCGTGTACCTGGTGTGCGGCGACACGGGCGCGGGCAAAACCATGATCTTCGACGCCATCTGCTTCGCGCTGTTCGGCGAGGCAAGCGGCGACAGCCGAAACGGCGCCCGGTCTTCCGCAAGTTTGCGCAGCGATTTCGCCGATCCCGCGAGCAAAACGTTCGTTGAACTGGACTTCTCCTACCGCGGGCAAACCTATCGCGTGAAGCGAAATCCCGATTACGAGCGCGCGAAGAAGCGCGGCGAAGGCACCACGAAAGAGCCCGCGAACGCTGAGATCGAGCTGCCCGATGGGCGTTGCATCAGCGGCGTGCGCAAGGTGAACATGCAGGTGGAAGAGCTGCTGGGCATCGACGCGAACCAGTTCAAGCAGATCGTCATGCTGGCGCAGGGTGAGTTCCGCAAGCTGCTCACGGCCGACACGGCAACGCGCGAGGGCATTTTCCGCAAGCTGTTCGCCACGCAAAAGTACGAGATGCTGCAAGATCGCCTGGGCGAGGAGTGCCGCAAACTCGAGCGCGAGAACGAGAAGCTGAAAAGCGAGGTTTTGCGGTGCGCGCAAACCGTCCGTTTTGCGGCAGAGGATGCGCGCGAGGAGGAGCTCGACGAGCGCCGTCGCAGCGGAGCGCCTATGGGCGCGTGGCTGGTCGAGCTGCTTGAGGGGCTTTTGACGCGCGATAAGGCAGAGTCTGCGCAGCTCAGCGAGCAGGTCGAGGAGTTGCGTCGAAAATGGGCGGATGCTAATGCGCTGGTGAAGCAGGTGAAGAACCGTCCGCGTTACGAGCAGGAACGTGCGGCGCTTGCCGAAGAGGTCGCCCAGCACGAGGGGCGGACGGAAGGTTTGCAGGCGGCGCTGCAGCAGGAGTGCGCGCACGATGCCGAACGCCTGGAGGCAACCGAGCGCGCGGCGGTTATCGAGGGGACGTTCGCGAAATACCAGGCGCTGCAGCGCGCTGACCAGGCTGTTTCGGCTGCGAAGGAAGCGTTGTCGCGTGCTGAGCGGGTTTCCAAGACCGCGCAGGAAGCTGCCGGCAAGGCGGAGGAACAGCGGGCGCAGGCGGCGCAGGCCGTGGAGAAGCTTGCGGGCTCGGACGTTCGCCAGGCGCAGGCGAAGGCCGCGTTCGATGCGGCGCAGCTGCGCGTGAATGCTGCGGGCGAGGCGCTTGCGGGTGCGAAAGACTTTGCTGCCAAGGTTGCGGCGGCGCAAAAGGCGCAAAAGCAGGTGCAAACCTTGCTGGAGCAGGAAGAGTCGCTGGTTGCGGCCGAACGCAAAGCGCAGGATGCGGTTGCGCAGGTGAAGGCGGCAAGCGGGTCGTTCGCCGGTGCGGACGTTGCGCTGAGCGAGGCGGGCGCTGCGCTCGATCGCGCGTTGCGTGCGGAGCAGGATGCTTCTCGGGCGGTGCAGCGTCGCGACGAATTGCGGCAGGCGGCTCAGGCTGCGGCCGAGCCGTATCGCCAGGCTGTCGAGCAGCTTAAAGCCGCAGAGACCGTGCATGACAAGGACCTGGCGCAGGTGCAGCAGCTGCAAAAGGCCCAGCGCGCGGGCCGCGCGGGCCTGCTTGCGGCGGATTTGCGGGACGGCTCGCCCTGTCCGGTGTGCGGTTCGGTGCATCATCCGTCGCCGGCACAGGCGGAGGCCAGCATCCCGAGTGATGATCAAATAGACAAGGCGACCGTCGTTGAGGTTGCGTCGAAGAAGGCCGTTGACCAGGCGGCGCGCGAAGCCGAGGGCGCCAAGACTCGTTGCGAGACCGCGCAGCTTGCGCTCGATGAGTTCGACAAGGAGCATGGCGGCGAGCAAAGCATCACGCAGGCCCTTGCGCAAGCGCGCGATGGCGTTGCGGCTGCAAAACGAGCGAAAGCCGATGCGCAGCTGCGCTGCGACGAGGCGGCGCACGCGGCGAAAGCGCTTGCCGACGCCGAGTCGGCGCACGAACGTTCCGTGACGGCGTTGTCGCAGGTCAAGGACGCGCGTCAGGCTGCAGAACGCGACCATGCGTCGGCCGATGCCGAAGCCCGCGCCCTCCGGGAGCGCCTGGCCGTCGTTTCCGTAGACGAAGCCCAGCGTGCGTTCGAGAACGCGCAGCATGACGCGAGCGTTGCGCAAACCGAGCTGAACAACGCTGAGCGCGCTGTCTCCGCATTCGTCTCCGCGCAACGCGGCCAGCAAGCTGCGGAAGAAGCCGTGAAGCAGGCGGCGGAGCAGGCGCGCAAGGCCGAGGAGGCGCTGCAAAATCAAACGCAGGTGCAGCAGCTTGCCGAGCAGGAGGCGAAGCATCTGCGCGCCGACCTGGACTTTCCCTCGCTCGAGGCGGCGCAAACCGAGGCGGCGCGACTGCGTCAGCAGGCGGACGGTCTGAAACGCAAGCGTGATGCTGCCCAGCAGGCGGTCGAGCAGAATGCGCAGCAGCTAGCCACCAAGCGCGAGCTGTTGGCGGCGAAGGACAAGCAGCTGGCCGAGCTGCCCGCCGGCGACGCCGCCGCAGCGGCCAAGGAGCGCAGCGACTACGAGGAACAGGGCAAACTGGCCAACGAACGCCTTGGCGCCGTGAACCTGCGCGTTTCCGCGAACGGGGAGTGCCTCGAGCATCTGCGCAAAACGTTGAAGCGCGCAGGCGACATCGAGGAGCGCTACGGCCGAATCAAGCTGATGGCCGATGCAGCGAACGGCAACCTGACCGGGCGCGCAAAAGTCCGCTTCGAGGCGTACGTTCAGGGCATGTACTTCGATAAGGTGATCGCGGCGGCAAACCAGCGCCTGCGCGTGCTGACGGCGGGCCAATTCGAGCTGGTGCGCTGGTCGGAGTCCACGGGCAATTCGAAGGCGGGCCTGGGGTTGTACGTCATCGACAGCTTCACGGGGCGCGCTAGAGATGCGTCGTCGCTTTCGGGCGGCGAATCGTTCCAGGCATCGTTGTGCCTGGCGCTGGGGCTTTCCGACATCGTGCAGGCGCACGCCGGCGGCATCGAGTTCGACACCATGTTCGTGGACGAGGGCTTCGGCTCGCTCGATCAGGGCGCGCTGGGCAACGCCATCAGCCTGCTATCCGACCTGTCGGGCGGCAACAAGCTGGTGGGCATTATCAGCCACGTGGAGGACCTGAAGGCGAACATCCCCAAGCGAATAACTGTGACCAAAACACAATCCGGTTCCACCGCAAAAGTGGAAGCCTAAGGGCATTGCAAATGAATCGACGGCTTTTGCGCTAGGCGATGTCTGGCGCAAAAGCCGTCACGTTTAGGCCGGGCAACACCCGTCGCAAAAGCCGTCGAGATCAGGTCGGGCAACACCTGCTGCAAAGGTCGCCTGATTCAGGTTCGCTAGTGTCTTCTGCCGCACCCCTCGATGGTCAAAACTTGCATCAGCTGCAAGTTTTGACCATGCCATCGACGAAACTTGCAAATCCGACAAGTTTCGTCGATGTGCGCAGTAGGCACCGACGGCGCGCAGTGTGCCGGGCGTTTAGGGTCTGACAGTTAGTGCTACGTCCCCTAAATGTCAGACCGGGCGGCAAGCGTCAGACCGAAAGGCGCTGGGCGGCTTTCCCGGCTCTACCTATGCAGCAGGAAATCGATGACGTTCACGATCTCGATGCCATCGATGTCCGCGGGATAGGTTCCTTCCGCGACCACTACGATTTTGCGGTATTCGTCCCCGATGCGCTTGAGGGGCGCAAGCTCGCGCCGCATGGTTTCCTCGTCGCGCATGTCTTCGGTGACCTGGACGTACATTTTCTGGCGAGGCTTTGTGGCAACGAAATCGACTTCTCCGCCCCGCAAATGTCCCACTAGCACGTCGTAATCATCGAAGACAAGCTGGTTGTACACCAGGTTTTCGAGCACGCGCCCGGTGTCGGTGTTTCGGTAACTGTCCAGGTAGCTGCGCATGCCTGCGTCTGCAATGTAGTACTTGCCACCTGTTTTCAGCAGCTCTCGTCCTTTGATGTCGTAACGCTGCACGCGGTCGAACAGGTAGGCTTCCACAAGCGTGGAAATATAAAAATCCGTAGTGGCCCTGTTGGTCGACTCGCCGTCCGCCTTCAAAGTGCCCGCAATCTTGTTCGAAGAGGTTTCGTTTCCGATATTGTCGGCTAAAAACGCGCAAATCCGCTCAAGCACGGAACGATTGCTCACAGCCCGCAAGCCTTTTCGCTGGGCGCGCGTCATGATATCGCGAACGATGATCGTCTGGTAGATGCTGCGCAGGTATTCGCGGTGTTTCGCCTCGTCGGGCTCTTGAAGCGCAAGGTAGGGGAAGCCGCCGAACATGCGGTACTGGTCGAACAAGCTGGAAAGGGTGGCGAAGGAACCGTCCGCGAACAGGGCTATGTCGGAGCCGGTTTTACCGGCGGGTTGCCACGATGCGCCACGAAAATCCAGGTATTCGGCGAACATGAGTGGCTGCATGGCGATTTCGACGTAACGACCGGAGATGAGCGTCGCAAGCTCGCTGGACAGCAAAAACGCGTTCGACCCGGTGACATAGATGTCGCAATCGGCGTCTACACGCAGCGCGTTGATCGCCTTTTCCCATCCTTCGACGTTTTGCAGCTCATCGAAGAACAGATAGGTATGCGGCTGACCTGCGATGCGACCGACCACAAGATCGTAAAGCTCGCGATAATCGGCGATGCTTGCAAGCTCCATCGACTCCATTTTGAACGTGAGCAGGCGATTCTCGGGAACGCCTTGCGCGGCAAGGTGCTCTCGCATCATGTCAAGCAGGGTCGATTTCCCGCAACGGCGAATGCCCGTGACCACTTTCACCAGGTCGGTGTCTTGGAACGCGATAAGCTTGTCCAGGTATTTTTGCCGAACGATCATACGGCCCACCTCCCAGTCGATTCCTTGCGTTATGGATACGATAGTCAAAACTTGCATCTGCTGCAAGTTTTGACTATGCCATCGACGAAACTTGCAAATCCAACAAGTTTCGTCGATGCGCGAGAACGCCCGAGGCGCAGTTTCGCTTCAAATGATGCATCGACAACGGAAGTGAAATGTAATTCACTTCCACTAATGCGCATCTAACGGAAGCGAAATCTATCTCACTTCCATAAAGCCTTACCTAACGGAAGCAAAACACAATTCGCTTCCGTTATACTAGCCACAAGAGAAACGAAACTACATCAGTTTCCCTATTCAAAACCATCATGGAGGCGAAACGGAGGGGCGCATGGGCGGCAACGGCGAGCTGGGCTATCAATGGGAGCCCGTGGGCTACGAAGAGCTTGCGTGGCGGGTTGACCCCGATGTGTTGGAGGGCGTGCCGAAGTCGCGTCGTCGGAAAATCACTGGAACGTATCGCGCGGCGGTTCCGTTTGAGCTGCGTGACAAGGGCATCCTCATCCCCGCCGAACTGCAAAGCCGCATGGAGGAAGTTGCCTTCCTGCTTGTTCGCTTCGATGCACAGCAGGAAGCCCGCGGCTACGATTTGCCAGCTTTGCTGTTGCGCAGCGAGTCGGCGGCGAGCTCGCAGATTGAGAACATGACGTCGAGTGTGCGCAACGTTGCTCTGGCCGAGCTGTCGAGCGACGTGGCGCAAAACGCCCGCATCATCGCCGGAAACGTTGCGGCCATTCGCGCCGCGCTCGGCTTTTCGGGGGAGCTTTCGGTCCAGCGCATCCGCGAAGTGCACGAAGCCCTGATCACGCGCAGCGGGCAGGATGGGCAAGATGCGGGTCTATCGTTCGGCGATTGCTTGCGCGACGAGCAGGTTTGGATCGGCGGCACCGCATATAGCCCGCACGGGGCGCTGTTCGTGCCGCCATGCGCCGAACGCGTGCCCGGTTGCCTTGATGACCTGGTTACTTTCGTGAACGACAGCAACATGTCGTCTATTGCGAAAGCCGCTGTCGCACACGCGCAATTCGAGACGATTCACCCGTTCATCGACGGAAACGGCCGCACGGGCAGGGTCCTCCTGCATGCTATCCTGCGCAGCTCTGACGTGCTGCGGCACGCAAGTTTGCCCATTTCGGCCGGGCTTTTGCACAACATCGACGCGTACATGGACGCCATCGTTCAGTTCCAGGCCGGCAATCCGCTTGCAATCGTCGAGCAGCTGGTCGACGCACTTGAGCTTGCGGTGGCCGTCGGGAACATGGTCGCTCGGGACATCGACGGGGTGTTCGCGGAATGGGCGGAGTGCATGCACGAGCGCAAAGGGTCCGCCTTGCTTCGCTTGCCCAACCTGCTGGCGAAGCAGCCGGTGGTGAACGGTTCGTTCGTGGCCGAAGAGCTGGGAGTCTCCATGCGCACAGCCGCAACGATCATAGAAAGAGCATGCGAAATGGGGATGCTCAGCCCCATGGGAAACCGTCGCCGCGGAGTGTTTTACCAATGCGACGAGCTTATAGCCGTGCTTGAGGACGTGTCATCCATGCAGGGAATCCGCCGCATTCTGGCGGGGAAGCAGGGGTAGTTGGCGAAAGCCGCTGAGGTGCCGACTGCCGACCGCGGGGACGCGCCCGCGAGTCGCCGGGCCGCCCGCTACCTCACCCGATACTTCGCTAGCGTGGCCTTCAGCTTCTCGATCTCGATCGGCTTGGACAGGTGGTCGTTCATGCCGGATTCCTTGGCGCGTGCCACGTCCTCGATGAAGGCGTTGGCGGTCATGGCGATGATGGGCACGTCGACGGCGTCGGGCTTGTCGCATAGGCGGATGGCGCGCGTGGCCTCGTAACCGTTCATCTCGGGCATCATGACGTCCATGAGGATGGCATCGAACGCGCCGGCGGGCTTGGCTTGGAACAGCTCGAGCGCTTCCTTGCCGTTGGCGGCGGTGGTGACCAGCGCGCCGTCATGTTCCAGCAGCGTCTGGGTGATCTCGGTGTTCAGCTCGTTGTCCTCGACCAGCAGGATGCTCATGCCGCAAATGTCGCATTCTTCGGCATCGGCCGGCGCTTTCGCAGCCTTCTCCGGCGTGCGGTTGATCACAAACGGTAAGTCCACGGTGAACGTGGTGCCCTGGCCCAGCTCGCTTTTCACCGAGATGACGCCACCCATGTTCTTCACGAGCGCCTTCACGATGGGCATGCCCATGCCCGTGCCCTGGTAGTTGCTGCGCGCGTTGTCGTTGGCCTGCGCGAACGGCTCGAACAGGTGCTTGAGGAACTCCGGCGACATGCCGATGCCCGTGTCGCTGATGATGAAGCGGTAGACGACCCTATCCCCGACCAGGTCCATCTGCTTGGCCGAGCAGTGCACGGAGCCGCCGGGCTTGTTGTACTTGATGCAGTTCTCCACCAGGTTCAGGAGCACGCGGCGTACGTGCAGGGGGCTGCCGTACACGTCGGGGTAGGCGAAGGTGTCCGGGCCGCTGGTGGTCAGCGTGACGTCGCGGCTGTTGGCGCGGATCTGCCCCAGCACGAAGATGTCGCGGCACAGGTCCGTCAGGTTGAACGGCAGGTTCTCAAGCTCAACGGCGTGGTCCTCGATCTTGCTCATCTCCAGGATGTCGTTGATCAGCGTGAGCAGATGATTGGCCGCTACCTTGGCTTTCTCGCGGTTCTGGCTGTTCGCCTCCGCGTCGTCAGGATGCTGCCCGTTGAGCTCCAAAAGCCCCAAGATGCCGTTGAGCGGCGTGCGGATGTCGTGGCTCATGCGGGAAAGGAACGCGGTTTTCGCGGCACTGGCCTCCTGCGCCCTGCGTTGCGCCTCGCGCGCGCTGTGCAGCGCCCACGCCAGGATGGCGATGGCGCCCACAAACAACGCGCCGATGCCCGTGAGGATGGCCACGCGGTTGTGCTCGACGAACTGGGCGAACTTGGATTGCCCGTCGGAATAGGAATAATGCGAGTACGCGCTTGCCGCGATGTCGTCGGCGGCGCTGACGATGCCCTTGTTCACGATGCTGAGCAGCTGCGCGTCGCCTTGCCGCATCCAGCAAGCCAGCCCGATGCTCCTGGGCATCTCGGCGGTGACCAGGCTGCCCAGATCGACCTCGTCGCGCAGCGTGTCAAGCCCGGTGACGGTCATGATCATGCACGTTGCCTTGCCCGCCTTGATGGCGTCGACGCATGCGTGCGCCGTGGGGTATTGCGTGATGGTGGCTTCGGGGTAGCGTACGCGCAGGTCGCTGCTGTCCAGCAGCGAACGGTCGTGGAACGCGATGTTCTTCAGCGCGTCGTCAAGGTTGCCGCCCGTGTAGATGGCCACAAGCGAGGTGGTGGTTACTGCCGACGACTGAATGAACCCCGCCTGCTCGGCAAGCCAGTAGTCCATGTTGACGGGCATGGCCACGTCCACGGTGCCGTCGCGCAGCGCGTCGGTGAGCTCCTTGTTCGACTCGAACGGCACGGCGTTCACCGTGATGCCGTATTGTTCCTCCAGCGTGCTGACCAGGGCGGAAAGCGAGCCCGCGATCTGCCCGTCCTCCCCTTGGTTGGAGAACGGCAGCAGGTTGTCCAAGTACCCGAAGGTGATAGTGTTGCCGTGGTCGGCAAGCCAAGCGCTCTCGGGGCCGTTCAGCGCCGACGAGCCGCTGTTGCGCGCGGAATAGCGGGTTTTGACCTCGTCGTTGTAGCGCGGGTTGGTGCTTCTGAGCATGGCCATGGCCGTGTTGATGTCGTCCATAAGGTCCTGGCGCGATTTGGGCACGGCGAAGAAGTAGTTGCTCTCGCCCACGGAGAACACGGGCATGGCGTCGGCCGACGAGATGGTGTCGTTCATGATGATGGCGTCCACCTCGCCGGAAGAAAGCGCGTCGAACAGCGCATTGCCGCTGCTGTAATAGCGGTAGTCGCAGCTGATGCCCTGGTTCTCGATCCACTGCTTGCCCACTTCGGTTTGCACGACGTCGGGGTTGACGCCGATGGTCATGCCGTCGAGTGCGGCCGGGTCGCCCGTTGCCAGCGCGTCGTTGCTGGGTTTCGCGTAGATGTAATAGTGCTCCATGCCCTGAGGGTTCGACGAGTACAGCAGCTTCTCGGCGCGCTCGGCGGTATAGGAGATGTTGGGCATCAGGTCGATCTCGCCATCCTTGAGCTTCTGGATAAGCTCGGGGAAGGTGCCGGGGGTGTACTCGTATTTCCATCCGGGGGTGTAGTAGGACAGCGTTTGCAGGTACTCGTAGCCCCAGCCGGACATGTATTCGCCGGGCATGCCGTTTTGGAAGCCCTGGTTGCTGATCAGCCAGCCCACGCGCACGGTTTTGACCTCGGGGGAATCGGATTGCGAAGCGGTGTCAGGAGACTCCTCCTGGGCGAAAGCCAGGCCAAGCGGCGCCAGCGAGACGCAGGTGACGGCCAGTACTGCGCTCAGCGCAAGCGCGACGGCGCGTCGGCCAACGGCGCGGAGCGTGTACAAGTGTTTCAAGACGGTCTCCCCCAAATAATAAGCGCAGAAGCAATGCAGAAGCGATTCTAGCAGATGAATCGGGGAACGCGGGGAGAGCGGCCCCAGCAAAGGCCGCGGAAATCGCAAGCCGCATGCCGGGGCCGCCCCATGCAGGCCGCGGAGGAATGCGCGCTCGCGTCATCAGGGGAAACGCGGTAAACGTCGGCGGGGGTAAGCGGAAGCGCCGCCCGCGGGTCGCGCTTGGGAGCATCCCTTCGCGCGATATGAAACAGCTTTCACAAAGACCCACATAAAACCGCGCTTATTGCAGAAACATGTGCTCTCGGAACATCGCATGCGAAGATGTAGGGGGCATAACAGTATTTTTACAATAAGGTATTCGTTCTCGTGTATTATTGCGAGATGGAAAACAAGCCGATGGCACGTTTTCCGCATCATGTCGGGGCCACCGCATCGCTAAAGATGTCGTGCCACCGACATTGCGGCGAAACCCCATCAGCGCGTTTTCCGTAGGCCGGCACGCCCCAGGCGCAGCAGCCTGCACCATACCAGGGTGCCCTGAACAGCATCGCGTTCGGTGTTCGTTGGCGCCAGGGGAATGAATGCGTTTTCCAACAGCCGCCTGCCGCACCATGGCGGGCTGGCGCAGCCATCCCAAAATCAGGAAGACAAGCGGAAAGGGGCGGCTCATGTGGTACGTCGTGCAAGTTGAGACCGGCCGCGAGAAGACGGCATGCGACGACATCAAGCAGGCAGCCGACGATGTGCTGGACGAATGCTTCGTCCCGCAGTACCTGACCGGCAAAAGG
>ERZ1034992.869-NODE-869-length-15181-cov-7.256512_pt1 | contig 15181 bp, 8 predicted proteins | sample MGYA00520695_ERZ1034992 | MGnify/ENA primary metagenome ERZ1034992 (study PRJEB33766, sample SAMN09781778) | gut metagenome | biome: gut microbiome | host: Homo sapiens | place: Madagascar | study: EMG produced TPA metagenomics assembly of the PRJNA485056 data set...
CACTCCAGCAGAATTTTCGTACAATACAGTATAGCGCCGCCCGTTTAAAGATGGTATTAAGCTTTTCTGCGGGGGTATTAAGATTGCGTTAAGATGGCAGCGCTTGTCGGATATATGCTTCATGTTGGCAATTTGTGCTTTTTAAAGACTGCAGAAATTACCGACAAAGGAGGGGACAGCTGCATGTCCCCCACAAAAAAGAAAGACCGAAGGTAAGCCATAAAGGGTTTACAACTTAGGTCTTTTGCTTTAAGCATATAATAAAGTCTGCTGAGCGATGAAGAAAGGCCTGGCTCTGAACATGACTTTATCACGGCGGAGCTTATCAAAAAGTATGCCCGCAGAGCGATTATTTGATTTTCCTCTGCGGCTCTGCCGGAATATACAGCTTCCTTCGGACGACCCTGCCAAGCTGGAAAAATACATGGAGAACATTCAGGTGTGCGGACAAAACCTGCTGATGCTGCTGAACAATGTTCTGGATCTTGCCCGGATCGAGAACGATAAGACGGAAATGGAGTATTCGGCCTCGGATGTCGAGAAGGATTTCCGTAATTGCATATCGCAAAGCCAATCGATATGAGCGTTCTTGTGCCGACCTTACGGAAATACCTTTGATGCGGACAGAAGGTTGCCGCACATAAAAACGACCAATAGACTGCAATACAACCTATAAACGAATACCGCCGGGGAGCCTTCCCGTTTTTGGGAGGCATCCTCGGCGGATTTTTTCGTTTATATAGCGGCGATCCTCACCGGGCAGAAGATAGATCATATCCTCTTGGTTGTAAACCTGTGAATAAAACGCCGCCATTACCGTGTAATCTGCGCATCCGTTTCCCCATATTCCGAATGGGTCCCATGTGCTTTGCTTCTGAAATTATGCTTTGCCAGAAAGAAAATAACCAAGGCTATTTTTCAGTTGGCGTACCGCAGGGGTGTCCAGGGTCAGATCAAAGCCGCAATACAACAGCGTTGCCTTGCCTTTATGCACTACGGCCAGCGGGGTGGTGGGGGTGTTGTCGTAAAAATTCGGGACATTTTCAAGAATGGGCTGCACAGCCTTGTCGTTTTTGGGGATACAAAACGCAACCGCATTCTCCAGAAGTTCCTTCCATTGGTAATCGGCATAGGCTTTGGTGGGAAATCCCTGCAGTGCAGGATGTGCGGCGTTGATCATCACGCCGCAGGACGCCTTGCTGGGGAAAAATACCGGCGACCAGAACACCGGAATAAAGTTGCAGGGAATCTGTTCGGGAAACAACTCACGCGGCACAGGGGCGCAACCTCCAATCCGGCAAATTTCATCCAGTTCTGCCGGAGAGTGAACCATAGGTAATTCAGAGGCAGGAGCATCAGCAAACACAAAGATGCGCCAGCTGTTGCTGTAGGTGCCTACCGCCACTGTTACATCGAGCTGCGCCGAATGGTCAAGGCCGGAGAGCGGGATGTGCAGCATCGGCTTTCGTGTCTTTATATGGCAAAACACCTCGTCACCCTCGCGGATGGTGACATCATAGCAGAGATTCTGCGTGGGTTCGGGACCGAAATCATAGAGTGACAGTGCGGCATCAAGAAACTCCGTTGTGGTAAAGATGCGTTTCGCCTTGAACAGCGGCACCACAGGCCCCGCAAAACGCCGAAATTCGTCGGCTGTCAAAATTCCTTTGCTGCGTCCAAACACATCCAAAAGTCCTACGGTCGCTGTTTTTTGCCCGGTGTAGTCGGTCAGGGAGAGCAGCTCGAATCCGCCGAAATCCCGAGTGCGCAGGGCTGCCTCAATATCCTCTTTATACAGCTTGGCGGCCAGATTCCCGGAGGCATCGATGTAATCCTGCCGCCTTTCATAGACACCGCTTTGCTGTGCCAGCTTGCGCACTGCCTCAAAATTGATGGGCCGCATGGCGCCGGAATAGTCTGCAATGCAATCCGTGTCGGGGTAGACGCAGTACTGACCGACCTCAAAAGAAATAACAGGGACGGGTGTGTCGGCTGCGGCATCGGCGTAGTCCAGTGCAGTATTTTCCGCAGCGCGATCCTGACAGTGCTGGATACGCACCGGGTGACCGGCAGCCCGGAACGCGCAGAGATAATCCTCACAGGGGAGAAGCGGGTGGTCAAAATTGGAGGTGAGGGTGTACAGCCGGCGTGGGTCAATGGCTTTGACGGCGGTCGTGATCTCCTCCAGCAGGGAAAAATCACCCAGATTTTCGTTCCCGTTGGAGAAGAATAAAAAGGATGGGTGGTTGCCGTAGGCGCGGGAAATGTTCAGCGCTTCCTGCAGGAAATAGCTGCGGTGAGCAGGGGCGTCACCGACCTCAGGCACATGTACGTCGCGGTTGAGCCAAAGCGGCATCTCGACGCTGAGGTAGAGCCCCAATTCATCGGCGGCGGCAAAGGCGGCCTCCGGCGGGCACCACGCATGGAACCGGACATGGTTCAACCCGTATTCCTTGGCTGTACCCAGCCGCTGCAGCCATGCGTCCTTGTCCATGGCAGGGTAGCCGGTCAACGGAAACTGCGCACAGTCGATGGTGCCGCGCAAAGAAATCTGCCGCCCGTCCAGATAAAATTTCTTATCCTGTACAGCAATGCACCGCATACCGAATTTTGTTTCGGTACAGTCAACATCATCACCGCACCGGAATTCTGTGACAAGCGTGTACTGCGTGGGAGTAAACTCATTCCAACGGTGTGCGTTGGGCAGAGGCAAGGTGAAATAGTTTACCTGCTTGGAGGTGAACAACCTTACAGAATTTTGCTGTTCGGCCACGATACCTCCATCGGCGTCCGCAATTTGAAAACGCAGTGTGCCGCTGTCCTGCCGCTCCGGTGAATGGACATTGCAGGTCGTCACAACGCGAACGCGCACACTGTCGGCGGCAGGGTACACCTGCACATCCGCCACATGGCAAAGAGGGCAGATTTGCAGCTCGATACGACCCGCCACACCGATCCAGTAGTCCTGCGTGTCGGGACTGTAACCGCTGGCCATATCGCCTAAGCTGAGCAGGTCACGGTTGTCCAGGCGCAGGGTCAGGGTATGTCGGCCGGGGGTGAGTTTTCCTGTCAGGTCGTAGATGTGCGGGGCAGATAACTCCACAATCTGCCGCCCGATTTCCAAATCATCGACCCACAGGCGACTGGCCATGTTGACGCGCTCCAGAAACAGTGTGACGGCCTGCCCGGCAAAGTCAGCAGGAATATCCACCTCGCGCTGCAGCCAAAGCGGGGCAAGGTATGCGTACCGCTGGCGGGGTGCGCGCAGGGTGTCGGGGTCGGTTTCGCCGGTATAGTGCAGCGGCGTGCCGATGCCGTTTTCGCAGGCAGAGCCGGGAAGCACAAAGGGGGTGCCCTCCCAGCGTCCGTCAGGGGCAGTAAAGCATGCAGCTTCATCGGTGCGGCAGCGCCATGTTCCGCGCAGATCCAGTATTTTCATACAGCACCTCAAAATTCACAGTAGATGTCATCCTTCCATTCCGAAAGGAAAAGATAGCAATCCCGCCCGTACAGCAGCCTTGCCGGCACACGCCACGGCACACCGCAGTAGTATTCATCGGCAACCAACACACCATCGGCATAGATTTGCGCAGTATCGCAGATATCGGGAATCTCAACAAAGCCTTCGGGTGTGGTGACCGTAAGACGTTTACAGGTGATATTGCGGGATGTGCCAAGCTGCAGCTCCTGCCGATACGGCGGCAAAAACGGCAGCGTGTCCAGCGGCTCCGCCTGCAGAACCGCGGGGAAGAAGGGCTTTTGTACGCTGTGCTGCACAAATCGCGTTCCGTTCCAGACGGAGTATGCAAAATTGCCCGGCTGTACGGCGTGTATCTGATTATCGGCAGTGTAGACATCACAGCCATCCCCCAGCACGACCTGACCGTTCAGCTTGCGCAGATACAGTGCTTGCGCGAACGGCAGTGTTACTACGCACAAATCACCAAACCGATGGGTGTCCGGCAGCGCGGCGGGACGGTAGGCTGTAGAGCCAAAGCAGTAGCAGGGTTCTATGCCGTCAAGCGCTGCAAAGAAGATGGTGTTTCCGTCCCGGCAGATCGGCTGCGCGGTGGCATAGGTAAGGGGTTCGCCGCACAACTCCAGCCCGAACGGCAGGATAAAGGACGCCCCGCCCGGCACGGTCAACGGCGGAAAGCAGACTGCTCCGGTGTCGAATCGGACATCCTCCACACGCTGCATACAGCGCAGCCGCTGGTACTGGTTTACAAAGACGAAACCGCGCGTGCCGTCACTGCGCATGGCATAGCGCAGCGCGGCAGTGTTGTCTGGGGTTGGCTTTTCGGGGGACGGCACATAGGGCAGTGGTGCCAGCAGACTGCCGAAATCCCTGACAAAGAGGTGCAGCAGGTTCAGCAGGCGGTAGGTATCCCCGGTCTCGCCGTAGGGGGAGATGGCGGTATGTTCAAAATAAGAGAGGATAGGGCAGTCGTTGGGATAGCCGGAGGCACGGCTCTCGTTCAGGGTCGAATGCCGCCCGATCTTATTGATGCCGCCGTGGTACATATAGTAGCCTACAAGGTTGTTGCCGCTGCCCAGCTTTACCAGTGAAAGCGCATAGGCGTCCTGCGGGGAAACGATGACGCGGCGGTGGTGGGTCGGCTGCAGGCCGCAGCCAAGCTCACAGGTGGCAAAGGGGTAGCGGTCATAGGGCAAAAGCCAGCCATCCTGTGGGGCTGCAGCGATTTGATCCATGCCGATAGCGGCATCATTGCGGGTGGCGTCAAACACAAAATGCGGGGAGGGCGGCAGCGCCTGCGTGGTTTCTGCCCAAGGCGCGTCCACATAGGCACCGAACACCGGCAGCACATCGTCTACCGGGATCTTGGCGCCGTAGCGGCTGTTCCACCCGGTCACGGTGTAAAGCGGGACGGTAAAGCCGATCCTCTGCGCAAGCTGCTTCAGGTCCAGCAGGTGCTGCGCGTCATCCGTCAATTCATTTTCCAGCTGTACGGCCACGATCGGTCCGCCGTCCGGGAAGAAAAGCCCCTCGACCTCGCGGTAGATGCAGCTGTACCAATGACGTACCAGCGCCATATATTCGGGGTTGGACTGCCGCAGCAGAAAAGGCTTTTGCAGCAGCCAATCAGGGAAGCCGCCGTTGCGGCATTCGCCGTGTGCCCACGGTCCCAGCCGCAAAACGACCTCCAGCCCGGCGCGCTTTGCGTCCAGCACAAAGGCGCGGATGTCGCGGTCACCGGAAAAATCCAGCTTTCCTTCCTCCTCCTCATGGTAGATCCAGAACAGGTAGGTGGCAACCAGATCAACGCCGCCGGCCTTCATCTTGCAAAGCTCGCGGTACCAGTTTTCACGGTTGTCGCGCACAAAATGATATTCCCCCATGACCGGCAGCCAAGGGCGGGCGTTGCGCTCAAGATAGCGGCTCGTCACGGCAATTTGCTCCCCCTTGGGGTTGCTGCCGCCAAGATGCAGGTGTCCGCGCAGCAGGGGTGCGGGGGCGGACGGTGCGAATGTGTAGTTCATAAGATACCCTTCACAATACGGTTCAGTTCACTCTGGCAGCCGTTTTCGGCAAGGCCGCGCAGAGCAGCCTGCCGGGCGCGTTCGTTATTACCAAGACCCAGCGCGCCCAGGGCTTCCATCAGGCAGCAGTGAACGCGGTTGTTCTTGTTGAGGTCACCCTCGAAAATCAGGAAATCAGGCAGCGATACTGCAAAATATTCGATCTCCATCACATCATCGCGGTGCGTTTCGGCATAGTCGATAAAGGCGGCAAAGCGTTTTTTGGCCTCATCGGTTTCGCCAAGGGCTGCCAGCGCCTTGGCGGCATAATACATCATCTGCGGCGGCTGGTCGTTGTAGTACATGGCACCGGTCAGATCAAAATTGCCGCGCGCTGCCAGACGGAAGGCTTCCTCCGCGCGGGCAGTGTCTCCGCGTTTGGCATATAATTCACCAATCATCTCATACAGATCATTATCCAGATTGCCGATCAGCTTGCCCTCGCCGAGATTGTGCGGGTAGGTGAGCGCCTGCTGCAGCAGCGCAAGGGCCGTGTCATCATCTGCAGCGCGGGCAAGGCCCATCAGTGCCAAACGATACTGTGCGGGGATTTTGCCCTCGCCGCCTTCCCACGGGTGGAAGTTATGCCCCATAATGCAATCGTAGGCTTTTTGGTACTGTCCGTCAAGGTTCAGCAGGGTAATGTACTCGGTGTACAGGTCATCGCGCTGCGGCAAAAGGGCGGCGTTTTCCTGCATACGCGCAAGGCGCTCAGCATACGGGGCGTTGGTTGTCTTGTCCAGCTGATCCAGCTCGAAAAAGACGCGGGCGTCGGTTTTGTCCATGGCAAAGGCTGTCTGCATGGCTTTGCGGGCGCGAGGTGCATCGTGCAGCTTATTGTAGTAGATCAGAGCCAGATTGCGCCATACGGTGGGCAGGACGATATTTTCCGCACAGCGTTCCCACAGGGCTTGTGCCTCCTGCCAGCGGGAGCGATCCAGCAGCAAACAGCCAAGATAATAGGCCGCATACTGCCCGCCGTGGGAAACCGCATACTCCAGTGCGGTGATATCTTCCAGACGGTTGGGGAAACAGTACAGGCTCGGTGCGCTTTCGGCCAGCGTCAGTTCCTGTTCATCACCGGTAAAGAGATACAGGTAATAGTGCTGCAGCGGCTCGCCGGGCTTGGGTGCTGCCTGCAGAATATGCACAGCATCCTCATACAAGCCGGCGGCACTGTAAGTGAGCGCCAACTCGATGTAATTATGTGCATCGCCGCGCAGCAGGCGGGCCAGCTCCGATTCTCTCTCGGCTCCCAGCAGGGTCATCTCATAGCAGCAGCCATGATCCAGCGGGTCGATTTTTTGCGTTTCGCGGGCAAACTGCAGGGCCTGCTCGGTTTGCCCGAGCAAGCGCAGCAGTGCGGTTTTTAGGGTGCGGGCCTTCAGGTTATGCAGCCCGAACACGAGCGAGCGCTCCGCAAAGGAAAGCGCCTCGCTATACTCGCCGCGCAGAGAACTCAGGCAGGCAAGCTGATAAAACGCGCGCCCCTGCATACTGCCGTCCCATGTAGCCTTATAGAACGCATCAAACGCGGCCTCCTGCTTGCCCTGACGCAGCAGTGCAAGACCGAGGTTATAGTACGGTTCGCAGTCGTAGGGGTTGGGATTTTTCCATGTGGCAGTCTTGATGGCGGTGCGGAAATACCCCTCGCTCTCGGCAAAAAGCCCCTTGTTGTACAGGTACTTGCCGTAGCCGTTATTCAGGCGCAGGTCGGTGGCATCGCGGCGCAGTCCTTCGCGGTAATAGTCACCCGCATCGCGGGTGGCGTGGCGGTACTGCTCCAGGTGGGTGGCGGCGAGGAATAGCCGTTCGGTGGTTTCCAGCTTCTCCGGTGCGGGAATTTCCTCGGCAGGGGCGGGTACCGGCTCCTGCTCATAGCACGGGGTGTAGTCCAGCAGCGTCTTGCCGCTGCGTAAGACCCGCACGGTGTAGTGCTTCGTGTCGGGCACGGCGGCCGTTACGGTACACGCCTGTGCCGTGTCCAGCGTAATATTCTGCGTGAAAACGACCGTATCACCGCACAAAATCTGCAGCTCCGCATCGGCAAGCGGCGCGGGGGCGTACAGCGTGACGCACAGCTCGCCCTCGCCCTCCTGCACGCCGAAGGCAACCTGTGTGCCGGCGTTTTTCAGCGCACCGGTCTGCTTGTAGGGCATGAAATACTGCGTGAAGGATTTTTCCTCATACGGCTTGAGGAAGGTGAAATCCGGCTGGTTATCGGTAAACATACCGGTCATCAGCTCGATGTAGGGTCCGTTTTCATCGGTCAGATTGCGATCCCACGCCTTGCCAAAGTCCCCGCAGCCCCAAGTCCACTGCTTTTTGCCGGGGGAAACATGGTGATCCGCGATATGCAAAAGCCCCGCCTTGCGGTCGTAGTCGTAATTGCCGATAAAATTATAGTCCGAGTGATATGCCATATAGGAGGTCGGCACAGGGATGTTTTTGTAGCGGGAAATATCCGTGCCGGGGGCGTAGTCGTACTTGTAGTATACGCCGTCCGCAATCGGGAATTTGGAAACAGCGCGCTTACCGTGGTCCATCACAGCGTGTACATCGGGCGGGAAAATCGACTGCGTGGCATCGTTGACCGGCACAGCAGGGTTCGCCCACCACAAAAAGGTCTGCGGACGGTCCGTGGGGTTGTACACCTGCCCGTGGATTTCGAGATATGCGCGGTCAGGGTAGAGCGTGAAGCCCGCCATGCCCTTGGTGTGGAACATCTTTTCGGTCTCACCGACCCAGACCGTCACAGAACCGTCCGCACCGTTTTCGATTTTCCAATCAGTGGGGTCATAGGTCGAGGGGCGGTGGTGCTGCGGCCAGTTGAACTCAATGCCGCCGGAGATCCACGGTCCTGCAAGCCCTACCAGTGCGGGCTTGATGACCTCGTTGTAATAAACTGCATCGTAGCCGTTGGTTTTGTCGTACATACGCTGGATGCGCCCGCCCAACTCAGGCAGGATCATCACAAGCAGATAGTCGTTTTCCAGATAGATGGCATCGTATTCCCGGTCAACTTTAGTATCGGAAACACCCTCGCATACGGGGTGCGGATAGACCCGCCCGCTGGAGCCCTGATAGACGCGCTTTTCCAAAAACATAGGGTTTTTGTCATAGGCAGAGATCGGGTAGGTGGGAATCGTGACTTTTTCCTGACGCACAAGCACCTTTTTCATAGGGAACCTCCGGATGTGGATTTTTTCTGCTTGCCTTTATTATACTTTGCAATTCTGGTGATTGCATCCCGGAAAGTTGTCTGATAATACAAAATTATTGCTTTTTTCTGCGCAGTATGCTTTACTAAAGGCAATACCGGACAGGGGTGGTGCATCGAAGGAACGCACCGCAGAGAATGCAGCATCCCTTTAGCTGGCGTGAATTGCGCAGCCGCTGAAGAAAGGAAGGCAAAATATCATGCCGAAGCAGGAAGAAAATTTTGCGCCGGAATCCGTCTGGCATACGCTGACCCCCAATGCAGCAGCGCTGTCGATGCCGTTCTGCATCACAGAGGCGGGGCATTTCTATGCGGCGGAAAGCTACTTAGTGGAACGCCGGCGGCACGAAAGTCATCTGTTGCTGTACACAGTAAGCGGCAGTGGCTGCCTTATCACACAGGACGCGGAGCTTACCCTGACGCCGGGAAGTTGTGCGGTCATTGATTGCCGCAGTTACCATAAATATAATACACAGCTTGCACCGTGGAATTTCTATTGGGTACATTTTCAGGGTGTGGCGGCCAGTGCCATGCTGTCGGTACTGTACCCGGCCAGGATAACGGCCATTGCAGTGCAGGATACACAAGGCTTTACACAGCGGCTTGAGGGAATCCTGGCACAGGAAAGCAGCGGGACTGTGGCAGACAGCATGGAGCTTTCTGCGCAGATCCATGGGCTGTTCAACCTGCTGGCGGCCTCCGCCGTTTATGCCGATACAAACGATGGCGCGCACAATGCCACCGTGGCTGCGGCGGTGGAGTACATCCGTGCGCACTATGCGGAGCCGATTACCGTCGATGATATGCTGCGCGCACTGCCTTTGTCCAAATATTATTTTATCCGCACCTTCCGGCGTGTCATGGGGACGACACCGTACAGCTATCTGACGGTTTACCGCATCAACCATGCAAAAGTATTGCTGCGCTCCACCCGGCAGAGCATAGAGCAAATCGCCGAGGACTGCGGCTTTCGGGATGCCAGCAACTTTATCGCTCATTTCAAAAAGTGCATAGGGCAAACACCGGCCGCTTACCGCCGCGATTTTGGGCAGATGCCGTAAGAGCGGCGGGCTTATGGCAAGAGCAGGGCAAAAAAATGTCCAGCCGCGCGAAAACGGTTGGACATCTCTTCGATTGTCGAAAAAAGGCGGTATTGCCTTATATAGAGCTGCTGCAATCACCGTTGCTGACGGAGATACCTGCGGATTTATCTTTCTACTTTGACCTTAGCACCATCGCACTTTGCGTTTCCTTCTGCATCCAGCGTAATATGCACAAAATGCTCCGGCTTGTTGTAATCTTTTGTCTCGCCGTCATCGGTATAGTACTCATAAGAGGCACCATGGGGGGCGTAGGCAAGCAGACGCAGGTTTGCAAAATCCACATCAGCCACATTCCGAATGCTCTTTCCGCCCTTGGCGATGGGAAGAATGTGTCCCTTGCGCACAAAGAACACCACTTCCTCCAACTCCACCGGAATGTAGTGGTGGCCTGCGGGCAGTACGCCGGTTTCGATGCGGTTGCCTTCGCTGCACTTTACCCGTACCTGCAGCATCTCCTCCGGCAGGTAGACATAACGGCCGTGGGCGTTTTGCTCATATACCGGCGCAATCAGCAGGCTTTCGCCAATCATCACCTCATCCTCCACCCGGCGGGCAAAGTCATCGTCAGGGAAAGCAAAAGCCAGCGGCATACAGTACATGCCATCGCGCAGGGCGGCCTTCATGTATTCACTGTAAATATAAGGCAGCAGCAGGTAGCGCAGCTGTAAAATGCCGGCAAAGGCAGCCTTATTCTTAAACCGATAGGGCTCCTGTCTGCGGGTGCCGTTGGCAGAGTGGTTGCGCAGCAGGGGAGAGAAGATACCCAGACCGTACCAGCGCAGCACCAGATCCTCGGTGGTGTTGCTGCCAAAGCCGCCAATGTCGGGACCCTCGTACAGGAAACCGCACATATTCAGGGAGGGCATCATGTGCAGGGCAAGCAGAATGTGGCTCCACCAGGACTGGTTATCGCCGGTCCAGATGCCGCCATACCGGTGCATACCGATGCAGGCCGAGCGGGAGTACATCAGGATGCGCTTGTCCGGCTCAAGCCGCTCAAAAGCCTCGCCTGCAGCGCGGGTCATGTTGTAGCCAAAAACATTGTGTACCTTGTCGTGCCGCATACGGCCCTGTCTGGTGTTGTGGTAGAACAGCTTATAGTCATTTTCGTTGTTGGAAAGCCCTGCCACCATGCCGGTAAAGGCAAAAAAGCTGGAAATGTCAAGGTTTTGCCTGCTGTACTCCTCAATTTTGGCAAAAGTCTTTTTCAGTGCTTCCTCAGAGTAGAAGATGGCAGGCTCGTTCATGTCATTCCAGAAGCCCTCGATCCCCTGATCCAGCAGGAACTTGTATTTACCGCCAAACCAAGCGCGGGCTTCCGGGTTGAGCATATCGGGGAAGTGTACCTGCCCCGGCCACACACCGGCGACAAAGGGGGTGCCATCCTGATTCGTGCAGAAGTAGCCGTTTTTCAGACCTTCCTCGTACACATCATACCCGTCCTCGATCTTGACGCCCGCATCAATGATGGGCACAAGGCGGATGCCCTGGGCTTTCATCTCGGCGGTAAAGTCTGCAAAATGCGGGAAGCGCTCCTCGTCCACCGTAAAGTCCTTGTAGCGCTCCATGTAATCAATGTCCAGCACCACGGCATCCAGCGGCATATTGCTGGAGCGGTAATTGGCCACGACCTCGCGGACCTCGTCCTCGTTCATGTAGCTCCAGCGGCTTTGAGTGTTGCCGAAGGCCCATTTGGGCGGAATGTAGCTGCGCCCCACCAGATGGCGGAACTGGTGCACAATGTCGGTCAGGCTTTCGCCCTCTATGATGTAAAGATCGTAATTTTCCTCGGCCACTGTGACCCGCAGGGTGTCAAGGTCGGTGTAGCCGCAGTCGAAAGTAACCTTACCGGGGTAGTCGATAAAAAAGCCGAAGGTGTCTTTGCCGGACACGATCATAAAATTATAAGCACCGTACAGCGAGGATTTACTCTCGGTGTGGTTGGGGTCATCGGAGCATTTGCTTTCGTACACCCAACCGCGCTTGTTAATGCCGCGAATATTCTCGCCCAGACCATACAGGATGTCCTGCGGATCCATAGTATAGGAAAAACCGTCCGGCTCCTTGGTTAGATGCGGAATCGTTTCCACCATGAGTGAGAAAGTACCCACTACGCTCTCGGTATCAAACGGGTGACCGTATTGCTTTTTGTAGATCAAGGCAGTTTACCTCCTGTGTGATTTTTTAGGGGATTGATTTGGTGTGGTTTATGATAGCAGGGCAGACGGCGTGTGCGTTTTCCCATTCATAAAGAAACTCTCTTTTTCGCGCACAGAATGTTGAAAGGGAGCCTTACGCCATGAGTATACCATGACGCCGGGCTCCCTGCAACATCAAACAGTCAAATTTTGCACCGCTTGCGCCGCGCAGCTTGTACAGTGGCAATGCCGTTTTTACCAACGGGGCTGTTGCGGACAAGGAGAGAAGGGTGTATATTTATTATGCCTCTGTTTTTACTCGGCTGCGCGCTGGGACTGGCACTGCCCGGAGATTTCGGTGAGGTTCCGGCGAAGATTTGGTACTTGCAAAAAGTGGAAAAGTAATCCATAATAGGGATACACAGAGACAGCCGTATAGTGGCTGCCCTGTAATGTGTCATGTAAAGGAGAAAAGCATGAGCAACGCGAAGGAACTGTATGACCGCTGGCTGGCCCAGTCGGATTTGGACGATGCTATTAAAGCGGAGCTTGTCAGCGTGGCCGGGAATGACGAGGCCATCACGGATCGTTTTTATCGTGATCTGGAATTCGGCACCGGCGGACTGCGCGGTGTCATTGGTGCGGGCACCAACCGCATGAATCTCTATACCGTCCGCAAGGCAACGCAGGGGCTGGCGGACTACCTCAACGCAACTGACCTGCCGAAGAAGGTCGCCATCGCCCACGACAGCCGCCATAACGGTGAGCTGTTTGCCCGCGAGACGGCCCGTGTGCTGGCCGTCAACGGCATCACAGCCTATATGTACCCCCGCCTTGAGCCGACTCCGGCGCTTTCGTGGGCGGTGCGGTATCTCGGCTGCGGCGCGGGTGTCTGCGTGACAGCCAGCCATAACCCCGCCAAGTACAACGGCTACAAGGTCTACGGTGCGGACGGCTGCCAGATCACGCTGGAAGCTGCCGAGAAAATCCTTGCAGCGATTGAGAAGATCGACTGCTTTGACGGCGTCAGGCTGGTCGATTATGACAAGGCGCTGGCTGATGGCAGCATAGTCATGATTGATGACAAGTGTCTGGACGACTTTGTTCAGGCTGTCTATGACCAGCGTGTCGGTGACGGCGCGGGCATTGACGCGCTCAAGCTCGTCTACACCCCGCTGAACGGCACCGGCCTTGAGTGTGTCAACAAGCTGCTCCAAAAGCTCGGCGTCACCCATGTGACTGTTGTGCCCGAGCAGGAAAAGCCCGATGGTGACTTCCCGACCTGCCCTTACCCGAATCCCGAGATCCGCGAGGCTATGCAGAAGGGTTTGGAGCTGTGCGACAAGGTCCACCCCGATCTGCTGCTGGGCACCGACCCGGACTGTGACCGCTGCGGCACCGCCGTGCCCGACGGCAAGGGCGGCTACCGGCTCATCACCGGTAACGAGATGGGGATTATCCTGCTCGACTACATCTGCCGTACCCGCCTTGCACAGGGTACGATGCCTGCGGACCCTGTGGCGGTAACGACCATCGTTTCCACCGATATGGCAACGCCGGTTGCGAAAAAGTACGGTGTCGAGCTGCGCCGCACCTTGACCGGCTTCAAATTCATCGGTGAGCAGATCGGCAAGCTGGAGGCCGAGGGCTGCGCTGACCGCTATATCTTCGGCTTTGAGGAGAGCTATGGCTACCTGTCCGGCGCGCATGTCCGCGACAAGGACGCCGTCAACGCAACTTTGCTCGTCTGCGAGGCAGCCGCATGGTATGCCCAGCAGGGTAAAACGCTGCTGGACGCTATCGAGGCATTGTACAAGGAGTTCGGCTACTACCGCAACGCCCTGTGCAGCTTCGCCTTTGAAGGTGAATCCGGTATGCACACGATGCAGAACCTGATGAAGAACCTGCGCGCCAACACGCCGGCCGAGATCGCCGGCTACAAGGTGGATAGCGCAGTGGATTACGATACCGATGGCACCGGGCTGCCCCGCGCCAATGTGCTGGAATACCACCTTGCGGGCGGCCACAAGCTGATGGTCCGCCCCTCCGGCACCGAGCCGAAGATCAAGGTCTACCTGTCCGCTGTGGGGGAGAGCGAGGCCGCCGCTGATGCTGTGAACGCCACACTGGCCGAGGCCGCAGCGGCTATGATGAAAGTGTGAAGAATATGGCAATAATCAAGCTGACTCCCAGCTGCAAGGATTATCTGTGGGGCGGCAGCCGCCTGCGCACGGATTTCGGAATCAAGAGCGACCTTGATCCACTGGCGGAGGCGTGGGTGCTTTCCTGCCACCCGGACGGTCCGAGTTACCTGCCGGACGGTACCACGCTGGCGGCGTATCTTTCCGCGCACCCCGGCTGCCTTGGCACCGACTGCGACAAATTTGAGCAGTTCCCGATCCTGACGAAGTTCATTGATGCCAAGAATAACCTTTCCATTCAGGTGCATCCGTCCAACGATTACGCACTGAAAAATGAACACCAGTACGGCAAAACCGAGATGTGGTATGTGCTGGACTGCGAGCCGGGCGCATATCTTTACTACGGCTTCGACCACGAGATCTCCAAAGCGGAATTTGAGGAGCGCATTAAAAACAACACCCTGACGGAGGTGCTGAATGCTGTGCCGGTGCATAAGGGGGACTGCTTCTTTATCCCGTCCGGCACGCTGCACGCCATCTGCAAGGGCATCGTCATTGCCGAGGTGCAGCAGAATTCCAATGTGACCTACCGCGTTTACGATTACGGCCGTGTCGGTGCGGACGGCAAGCCCCGTGCATTGCATGTGGCAAAGGCACTGGATGTGACCCTGCGCACCCCGCCCGTCAAACATGACTTTGGCAGCCATCTGGCCCAGTGTGAGTATTTCACCGTGGATGCCAGGAAGGGCGCCTTTGCGGATGCGGTAGACGAAAAGAGCTTTGTCTCGCTGCTCATCACCGAAGGGGAGGGGACACTTATCTGCGGCGGTGAGGCGGTTTCTGTCAAGAAAGGCGACAGCTACTTCCTGCCCGCCAACAGTGGCAGCTACACCGTGCAGGGTAATTGCCAGACCCTTGTGACCCGTGTCTGACGCATCGCTTGTGCCATCCGGTGCTGTTGAGTTGTAAACATACACTAAAATAAAGAAAAAGTCCGTTTTGGTTTTCAGGCCAAAACGGACTTTTTTATAAGGTGAA
>ERZ1034992.877-NODE-877-length-15069-cov-20.805182_pt1 | contig 15069 bp, 10 predicted proteins | sample MGYA00520695_ERZ1034992 | MGnify/ENA primary metagenome ERZ1034992 (study PRJEB33766, sample SAMN09781778) | gut metagenome | biome: gut microbiome | host: Homo sapiens | place: Madagascar | study: EMG produced TPA metagenomics assembly of the PRJNA485056 data...
TATAAGCAAATTTGCCACCACCTACAGCTACAAATTTACCATTACCATAACAAACTGAATTCCAATGTTCAGTACTAGACATAGTACCTTCAGTCCAGTTAATTCCATCTGTACTATAAGCAAATACATTAGTTCCATATACTATGACTACAAACTTATTATTTCCATAGCATATAGAATGTACTGCTGCAACATATTTTGGTAATGTTCCTTTAGTCCAAGTAATACCATCTGTACTATAAGCAAATTTGCCACCACCTACAGCTACAAATTTACCATTACCATAACAAACTGAATTCCACCATTGACTACTGGGCATTGTACCTTGAGTCCAAGTAATACCATCTGTACTATAAGCAAAAATATTAGAATCATGTGTTACAGCTACAAACTTACCATTACCATAGCAAACTGATTGCCAGCGTTGACTACTAGGTAAAGTACCTTTAGCCCAACTTTCTAATTCATATTCTCCCAATTTACTATCATCAACCACGAACCAAGCCGAGGGAGCAGTAGATTTAGGAATATCAATTGAAATATTTACAGCCACTTCAGAACTATATGCTACGGCTACAAATTTGCCATTACCATAGCAAACTGAGTCCCAAGATTGTTTACTAGGCATAGTACTCTGAGTCCAAGTAATACCATCTGTAGAATAAGCAAATACATTAGAATAACGTGCTACAGTTACAAATTTATCATTACCATAGCAAACTGAGTCCCAATTTTGAGTACTAGGCATAGTACCTTGAGTCCAAGTAATACCATCAGTACTATAAGCAAAAACATTAGAAGCATCTGCTACAGTTACAAATTTATTATTACCATAGCAAATAGAAATCCAATTTTGACTACTAGATAAAGTACCTTGAGTCCAAGTAATACCATCAGAAGAATAAGCAAATACATCAGAATTAAATGCGATAGCTACAAACTTGTCATTACCATAGCAAACTGACTGCCATTGTTGTTCACTAGGCATAGTACCTTCAGTCCAAGTAATACCATCACTAGAATAAGCAAATACATCAGAAGCCATACCATTTCCGTAAGTAATTACAAATTTATTATTACCATAGCAAATTGAGGCCCATGCTTGAATACTAGGTAAAGTACCTTGAGTCCAAGTAATACCATCAGTACTATAAGCAAAAACATTAGAAGCATCTGCTACAGTTACAAATTTATTATTACCATAATAAATATATTGCCAATTTTGAGTACTAGGCATAGTACCTTGAGTCCAAGTAATACCATCACTAGAATAAGCAAATACATTAGAGCCATATGCCATAACTACAAATTTACCATTACCATAACAAACTGAGTTCCATGCTTGACTACTAGGCATATTAATTTCACTTATATTTTCAGTAGCATTCCCAAATGCTTCACCAATTACATAAACACTGTCGCCATTCTGAACTTCATTCTTTGTAAGATTGAATAAATCATCATAACTACTGACAGTGTAATTTCTTTCTAATACAGTAGGATCTAATCTCTCAATAGGGATTAGACCCGTTAAATTTGTCGTACTGACAGTCACTGTGCCATCATTCAGATGGGTATGATCACCAGCAGCTTTATTATCAAATGCAGTCACCTGATCAGCCGTTAGATGAATCGTATTATCACCCATATGATTATCCATGATCTTCTTCTGATCATTTACTTCAGTAGTAAGATCATTAATCTTAGTGCTACTAGTATTCACCTTTTCATCAGTATAAGACTGCATATCTTTCTTAAATTTATTAATCAAAGTATCCGCTTCACTAGTACTAATACCAGCATTCCACTTCAACTTCTCTTCACTAGTTACATGGATAGGATTACCAGTGTCTTCGCCTTCTACAATATGCTTTTTATAAGTATTTTCTGCAGTGGCAAGATCACCCTCAGCAATCTTCTCATCCAAATAAGTGGTAAAAGGTTTACCAACATTATTCTTATCATAAACAGATTTCTTGGCTAAATCAGCTGCACTAATTGCAACCCATTCACCTCGATTTTCTTTATAAATTTTAATAACCGGTGCATCACCACTCGTATCAATCCAAATATAATTATCACTTGGATTTACTGGGGTACTAGCACCAATCTCCAAAGAACTATTATTCTGCTCTTCTCTCCAAGTATTAGAGAAACTAGTAGAAGTAGTACTACGGATATAAATCTTACCAGCATCATAAATCGTCTGGTAAAGAGTATTACTAGAAGAATCCTTAGTCACACAGACATTAATAGGACCATTAGTAACCAACTGAATAGGGCCATTCTGCCAGAAACTCGTACTATAGTTACCAGGAGTAACCAAAGTATCTAAATTCGTAGCAGCTAAATCAGAAGACTCTAATTTAGTCCAGCCATTATTGATTACTGAATATTTGTAGCCCTTTTGCAGAAGATCATCTACCTGAGGACCATTATATCCAATTCTATAGCCCATTATATCATTCTCCTTTCATAAAAAGATAATAAATTCTTCTTTATACAATCATTAAGGGAATTGTTGATTGGTCTAAAAACCATAGAATTTTGAGGATAAAATAATGAGTATAGGATAAATAATCCTATACTCATTATAATCTTTATATATTAAGCCAATGTAACTTCATCAACTAATTCCTTCACTAATTGCATTTTAGCATCAACTAAATCAATCAAATTTTCCAGTATGAAAGATTTATCTTGTTTATCAATATTCAGTTTACTCGTCAGAGCATCCACATTTGCTGTAGTCGTAGAAGAAATTTGATCTAACTCAGTTTTAATTTGATCAATACGTTCATTACTAACGACATCAGTAAGACCAAGCTCTTCAAATGTAGTAGGCTTACCTTGAATTTTATCCCAAGTAATTTCTTCACCAGGTACACTATAAGACAAGAAGGCATCTCTACTACCAAGTTTAGTTTGATCAATAACAATCAAAACTTCAGATTTATTATCGCCATGATCAAAATAAACGAAATCACCATTCTGAACTTCTTTAACTGTAAGAGCAAGCAACTGCTCTTCAGTTGTAACAGAAACTTGTCTTTCTTTTGCATCATCAGGAATTAAACTAAGAGGAATCGCACCAGTAACATCAGATACATCTAAAGTAATCTGACTAATATCATGAGTATGATTTTTATCAGCTTTACTATCCCAATCAGCTCTCTGTTCAGCACTAGGATGCTTTACATTATTTTTAATATGATTATTCCAACTAGTAGTCAATTGATCTACCAGTAATTGAATTGCACTTACATCAATACCAGAACCACTAATCTTATTACTAGTATACAATTTTAATTCATTTGCTAATTTATTCATTGCAGTCAAAAGATTATCAGAAGTCATCTTATTATCAAAGATAGCTTTTTCATCTTTTGTGACATGAATATTAGCATTATTAATGTGGCCATTAAAATCAACACTAGTTTCTCCACCAGAAGGATTTACATTTTTAACTCGTTGATCGATATATTGATAAATACCTCTAGGGAATTTAGTACCATCTGGATTATATACCTCTGGATCCATATAATCATATGGATTTAAAGGAACCCAAGAATTTGTATTTACATCATAATATTGGATTACTGCTCCTTTATTAGAAGTATTAATCCAAATATCATTTGCCTTAGGATTTGTAGGTGCAGTATTCCCAGTAGTTAAGCCCTTATTCAAGCCTACCAATTCCCAAGGAGAAAAGACCATAGAGCCAATCTCATAGGTTCTAGTATATGCTGAGGTATTATACCCAAGAGTAAATACATATTGACGAATATATTTGCCTTCTTTAGTAATAATTGCTTTAATTGGAGATGCCAAATTAACATTTGGACCACTAATCCAATAGTCAAAACTAAAATTACCAGGATTGATTAATGTAGTAAAATCAATGGGAGAATCTTTCGTAGATTCAAGTTTTACCCATCCATTCAATACACTTTTAATATGACCAATGGCGTCCAGAATTTCATCAATTCTTTCACCATTATATAGCACTTCATACAGCATATTTCATTTCACTCTCCTTTCCTTTAAAATGATTACATGCCGGAGAGTACTTCACTGATCACTTGCATCTTAGCATCGATCAGATCAATCATCGTTTCCATCATCTGGGATTTATCTTGCATTTCTCCAGTATACTTAGTACCAACAGTTTTGAGCGTTTCAATACCAGAGGTAACAGTAGCTTTACCACTATTTAAATTATCGATAAGGCTATCAGTATCACTATTTGGCATTGCATCTGTAATACCAAGCTCTTCAAATGTAGTAGGCTTATTCTGAACTGCAGTCCAAGATTTATCTTCAATATTAGGAGAAGTTAATTGTTGGAATGCGTCCATAGTACCAAGTTTTGTATCATCGATTACTACATAATAGAGAGGATAATTAGCATCATTCAAAAGAACCCAGTCACCATTCTGCACATTAGTCTTAGTAAGTGCAAGCAATGCAGTTTGATTCGCTACAGTAACTTGTCTTTCTTTAGCATCTTCAGCAATTTGATCAGCTGTAAAAGTACCGGTTACATTAGAAGTATCAATTGTGATCTGAGCTTTTGTATGAGTATGATTCGCATCAGCTTTAGAATCCCAAGATACCTTTTGTGTAGCACTAGGATGCTTTACAGTATCACTTTTATGACTTGTAAGATTATCATCTGTAGAACTAACTGTAGAAGAGGCTGCTGCAATATTAGCTTTTGGAGTCTTCATGATATTAGGAAGATAGGTATTTTCAATATCACTCTGAACTTCACTAGCAGCAGTTTTAGCAGTATCTTCATGTTCCTTAGAATCCCAAGATGCCTTCTCAGTTACAGTAGTATGAATCGTACTATTATTCATATGACCAGTAAAATCTGCATCTGTAATATGAGAATCAATATAATTGAAGATATTAGTAACTGTGCCGTAAATCGTAGTAGGCAATACATCATTCAAGAATGAAATATATTTATTACTACGCTCATCATAATATTCAAAGCTATCATCACTTGTAAAATAACGAATCTGTTTATCGAATTTTACATTACCAATATCATTTGTAATATTAGTAGCAAATCCCATTCGATTGGTAAATTCTTCATCTAAAAAGAAAAACTTTGGACTATAAGTATAGTCAGTCTGACGAACCCAGACAATAACAAGTTCTTTCTTATGCTGATCAGCAATTCCATCTAAATGTAAGTACTGATAATAGTTATTATTCAAATATCTTACAAAGATCATTAAAGAGGTAGCAATAGACTTACCACTATAAGTATCAGATGCAATACCATAAAGCTTATCCATCATGGGAAACTTTACAGTACCACTATAAATATAGTTACCAACTCTAAAAAGCTTCGAAAGCTCAAGAGTAGTAACTGTATTTGGAATCACTGCCCAAGCTTCATTTGAAACTTCAAATGAACGGGCTTTTTGCAAAATAGAGTCAATATCACTACCCTTGTAGGATACCTTATAACTCATTTATAAACACTCCTTTCTAGAGAGTCCTCGTTTAATTGTCTAATTATAAGGGTGTTTGACGAGTATTTCAACAATATATAGATAAAAAAAGAGATAGTCAAATGACTATCTCTTTTATTTTTTTTATACTCTCTTAGTTAAACTAAAGAAGTCCATACCATATGCCTTAGAGAAGTATTCACAAATCTTCTCAGACATATTATTTACAGAAAGATAAGTAATTTCATCATTACCAATATCATAAATAGTTTTCTCACCGATAAAATTGCTATACTCACTTTTAGTAAGATCTTTCATATAAGGAATACAAATACAAATATATTTACTTCTTGCATTAGAATACATGAGAATAACACTCATATGAATTTTTCCAGTATAACTCTTATACTCGGGAATCTGATGAATATCAAAATCATCATAACAAATTGAAAGATCTTTCTCAGTAAAGTACTGACCATTTCCAGGTGTTGTACACATACGATAATATCCTCCACCATGATTCTTATCACAGTAGATATCCAAAGTTCTAAACTTAGTCTCTTCATAAGTATTTACAAAGAGCTCCAAGAAAGATCTCATCATGGTAAAATTCCGATTCCAAGAATTTGTATTTAAATCATTCTGATAAACCTCAGGTACAAAGGTACTCTGAATAATAGATTTATCCTGGTCATATCTAGTGAATTCAACACCAGCAATCGTATAATTCTTGGGATCTCTTTTAGTACCTCTACTATATAATTTAGATTTGACTCTCTTAATCTTATAAACTTTAGGTTTATTAAGACTAGGATTTAATTCACTAACCATCATAATTATTTTCTCCTTATTATTCTGCAGAGTACTTCATATAGAAGTCTTCAAATTCCTTAGAGTAAATACGAAAGTATTGCTCTTTTAACTTTAAATAACTCTCATGAGACATATTCTGATTGGGTTCACTTAGATTAAATCTAAAGTGATCTTTACCACAAACATTCTCATTCGGACCACACCAGATATCTCCCTCAGGTACAACCAGATGAACATAAAAGTTATCAAATGTATGATGACCATCAATCACTTGAATGATATACTCATAAGTCCTACTCTGAGTACAATCTGCACAAGTAAAGAAACTATATGTCAGATTATATTCATGCATAACCTTGTCAAGCATCTTAGACATGACATAATAAATGTACATTTCACTCTTCTTAAAGAACCAATGATCACTTAAAGAGACTACATTGATTTCATTATATTCAAGATTATACTTAAATAGTGCATTGAAGTCATGACCATCAATACTCAAATCCATGGATGCAATACCAGGAGGTACTTCTTTTTCAGTATCAACCTTCATATAATTATCCCGATGCACCTGCCAAGTTAACAGATCTGAAGAATAATCTACTATAAGCATACTCTTGCAATATTTGATAATGGTATCGAAATCTAATTTAGCAGTATTAAAGATCTCATCATTATCCATAGGAGCATCATAAGGAACAGTAATGAGAATTGAATCACACATCTTGACAACTGGATTATTTGTAGTATCTGCAATATGATACTGTACCTTAAACTTAGTATCTCTATAATGATACTCAGTGATAATATCCACATAATTCAGTTCAACCTGAGGATTACCATTATAGACATTTACTGTCAAGACAAATCTACAGGTAAAATTATCCTCACACTGATTATGAATTTCAATCTGCCTAATCGGTTTAGAGAGTAAATATCCCTTATGGATTTCTTCATCAACTTTCTTAGCAAGATTAATTGCATACCAATTATCAATGATAATCTTCTTTTCCAAATCGTATCGAGGCTGAATATCATTAACAATAATAACATCTTCAGCCTCAGGATCCTTACAGACAGTCATGGTTTTATTATCAATAAGAAACCGGTAAGGTTCAGAATCACTAAAGTCATATACCGTAATATTATCTTCCGTCTGATATTTAAATTTCATCGGAAAATAACTAATCAGATGAGGGAACATCTTTGCAGTATATTCAATGACTTTATTTTGACAAGTCTTCTTGTCTTCACTAGATAACTTATCATACTCTGCAGGACAAGTGACTTCAAAGAACAAATCAAGGTTTCTAATTCTAAAGTACAAAGTATTAGAATAGACATCATCAATTCCAATCTTGAAATCAATATTACTATACTGAAGCTTATCAAGGTTATCAAGCAAATTAGGATCATTCGATGCAACTAAAGTATCATTAAATGTATCCACAACATAGACAATCTGCTCAGAATTACCCATTGCAATCTGAATGCAATTCTGAAGAACCTCAAGAGTCTGAGCATCAAAGGGAAACTTTACATCAGAATTAAAAGTTTCACCCTGCTTATAAATAATCTTATATCTATGATCAGCCATATTATTTCAACTCCTTAAAATAAAGGTCTTTGAGTTCTCCCCAAGGCTTTAAAGGCTCTAGCATCATCTTCAAATTAAAGTAATGATTATAAAATACATTTGTATCACAGCTATCCATGATAAGTTCATCATCAGCATATGCTTCAACATGAATTTCTTTTGGAAGATGCTTAATGAAACTATTAATTACAGTCAATGCATCAATATCATATGTTTCATCAAATATATAATGAGTAAATGTAGTAGAGTTACTCATAGTAACTTTGAATTTAATAGTACTAATATTAGCTTTGGCTACAACCGTAAGATCAGTACCATTATAAAGTAATAAAGATAATTCAGGAGTTAACTTATTACCTCTCGTATCAGTTAATGTCCATTCTTTACAATCTTCTGGAAAATCAATTACCATAATCAGATCTCCAGATTTTAAGATATCAAATGGCCAACCAATTGTCATAGCAGTTTCATATTTAATAGTCTGCTTAAAGGTTAAAGGCTTATTTTCTTTTAAGCCAATCATATAAGGATTAGGTTCAGAAGATGATGCTTTAGTTAAGGTACCTTCAGTGTCAATTAAGACTACAGGCTTCTTTTCTTCCTCTTTCTTTTGAGGATGCTTACCATTAATCAGATCTAAAATGGACATAATATATTCCTCCTCTTAAAAATATAGAGTACTAGATATCTTAATATCTAGTACTCTATATAATAAACATTTATAGTCTGGTGACTATCTGTCTTTTACCACTCTCAATCTTTTCATCTGCAGTCATGAAGATATTAATCGGGTTTCCCTCAAAGATACCTTCACTATGAGAAATCATAAAGACTTGATCAGAATGAATCGCTGCCATCTGCTTAAAGAGAATACCAATGAACTTTTCACGATCATTAAAATGAAGCGGTCCATCTACTTCATCTAAGAGCATTATATTATAATCAAAGATACTCTGTTGTACCAATGCAAATGACAATGCAATACTGATGATAGAAGTTTGACCCTGACTGGCATATTCAATATCATCGATATACTGGCCATTTACCATATAAGGAATCTTAAAATCAGTCTCTGTGATATTAAAATCCAGAATCTCAAGTTCATCTTCAAATACATCAGAAATCAATTCATTGATAATCTCTTTACAATTATCCAAGAATACTTTCACCAAGATCAAAGGAATACCTTCCTTTGAAGAGACAGCTTCTAAAATAGCTTTCATAGTAGTTCTTTGATCCATAAGGTCTTTATATTCCTCTTGATTATACTCAATCTGAGAGATAATTGCTTTTAATTTATCCACTCTTGCCTGAGTGTCAGTATAATGACTCGTAGATCTATTCAACTGATCCTGTAATCTCTTAATCTGATCATTATTGAATTCAATCTTCTTAATCGACTTATTTGTCTCTTCCATCTTATTAGAATTCTCTTCCATTGTAGCATTCAATTGAGAGAGAAGTTTCATATTTTCATCTTTCTTTTGAATGACATGATAAAGAGATTCCAAGCCAGACAGTTGAGATTTAAATACTTGAATATCTTCAGCACATTGATTCATTGCGGATTTAATTTCATCTTTTCTCTTCAGAGCAATCTCTAGTTTATATTTACTAGATTCATACTCAGGAGATTGAATGAGAGCAATTTCATTCTTGACGGAATTATATCTAGCAACGACTTCTTGATATTCATCTTGCATTTTAGTCTTCTCAAGGATACTGATTAAGTGATTATAATGATACCAATCTCGTCTTGCCATTGGATCAGTTAAGACATCAATCATACGAATATCTGTGGATACTACCTCTAAATCAATCAATACTTTTACTGCAGAATTCCATTGATTCTGTAAGAGCTGAAGCTTCTTTTGTAAGACTGTATACTCTTGATACTTTGCAATCTCAGCATCAATTCGAGTAATTTCATCTTGCATTCTAAGAAGCTTTGCATTGATATCCAACTTATTTCCAGATCGTCTTTTAATAGTGACTGGATGTGTCTTATAATAAGGACATTGATCAGTAGGACAACAAGGCGCTCTGAATAATGGTACTGGAGAATTATACTCTTTAGAATACTCAATAGTGCTCATAGCTTTTTGAATATTCACTCTTCTACCAGTTAACATATTTACTTTCTGAGTAACCCAGGGGCCAAGAGATTGATTTAATCTAGCCATGACAGTTTTAATTGTCTGTGCATCTGTCTGACCAATTTCATCCAGCATATTCTGAAGTACTGACATATTATCAATGAAAGTTGCTAAGAAATGATATGAATACTTACATCTAAAATTAGAAAGTTTAATCGAATACTCTTTATAAGTATTCTCAAGATCTTTTAATACAGATTGCATATCCTCTAAGTGATCATTACTTTCAGTGATTGCAATGATATCATTGCATTTATTAATATCAGTTTGTGTCTTCTCCAGCTCTTGCTCATAATTGATGAGTTTCTCTTCTAAAGAATTGATCTTACCTTGAATCTGACCAATCTTATTAGAGATAGATTCCAATGTCTCATCAGAATTTGCTGCATCAATCTCAGTTTGAATATCTTCTGCTTGAGATTCCATAGATTCATTTGCTACTTCTCTAGATTGGTATTCATTTACTAGAGTAGTAAGATCCCCAAGAGTTTGATTCATACCTTGAAGTTTACCAATTTTAGATTCATCTTCTTTAATAGATTCCATAGAAGCTTTTAGATCTCTTAATCTATCTTCCAATTCATCTCTCATCTTATCTTCTTCCGTTGCAGATAATTGCATAAGACGATTAGATACAGCATTAATGGAAGCATTCAAAGTTCTATAGTCTTCATTAAGTTTCTTATGAATCATTAAATAAACTTCAGTATCTTCTCTTAAAGAAGCAATGAATTTCTTTCTCTCTACAGGTTTTAGTTTAATAAGATTCTCAATATTAGCCCCGAGTCTTAATAGTCTTAGATAAGATTGATCCAATCCAAATTCCATCTTAATGATCTCTTTAAAAGATCCAGAATTACCATTTGGATTTAATTCTTTTCCATCTTTCTCTATATAAGACTTGGTAGCATGAGACTTCATATTTTTATTCCAAATATAATCATGATGAATCTTATAATGAAATCCATCATGGTCATACTCAATCTCTTTGATGCCATCTAATTCATCTAAAGTTTGATCTACAGAATTTCTATTATCAAGAGTACCAACTGTAGAGAATGGCTGAAGATGAGATAAGATGGCAGTCTTAGAACTACCAACTGGTCCTACTAAGAGATTAATCTTACTATTTTTATTTGCTTGAGTGAAGTCAATATTGACTTCATTTTTATTCATTCCACTATAAATGAAGCGATTATTCTTCAGATACAGTCTTGTGATCTTCCAGCTCATTTATTACATCACCTCTTTGAGATAATAGTTCATCAAGTTTCTTCTGAGCACTGAATAGTTCAGATTGTAATTCAGTAATATTAAACTGAAGACTATTGATATTAAATATAAGGCCCCTTATCATTGCATGTCCAGTATAAAATTCTTCTGGATGCGTATCAATATATTCAATTTTAGCTTTGCAAAGTTGAATCTTTACATTCTTCGCATAAATCTCTGCTTTGAGTGAAGAGATATACTTCACAGTAAGTTCATATTTAGTAATCATTTTTATTCTCCCTCTTTATCAAGTAAATCGGAAATCTCTTTTTGAGTATTAATGAGTTCATATCCTAAGAAACGATTTCGTTCTTTATAATCTTTAATTGCATTTTCCCACATATGTCTTGTCTCTTTAGTAGTTGAACCATTTGCATAGCTCATATAATTACTGATATGATATTCATTAACTTTAATTTTAGCTCCGATTTCTCTTTTTCTTAATAATAACCCTTCAATTGAGTTATTTAAATTTTCATGTTTCATTTTCTTTCTCCTCATATTCAATTTCTTTATCAATAATATCTATTTGAGCCAGCAGCTTATTATAATACTCAGTTAGATCTTCAATTGACATATTAATTAAATCTCTCATAAGTTTCTCATTCTTAAACTTTCCAGGATTTTCATCTAAGTACTTTAGATTCTTTTTGTAGTATTCAATTTCATTCTTAGTATTATTTAATCTGCCTAAGAGAATAGCTCTATAATTTCTTATAGCGTCATTTGCTGTCATTTTAATTCCTCATTTCATTTAGTTCTTGGTCAATTCTCTTTAATTGCTCTTGAAGATCATGTCTTACTCCAAAAGAATAAATGATTCCTCTTACATATTCTGATCCAACTTCATTATTAGTCCATTCTTTCTCATCAAGATCTTTAATAGTCTCATTTATTTCTTTTAATTGATCAAGAATCTTAGTCTTTTTATATTCTAATTCAATGATCTTATACATCTTATCTTTTGTGCAATCCATAATTATTTTCTCCTTTTATGTTATTCTCTACAGTAATAATATATGGTTAAAAATAAAGTAAAATAGTAGTTCCCCTAGAATTATAGGCTGGAACTACTATATAATTATCATGAAATAAGGAACTTTACTGATTATTCTTATAGAATGGAGGTAATTGAATGAACTCAATTTTGATTCCGGAATCTCTTCTGCATGAGAAAACCTATAATGCAGACAAGTATTTCAATGAGAGATTTCCTTCGGATTATGCTACAATGGAAGCTAATCCGAATTATAGTGAGTCTGGTTGTGGTATTGCTGTCACTGCAAGTGATACTGAGAATACTTTAAGTATTAAAGATCCTGCAGATAGCAGTAAAGAACTCTGTAAGTTGACTTACAGTAATGGTAAATTGAAGTTCACGTACAAGAAGCCGGCTATGGTGAATAATATCACTATGGTAGGTGTTGGTAGTACGGAAAAACTTAATATTTTAGAAGATAATTTTGATATTCTCCATCTTAATGTAGTAAAGAAGATGGGTGGAAGCTATTCTACTGACCAAACACATTTTCATTTAAAAAGCATTTGTTATGGTAATGGAAGATTTATTACTGTTGGTATGGTTATAAATGATTCAATTGGAACATCATTAACATCTACTGATGCAGTCTCATGGGATGAACATACTTTACCATCTAGTAGTGTTCCCGATTCAGTTTGCTATGGCAATGGAAAATTTGTGAGCGGATGTAGTAATAGTGAGTTATATTATTGCAGTGAAAGTCCATGGAATTTTGGTTCAGTTGGATCATATAGTGGATCCAAAACACTTACAATCCGGAGTTTTTGCTATGGAACCGATAAATTTGTAGCGGCATGTAATGATTATAATAATGGAACAGGGATAATCTATTCTACTGATGGCATTACTTGGAACGATTGTACGATTACCACCAGCAAAACGAATTGGAACTCAGTATGTTATGGTAATGGTAAGTTTGTAGCTGTAGGATATTCATTTGTATCTAATGCAACTGAAACTAATTTTGCTTATTCTACAGATGGTATTACTTGGACTCTTGGTATTATGCCAATTAAAGCAACATATACTTCAGTATGCTATGGTAATGGTAAGTTTGTAGCTGTAACCGAAAATGCAAATACATTAACTGCATACTCCACTGATGGAATTAATTGGACTTCATCATATATTGTAAGTGATGTAAATAATTTCGGATCTAGTTTATTATCAGTTTGCTATGGCAATGGTAAGTTTGTAGCAGTTGGCCAAACATATACTTATGCTTATTCATATAATGGGTATAAATGGTATACTGTACAAGATGTGCCTCGAATTTTAAATTCTATATGCTATTCGTCTGATCATAATTTCTATGTTGCAGTTGGTAATAAATGCTCTGTTATTATTTCCATTCCTGATGCTTATGCTGGTGGTGTTTGTAATACCTTTGCAGTGGAATATAGTTGGTCTGGCTCAATTCCGAGTGGTGTGACACTGCCGAATCCAACGAGTTATGCGAGTGGTGCAACTGTAACAGTGGATACAAAATATACAAGTAGTAGTATTGAATTACCATCAGTTACTGTAAGTTATCCTACAGTACCTGCTAATAAGAGCTGGATTACTTATTACGGTAATGGTAAATGGATTGGTGTTGATAAAACCTCTGACAATTCTACTGTATTAACTTCTACTGATGGTATTACTTGGACTCAGAATAGTGAATCTCTACCAATTCGAGCATATTCAATTTGCTATGGGTCTGGTAAATTTGTTGTATTTTCATCTACTCAGAATTATGTATATAGTACTGATGGTATTACTTGGACTTCCAGCACTTTACCAAATTCTAAATACTATGAATCTCTTTGTTATGGTAATGGAAAATTCATGGCACTTTCATCTGATGCTACTACTGCAATTTATTCTACTGATGGCATTACCTGGACCAGTAAAGCCACTAATCTTACAAATAATGGTGGTAAATATGGTGCAGGTTGCTATGGTAATGGTAAATTTGTATTTATTGGAGAAGGAGCTAAGCAAGTTATATATTCAACTGATGGTATTACTTGGAAAACTGCAGCTTTACCGAGTCAATCTAGTTGGGAAGGTATTTGCTATGGTAATGGTAAGTTTGTAGCAAGTGCTCAAGTAAATGATTATTGTGTATATTCTACTGATGGCATTACCTGGACGAATGCTAAGATTGAGCGTTTAACTGGTGATTATGGAAAAGACTCTGCTTGGAGTTGTGCATATGGTTCTGGACTATTTGTAATTAATTCATATAATTGTAAAGCATATTGGTTATCAACTGATGGTATTAATTGGACTCGTTATGAGTTTGATGGTGTAGATGATTGGTATTACGTGAAATATGGTAATGGTAAATTTATTATTGCAACTAGTAGTGGTCTTCAGGGAAAATTTGCATGCTTAACTGTTCCAAATACTTATTATCAATTCTCTGGTTGGAATAAATCTGGTACATTTAATATCACTTCTGATACTTCTATTACGGGACGTTGGTCTCAGAAATCTAAGCTTTCTGTTACTTATTCTTGGACAAATGCTCCTACTGGTATGACTTCTACGGTACCGGCGAAAGTTACTGGCTTAATGCCGAATGAAACGATGGCCGTCGACTCTAAATATACGAATAAGAGTGCGTATAAAGATACGACAAATAAGAAATACTATAAGTTTAGTGGATGGAATAAGAGTGGTGAATTTAATATTACCAGTAATACCAGTATTAGTGGTAGTTGGGATAATGGA
>ERZ1034992.884-NODE-884-length-15025-cov-11.004075_pt1 | contig 15025 bp, 21 predicted proteins | sample MGYA00520695_ERZ1034992 | MGnify/ENA primary metagenome ERZ1034992 (study PRJEB33766, sample SAMN09781778) | gut metagenome | biome: gut microbiome | host: Homo sapiens | place: Madagascar | study: EMG produced TPA metagenomics assembly of the PRJNA485056 data...
ATGCAGGAGCGCGGCGACCCGGTGGACGAGCAAATCGCCAAACAGCGGGAAATCCAAGAGGCGCTGGCCGCACAGGCCAACTATATGCGCTCCATCGGCAGCGATCAGACCGACATCCTGAAGCTATCCACCGAGTGGTGGAGCATTCAGAACGCCATCAATAAGCTGCTGGAAACCTCGCAGGACGGCGTGAATGACTCCAAGGAGGAGCAGCTCAAGCTAGAAGAGCGGATTCTCGCCGTGCAGGAGGCGCAGGCGGCGCTTGCCAACGCGCAGAAAGAGCGGAACATCCGCGTTTTTAACTCGAAAACCGGGCAATGGGAATGGGTCGCGAATGCTTCCGATGTCTCTAAGGCGAAGGATTCGCTCAAAGACGCGCAGGAGAAACTTTCCGAATACGACGGGGACAAGAGCGGCTACGAGGACGTTATCTCGAAGCTCCTTACCTATGACCCGAACGCGCAGACAGCGGGCTCTACGTTCAGCGCCGAGGGTGTCGTCCGAGCGGCGGGCGCAGGGAATGCCATGACGAACGCAACGACAACCAACTCCATCGGACAGCAAATGAACGGCAATATTTATCAGATCGCCGGAATGAGCTTTACTGAGGAGCAGGCGCGCGGGATAACCCTGTACGACCTTGCCCAGATGAGCAACAACCTGACCATCTATTCTCGCGGAATTTGATTTGTAATAGGAGGAATTTGTTTTATGGCAGATATCAATCTTCCGGCGGCGACTGTTGCGCAGTTGATCCTTTCCATCGGCAACGCGGCGGCGCTCAGTACCAAGGACAAGACCTCGCTCGTCGCGGCGATCAATGAGGTTGCGTCCGTCGCGGATAAAGCATCGAAACCGGAGGCGTATAATGTTTCGTACTCCGGCACAGTGGACGGAACGAAGGTCATGGATGTTCGTGCAGCACTCGACGCTCTGTCCAAAATGGGAGCTGTTTTTGTGGTAAGCGCTACGCAAAGCAGCTCCGGCACGGTCACGTCGAGCAATACCTATGCGGAGATTTCTGCGGAGGTGAGCAAAAAGAAGCCCGTTGCGTGTTTCCTGCGAACCTCCCCGCTCGGGACATCGGTTTTGTGGCTCGAAAGTTTTTCGGCGGCAGCGGCGGTTTTCCGGCTTACCTACGTGACCTCCGGCAATTATACCCAGACGGCGCAGCTCAAAGTAACGAGCGAAGATGTTTGGAGTTTGGAGACGTTGAAAGAAACCCCAGATGGCATCGGAGCAGTACCGAAAAGCAGAACTGTGAACGGGAAGCCCCTGACGGAAAACGTTACCCTCGCTGCTGAGGATATCGGATACTCCGGCGAGGTCGGCGACGCTGGCAGCTCGCCCAACACGGTGTCCAACGTAGCCAACGCGCTTGTCGCGCTGACAGTTGGCGAACCGCTTAATGTTACTGCCAACTTCGTGGATAGTGGAGCAGCTTCGGTCGCCGAATGGGCGGTCGCCGGGTCTGGTGACTATTATAATATCGGCGAAGGTTATTATATCATCGCAACAACAGATACGCGGTACTATGTTCGCATTCTTGGCCGTGCATCCATGACGCAACGCGTCGTGCAAATCTGGAAACACGGCAGGGTTAACATTGAACCGACCTTTGAAATTTGGCAATGCACAGCGCCCGGTGCCACGCCGGAAATGTTGCTTCGTTATGAAGCAGACCGTGGCGACCTCACCATTCCGAATCAGCGGTGGGACTGGCAGGTTCCGGACTATCGCGGCAGGCCGGATGGTTCTGTCCTTGCCATGCGAAATGGGCAGCCAGTGTGGATGGCGATTTCGGAACTAACGACCTAATCAACAAGCAGAAACAGGAGGCATACCGTTGGTCTGATTTTGCTTTGTTTCAAGAATGGGGACGAGGAAGTGATACATTATGGCTGAAAAATATATCAGCGTACCGTTTTACTGCAATGACGGGGAATTTACCTGTTCGGATAAGGTTTTTACTGTTCTGGCAACGCGGGAGCTGACGGCATTTGAAAAATATACGGATTATCTTCGGATGCTGCGCAGGCCGTTTACGAAGCTGTGCCGATTGCGGTTTTTGCTTCCGGATGGCTCGACGGCTTTTGCGTTGGACAATTCTCCGCATAACCGGAGAAGCCGGGCGTTTATCGCAGAGGGTACGCTCTCGGTGAATCTGCAAAACGGGGTGCGCCGCACAGCCTCCGTGACGATTGCCAACGCAGACGGGCTTTACGACTACTCGGTCGGGAAACTTTGGTACGGGCAGGAGGTGGCGCTCGACGAGGGGCTTATCCTCTCTGACGGCGAAGAATTCTACATTCAGCAGGGCGTTTTCGTCATCAAAGACCCGGAAACGCCCATAAAGCCCGGCAGCAGCACGATCTCCCTGAATCTTGTGGATAAATGGGCGAATCTGGACGGCACTCTTCGCGGCGGCCTTGAAGCGACGCATCAGGTTCCGGTCGGAACGAATGTATTTGCGCCCATCACGACGATTCTCGCCGCCGATCGAGGCAACGGAGTCCCTGTGGACAACCAGAATCCGGTCTATACGTCCTACTACGACGGAAAAACGCAGACGCTTCCGAATGGCGGCCGCGTGGCGCTGACCAACACACCATACACCATCACCGTCGATTCCGAGAGCGGCACGGAGGCAGATATCATTCTTGCACTGACCGAAACGCTGAACGCATGGGTCGGCTATGACGCAATGGGTCGGCTGCGCGTTGACCCGTCGCAGGACGATATCCTAGATGCCGAAAAGGCGCTGATTTGGGAGTTTTCTACGGAGGAAACGACGCTGTTAGGCATGACTTACTCCGCGCTGAACACCGCAGTATACAACGATTATATCGTGACCGGCGAACAGTTGGAGGACTATTCCCAACCTGCGGCACGGGCGCAAAATCTCGACCCGACAAGCCCTACAAACGTCAACCTCATCGGGCGAAAGACTTTTAGAGAGAGCAAGAGCGGCTACGTGACCGACATGCAGTGTCAGGATTACGCCGTCTGGAAGCTCAAGCGGGCGGCGGTCCTGCAAAACTCGGTATCTATCGAATGCTCCCAGATTATGCACCTTGAGGAAAACAAGCTCGTTTCTATCGCAAGGACGGATAAAACCGGAACTCCGCGAGAACTGCATCTTGTGACGGCATTTTCCCGACCGCTGGCGTGGAACGGCTCGATGCAGATCACGGCGACCTCCGTCAACGACCTTCCGGCAGCGACACTCATCGATAAAAACTAGTAAGGAGGTAGAAAATGGCACTATACGAACCGACCAACATTACCCCGGACCAGAAATATTCCATCGGGAACGGTACCATTGATGTAAACGACGGCCTTACCATTGCGTGGCAGGTCAACGGGAATTCCATGACGCCGATGACTGGCTACAGCATCGAAATCACCGAAAACAACGCCGACAATACGCCGGTCTACAGTACACCTGTGAAGCAGCTCGCCACACCGTTTAGTGGGGCAGACGCACTTGGAAATCCTATCCGGTACGAATTCCACATCCCGAAAAATAACGTGCTGAACGGTCAGTATTTCAGCTATTCGAGCAAGACGCTGAGCAATGTCGCTGTTGATTTTTCGGTGTTCGCATCGAAGTTTTCTGAACGGCTGCTTCCGTATGTGTTCAATTATTCGGCCGGCTCTTGGTGGTACTTAGGCTCCGAGGAAGGAAACAGTCTGTCGCAGTACGGCATTAGCTATTCCGGAACTCCGGCGCAGGGCGATTTGATTTCCGTGATGCTCGGCAAGCCTTTCGCAAACGGCAAGGAATACAAAATGGTCATCACGCAGTTCTGGGCGGATGGCTCTGTGACGCAGAAAAGCCCGTCTGTATTTATTACTCGGGCGAAGCCTGTCCTTGCACTAACGGCTTTCAGCAATCCGTTAACGACGCGACTAAAAACCTTTACAGCAAGCTATACACAAGCGCAGGGCGACGCGCTGACATGGGTACGGTGGCGGATTGCGCTTGCAGATGATCTTAATACACCGCTTTATGATAGCGGGAGAATCTACGGTGCCGGAAGCCTCGAAGCGAGCTATGACGGATTTTTTACCGGAAACAGTTACGCGATTCGCTGCGATGGTGAAACAGTCAACGGCATTTCTGCCAGCACGGGGTGGAGCATTTTTTCCGTTTCCTACACGATGAATCCCACTTCGGCAACACTCAGCGCCTCTTGCGAAAAGGGGCGAAGCGCAGTCCGCCTGAAATGGTCCGGACTGGAATATTTCCCCGCAGACGGCAGCGGGTATCAGGTGGCAAACGATCAACTGCTTCTCTCCGGGGTTTCCAGTTTGGTCGATTGGATCGGTGCAATGGGTTCTGCACCATGGTCTGCCGTCTACAACGCAGAAGCGCTGAAAGTTGGCGGCGCACGGTACAATGAAGCCATCAGTATCGGCGGATTTGAGAACGGCAACAGTTTGCTCCTCATGGTGTTCACGGGAAAACTTTCTGTTGCCTATGTCAGCAGAAGCACGGATGAGCCGGTCGAAGTCGGCTCAAAATCCTATGACAACGCATCAAAAGTGGCGATGTACGTCCGGCCCTCGGATAATCCGGTCTACCCGGCGGCAAGTTATGTCCTCTGCACGGTTTCTATTGGTAGTTCGAGCGGCAGTTTTTCGGAATTGGCGGCGTATGTTCCGCTGCAACAGGCGAGTTTGTCGCGCTTCCAGCTTGCCGGACAGCAGACTTGCAATTTTGTTCAGACCTTCGATGCGTCGGGAAAAACAGCAGTGGACCAGTGGCTTTCAACGGGCGGCACTATCGAAAGCTATGTCGCGGCGAGAGATTCGGCGACGGTGGCCATGACGCAATGGCATTTGGGTCGCGACACCCTCAACGCAGGCACAATCGACGTTTATCCGAGTCAAGGCACTTTGACGGTCTACCGCGCAATGGACGGCGTTCTTTCGCGTGTTGCTGCGCCGATCATCAACGCAGGGGAAGTTTATGATTATGCCGCAGGCAGCCGACAAGGGCCGTTTACCTACTATGGCTTCCCAGACAGCGCAGATGAAACTTGGTATGCTCCAATCACAACCGGTCCGGTCAATCCATGCTGGTGGGACTGGACGCTGCTTTCGTGCGTGGAGGAGGCCGACAACAGGTACCGCGTGGAGCAGGAATTCCATTTCGGCAATAATCTTTCGACCGGCGCAATCTCCAACAACAATGCGCCGTCGCTTTGGAACAACTTCACGCGCTACCCGACGATACAGCGGGCGCCGCAGAACTATCAGAGCGGCTCCCTGACGTCGCTCATCGGCGCAATTGCCGACGGGGAGTACACGGACACCATTGCGGCAAGAGACGCGATCTGGGCGCTTTCTACGACCTCAAACACGCTGTTCCTCAAGAACCGGAAGGGCGATGTGCTGATGGTGGCGATCTCCGGCGCGATTACCATGCAGACGGGCGACAATACGCCGCAGCAGACGCAGACGGCGACCATCCCTTGGGTGGAAATCGGCAGCGCGGACGGCGTTCAGATATATTCTCTGAGCTGACGGAGGTGAGAGTATGGCAAAGAAGCAGCGCGTTCTTGTGCTGAAAACCGGCGAGGAATTCCCCATTGTCGGGGAAAACGGCCGGTACTGGCTCTGTGAGGGAGCGAATTTCCGCAAGTCCAATCCGAGCATCAAAGAGGTCAAGGCACTCAAGGCGGAAAAGCCCGTCCGCAAAGAATCGGACGAATGAGTTTAACTTTTTGGGGCTGAAAACTTGAACTCGTTTTCGGAACCACGGTATATTCGGATGGTTTTTGAAATGAGTTTAAGAAAAACGCACGAAATCGCGCGGGAAACGCACAAAAATCGCGCGGGCGTGTATTCCCGTGCGATTTTCTGGATTCAATCTGTTGACATTTTGATTCTGGATGGTATAATAAACGCAGGGAACGTCTTTTGGCTTCAAGACGTCCCCTGTGGTGAACCCCGACGGTTGCCACGTACATACACGGACTAGTATGACCGAGAGGTCAACTCTCAGCCACACGAGCCGCCTGTTGCAGCAGACGGCTCACTTCATTTTGTCGGTGAATTTGTCTATCATTTGAACAAGAATCCAGACGATAGAGATAATCCAGAAAACATCTTGAAGTCGGATATGTACCACCTCCCTTGGGAAAAATTTCCCGCGAGGGCTATACATATGCCTCCATTCCGCACTCGCGGGATGACAAGCAACCGTCTTTTACCGCACGCCGTCTACAAAAGAGTGAATGGGGGCTTCTGTTCCCGGAAAACTCGACGCGGACGGAGGGTTCACTATGGCATTATAGGACTTTGCGTCGAAAAATGCAAGGATGAAATTTGGAGCGCGGGAAGAGTGAGCAGAACCCCAACTGCGGGATTCTGCTCTTTTTTATTCTCGCGCCTAGGCCTTTTTCCTCATTCGCTCATAGACAGTGATGGTTTGCTGTAAAATATCCATCGGCATCGCGCCTCTATCCCTATAAGAAATATCGCCCCGACGGTGCAGTTCGGGGCGGTTATTATAAAAAATGAGTGTTTTTATTTTCGGCATAGGCCTAGTTGGGACTTGGAGACCACACAACCCTAGCAGCACCTCCACGGCAACTTACCAACATAGCGGCCGCTTCTCAGGCGGGGAACTATCCCCACGTTCAGTATACACAACTGCGGCCGAAAAATCAATATTTCCTTGCAAATATTGACTGTACGTTTTTTGGAGCGAAATACTGATTGACGACACAGGGACAGGCTTCGCCCTTTCCCAGCTTCGATTATTTTGATAATTCATCAAAAAACTATTGCAAAAATATCAAATTGGTTATATACTGTGAGTAAAGAGGGGTTGCTATGGAGATAATAAAACTCAAAGGTTATGAACATCTTTACGCAGTTGATTCTTTTTTCTTGGAGTATCAGGCCTTGTTTGGGAAAAGCGCGGCGGAACATAAAAAGCATTTAACCAAATTGCGAACCAGTCTCGGAATATTAGATCGAGAGTTGCAAGCAGCGGTTCAATACCAGCAATTTGAAAAGCTTAGCGGGGAAGAATTGTACTCCATCCGGCATGTCAGCAAGGCTAATCCCAGAGTTATCTATGCGTTCTTTACTGACGATGGCAAGATAATTCTGATTTCATGCTTCAAGGAACACAATGCGTCGGATTACCAGCGAGGGATTCAACAAGCAAAAGCCCGAATAAATCAATTGGAGGTGGAACTATGAGCATAGCGCAGAAACTGGCTGAGGCCAAAGAAGTCGACGCTTTTGTCGCCTTATCTGATGAAGAAAAAGCAGAGGCCGATTTACTGGCGGAGATCGCAGTGCAGATTCACCGCAAAAGAATGGAACTAGGCCTGTCGCAAAAGGACTTTGCAAAGGTTACCGGCGTTTCGCAAGCAATGGTTTCCAAATGGGAACGCGGCGATTATAATTTTTCGGTTCAAACATTAGCTAGGGTTTTTTCCAAGCTCGGCATTCCGTATACGTTCGGCATGGTAGAACGCCGTCCAACGCACACTGCGCCAGCAGAGAGCGGCTATTCGCAGGAAAAGAGCTGGAGGGCGCAAACAACATCCAGCGAAGCATGGGTTCGCGGCGCAGTTTGTGCGGCCTCTATTTAATTTCAGTCAAGGAGAGTCGATATGTATAGCTATGTAAATAAGGTTAGCGTCGGAGCAAATAAAAGCAAAAACGAAGTCGTCCTCAGTTTCGTGCAGGAAGCCCCGACGCTCGACGCACCAGAGCTGGACGAAAACGGCAACATTGCAGTTTCCAGTATAGAACGGGCCAAGGTTGCGGACATTGTTGTAACCACAGAATTTGCCAAAGAGATTTCTAGGATTATCCTTTCGGTAGTCGATGGATAATGAAAACGAGCGGAATCCCAATTACGGGGTTCCGCTCGTTTTGTTTCACTGGCTACAACGATTCTATGATTGCACTGCGTTTCTCGTCGTACTCTTCCTCTGTGATTAACCCATTTTCTAAAAGCTGTTTTAGTTCGGCGAGTCTGTCAAGCGCATGCTTTTCGGTAGGCTGTGGTGCTTCTTGCGCAGGCCGCGTCTCGTCTTTGCTGTTATACGCGACGATGGCTTTGATTGTTGCGGTGAGGTTTTGCGCGAAGCTCGCAACCGAGTCAATTGTAATTGCGCCCAATCCATCCTTTTTGGTTTCGTGGGAAATCAGATACATTGAAATCTGCGGGTTCTGCGGGTCGTCCAGATAAATGTAGAATCGGAATTGTGTGATACATTCTTTTGCCGATACAGCACCTACAACCGCGCCAGCACCACCCGCCAATACGCCTCCAACCAAAGCACGACCGATATGACCGGTAGTTTGACCGTTGACCACGGTGTCGCACCCGATTATTTTCTCGTAGGGAATCCTGTCAAAAACATTCTTTATCGATGAAACGAGGAGTTCTTTTCCCTCGTCATTTACGATAACCTCATAGACAGGGTTTGAACTCGTACAAGCATACCGCTTGCTTACTGGGATGCTATTATTTTCGATATATGCCTTCCGGGCCGCAGCTCTGACTTTTTCTTCGGAGGAGTTGTTGACCGCAACACAAACAGCGACAATCACAGCGATTATTATCGTCACCGGAATCGCATAAATCAATGCTTCTATCATCTTTTTACCTTTCCTTTATGAACACAATAATCCCAACAGCAACAATAATGGCAAGCGCAATAAACGGAGGTAACGCTCTTTTGAGATTTCTCCGCAGCGCCATTTCTTTCTGGTCCGCATCCGTAGTGGAACTTTGTTTACGGCGGTGAAATTCTTCAGATCCAGAGAAACAATACGGGCAAGTCAAAGCGCTTACTTTCACGGTCCTTTTACAGCGCGGACATTCAAACGAATTCATGATACGTCCCCCCCTTGTATCGCCACCACTCGCTAAATCAGAATCATTTCAAGATTCCATGCGGCGTTTTCTACACAGTCTACGGCCTCGTTCAGATAGTCCAAGGCCTCCTCGGCTTCTTCGTATTTTGCGGAATCCTGCCAATCGAGCGGAACCGCATCAACGTATTTTTGCTCGGCATCGCGCAATGTTTCCAGCTCTTCTTGGAGCTTTCGTAAAGATTCCGCAATCGGCTTGATCTTAGCTTTACGCGTATCGTTCATGATTTTGCTCATCCATCGTTATTACGCTATAAGCCGGGCGGGCCATGGATTTGGCTGAGTTTGCCTGTTCGCGGTTTGTCTTTATGATGACGGATATGATGATGCAGAAATACGCGAGGCAAGCAAGCAATCCAATCCCTATCACGACAGCGGCGGCAATGTACAGCGCCTTTTTTCGCTTCGGCACCCGGTAGGGTTCAAAGCAGAATTCCGGGATCACGACAGGCTTTTCCTCTCGGCTCTGCCTTTCTTGCGGCTCGACCTGTTCCACGCGGAATACCCCCTTATTTTTTAAGGTACTTTCACTATACGCCCTTTTACACGAAGTTTCAAGGGAAATTAACAAAATTCTGAATTCTTGTAACATGGAACAAATCGGCTTGCTGGAAACTGTGCAAATTGACGAAAAATTTTTCAGAAAAAGGGCTTGACATTTATTGTGCGCACGAATATAATAAATGTGCGGACAATAAAGGAGGTGCGAGATGTCCCCAAAGAAAGGACGACCGTGTAGTGATAATCCAAAGAATGAACGCCTGTTTATTCGAGTGACTTCCGAGGAAAAAGCAGAAATCCAAAGGGATTCAAAAGAGCTAAAGATGTCGCTTCTCGAATTGCTCAAACTTGGGATTCGGTCGGCAAAAAGTAAGTAAAGAAATAGCGCATCGGGCTGTGTCTGTCAAAACTTCACCCGATACGCTACCCACAAGACTTTTGAAAGACTTGCGCAAATATTATATCATGCGCTTCTTCAAAGGTCAACCATTTTGATTTTGAAGGAGAATATATGAATAACGATATCCAGATTTTCAATTACAACAATCGCGAAGTCAGAACCGTCCAGAAGGACGGAGAGCCGTGGTTTGTGCTGAAGGATGTATGCGCAATTCTCGATATTTCCAACCACAAAATGACCGCACAGCGGCTTGATGTGGATGAGGTCAGCCAGACTTACCTCATCGATTCCATCGGGCGAAAACAGGAAATGACAGTCATCAATGAATCCGGTTTGTACAACGTGATTCTTCGCTCGGACAAGCCGGAGGCAAAGCCCTTCCGTAAATGGGTCACTTCCGAGGTTTTGCCCTCCATCCGGAAGCATGGGGCGTACATGACGCAGGAGAAGCTACAAGAGGTGCTGTGCAATCCTGACGCGCTGTTCCAGATCGTTTCTGCGCTGAAGGAGGAATCCGACAAGCGAAAGGCCCTCGAAATCCAAAACTCTGCGCTTGCCGTGGATTTGGCGATTGCGCAGCCGAAGGCAGACTATTTTGATGACTGCATGGCACGCGGCGGGCTGATGAATTTCCGCGACACGGCAAAGCTGCTCGGTATGCGGCAGAAGGAATTTATTGACAACCTCCTGCGGGACAGTTACCTTTATCGGGATAAGCGCGGCCGTTTGCTTCCCTATCAAAAGCGGAACAACGGCTACCTTGAGATTAAGGAAGCGTTCAACAATTCGTCCGACTGGAACGGTGTGCAGACGCTTGTTACTCCGAAGGGGCGCGAGTTCTTTCGCTCTCTCTATCCCAGCGTTTGAGGGGGTGTTCGGCATGTTTGAGGGCTACACCGAAAAACAGATCGTCGAGATGATTCGGGCGGCTTTGAAATCGCCGGAGCGTCGCGCGGAGCTTATGCGCTTATTGGATTCCCTAGGACTTCTCCCACAGGAGGTGCCTGACAAAGTAAATACCTGATGCTTTTCCTACCGGATGCCCGATTCTTCAGGTCGAGCATCCGGTTTTTCTTAACATGGTCGATTTCGACCAGTTTCACATAAGTGCATCAGACGGCGGCGGAAAGGCTCATGCGCTTTTCGTTTCTGAGCGCTTCTTTTGCCATTGCGGCGATGACTTCCTTTGCGGAGTTTTGACCCCGGCGCTGCATCAGACGACCGCAATAGCGCTGCGTCGTGGTGATGGAGGAATGGCCAAGCTCGGACTGGACAAATTCCATGCTGGCACCGGCATTCAGGAGAAGTCTGCTGCCGATATGACGCAGGTCGTGCGTCCGGACACCGGGAACGCCGGTGACGGAATTGACGTGGCGCTCGACAACGGAGGACAGCCACTGACTGCTTCCCCGGTGCCACTGCGCTTCTCCGCTGGTGAAGGTGCCGAATTCATGCGCGGCGGTCGTGCCGAACAGAGGCGCGGTATCGGGAGCATCAGCCGCACGAATGCCGGAGGCCAGATAAAGCCGGACGGCGCTCTGGGCAAAGGGCGTGAACTGCACGCAGCGGTACTTGTTGCCCTTGCCGTGTTCGACGTTGATCTCACCGTTTTCAAAGTCGAGATCGCAGAGACGAAGGTCGAGCAATTCCGAATTTCTGATCTGACTCGTCAGCAGAATCGCCGTGATGGCGTAATTTCGCGGCCACATCGCTCTCATTTGCGATGCGGGGCATTCGTTAACGACCAGACGGGAAAGCTTCGTATCGGGCAAAATAATGTCATACGGGCGGCTCTCCGTTTTCGGATAAAACTCCGGCTCGACCGGGTTGACGGGGTATTGAAGCTCCCGGCCGAACAGAGGCTTACGAAAAGCAGAGAAGAAGTATGACAGCTCGTTGAGGTACTGCTTAACGGTCGTGGCCTTTTTGCCGCCGTTAAGCATGGCATCACGCCAAGAAAGAATCACGGAATAATCCGGGTCGGTTTCCGGCTCTGCGTCCTCGCAGTTGGAAATCCAGTAGCTCCGGAACAGCGTAAGCCGCGTTGCATAGTTGCGCAACGTCTTTTCCGATGTGTTCTTCATTCTCAAGTTCTGAAGGTAGGCTGACGTCGCCGCGTCAAACTTCTCTAGCGCTGTCATAGCTTCTTCCTCCCTGCTTTTCTTGTTGTAGCACGCTTTGTTTCCTCGTGTCTACAGTTGCATTATATCAGTTGCTAGCAACAATGTCAAGAGGTTTTTTAGAAATTTTTGAAATATTTTTCAGACGAGCTTTCGGATGGCATCGACAGCCTTTCGGGTGTAGCGGAAGGTCTGAACCTCCTTGTTGCTGTAGGGGCTTTTATCGAAGAACCACTTGCCGTATTCAGCGGTTTTGAGTCCGTTCTGGTTGGCGATTTTTCCGACGCGGTTTGCGGTGATTCCGAGTGCGGCGGCGATTTCGGCGGCGGAATAGTAGCGGTCGATCTTGCATTCCGGTAGCGGGATGACCTCCTTGCCTCCGGAGAGAACGGAGCTGGCGTAGCTGCTGCACACCTGTTTGTATTCCGGCGTGGCGAGATTGCCGATCTCAAGCCACAGGGCGGCGACATTTGCGCGGCTGTTGTTCAGGTCGATCTCAAGCCGCTGCTTCTGCAAGGGGTCGGCCGTGTAGGAGCCGGTTTTCCGAATAGACGGAAGGACTTCGGAGGTGACCCAGCGCTTGAATTTCTTCGCAGTGGGAAGTTTGGAGCCGATAATGAGGGCGTAGAGGCCGGATTCGTTGATGATGGTTTGGTTCGGATTGCCTTTTCCGTCGCGAATCGCGACGGTATTCCGGTCATCGTCATCTACGTGCTTAGCAAGGGCATCTCTGGGGTTGCTGTAGCCCAGAATGTCCGCTACATTCTTTCCGACGAACCACGGCTCACCGTTGATGGTGGTGGTTCGGACTTGGCCAAACTCATCATTCTTAAAGATTTGGATTTCGTTTTTCATTTTACCTCCTAATATTTTTTGATTTGGGCGGCGGTGTGGCCGCCCTTTTTTACAGGTTGGAGAGCGTCGCGTCGCCGAGGACCACAGCATTGGACGCAGAGCCGAACTGGACGACTACGCACTGTTGACCGACGGTAAGATTGGCTGCGCTGCCCACATAGGGAAGCTGGATTTCGTCGGAAAACGGCTGCGTGACTCCCATTTTCCCGCTGCGGGCAGCAGAGGTCACTTTGGCGCGGTAGAAGGTCACGGCGTTCTCCATGCGGGGCTTGATGCACTTCGCCCAGATGTACTCGCCGAGATTGTTGGCGAGCTTGAGCATTTCTTCATTCTCGTTCGGCATTTGGATTTTCCTCCTTCATCAGTTTTACTTTCTTCACATTGCGCGGAAGCCGGAGCTTTGCAGCTGCAAGGGATTCGGCCAGCACACAGAATTCGGTCTTCTCCCCGTGCAGCTCGGCGGAGAAGGTGTATTTTCTCAGAACGACATTGCACTTTGGTGTCATTTTTTCGTCTCCTTTTTTTCAGGTGGGATTTCGATGCGCTTCCCGTTCAGGTAGGGCTTGTACCCGGCTTTGGCAAGGCTTTTTAGCTGGGCGGGTGTATAGCCACAGTATGGAATGGGGGAACAGACACCGGCCTCGCCGGATTTTCTCATTTCGTATACGTTACAGTCCTGTTTTGCCATCCCATTCTCCCCTGTGGCAGTAGCCATCTTCGTCGTTTTCGTCCCCAGACAAAGCGCAGAACCAGCCGACCACGTCGCCGTATTCATCTGTTGCGGGGCTGGCAAGCGAGCATTCATAACAGTGGACGACCTCGACGAGTTTTCCGTCACGGATTTTCTGTAAAGCCTCCATTCCCATACGGCAAGCCTCGTTGACGGGGTCGATGCTTTCGTAGTGCTCCCGATGCTCCGGGTCAAGGATTTCAATCGCGCGATCAAGTGTCAAGCTAACGCACCCCCTGCCATGTGCAACCCCGGCAGAACATCCATCTTGTAGCCGCTTTGGACGAAACGCCTTGCCAGCTCCGTGTCGATTCCGTTTCCCAACCACTCATAAATAACGGTGATATCAGTCTCGGAAAACGATGTGCCGCAAAATTCGTTAATTCCACGAAGATGATACTCATGTACCTCTTTGTTTCTCCACTCCACGCTGTAATGGCAAGATTCACATGCCTCCCGCGATAACCACTCAAGGCACTTTACCATCACATCTTCTTCCGTTTCGCACTTTCCCAATGCAAAATAGGAATTCACGCGCGGGTTCGGGTCGGCAACAAACTCGATTTGGCCGTTAATGATTGCTTTTGGGAATGCGCAGAACAACTTTTTCAATGCACTCTGGTTAACCATGATTTTCCTCCTTGTAATTGTCCTTCATGTTCCGATTTCGACGGCAGCAGGAGCATTTTTGATAGCGCTTTCCGTTCCATTTACAGCCGTCGCAGGTATAGCCTCCGACGAGTATTGAGCCTGAGTCTACAATTTCTGTTGGGTGAAGCCTTTGCAGCCCTTTCAGCCACAAACAGGTTCCTTTCCGTGCGTGCTCTCCGAATTGATATGGCTGGATAATTTGATCCGGCTTTCGATACCGCCTGGACATGACCCCTACAGGATTTTCGACAGCGATGCGCTCACAACCGGCGTCAATAAACCGCATAAAGAAAGCACTTGCCGCATCTCTGTCTTTCATGCGCTGAACGGCTTTATCTCCATACTTTCCAATGTCAAACCAGCGGTTCCCGGAAACCGTCAGGTATGTACACGGTGGGTGTGCGATCAGCAAGTCCCATTTCCCAACGTCATGCGTCTGCCCGTCCATCGTGGTCACTCGCCCGCCATCTATAGCCTTGAGCGCATCGCCGAGGATGTGCCACTCCGGATGCCCCCCGGACGGCTCTTGCATATCGCAGGAATATGCCTCATGTCCAAGCGCACGAAACGCCTTGCACACCGTTTGCGATTCTTCGCAGGCCACCAATACCTTCATGTCGCTTCCTCCTCATACGCCTCTCTCAGCTTCCGAATCACGCTGCCGCCGTAGCTGTTTTCTGTGAGCTTGATAAACTCCTCCACCGTCAGCAGCTCGTCGTCCGTGAGTTTGTATCCGTGGCGCTTGGCAAACTCCGACCGTCCCATATCGCAGGAGCCGGTCAGCCGATGATGCCAGCCGTAGTAATCTGCCGAGGGATATTGCTTGCCCCACTCGTGCGCCTTGACGAACTCGGC
>ERZ1034992.886-NODE-886-length-14991-cov-4.623259_pt1 | contig 14991 bp, 18 predicted proteins | sample MGYA00520695_ERZ1034992 | MGnify/ENA primary metagenome ERZ1034992 (study PRJEB33766, sample SAMN09781778) | gut metagenome | biome: gut microbiome | host: Homo sapiens | place: Madagascar | study: EMG produced TPA metagenomics assembly of the PRJNA485056 data set...
TCAGCGTAGCCGTCTGCTGGTACAGCAGGTCTTTGGCCTGGTCGGCGCTGCTGCAAGCCGTCCACCCGTTCAGCGTAAGCCTGGCGTAGTAGATGTTGGAAACCTTGTCGATCGCCTTGAAAATATCGGTCTGCCGTTTCTGTGGGTCATAGGTCGATCGCAGCATTGTAGCCGTTCCCGCATGCAGCTGTTCCAGCTCGGTTTTAATTTGGGTCAAAAAAGCGGCGAATTGTTTTTGCATCATCTTGGTATCAACGTTTACCCAATCTGTCACAAGCCCGCATACTGTGCTGTCAAGTCGTTCATCGGTAATATTGGCCGATGTGATTTTGCTTGCTGCCGCAGGAATTGCAATCTGTGCAAGCGAAATCTGCCGCAACAGACTATTGTTTGTCAGTGCCGGTGCAACAGGTGTGGAAGCTGCCGTACCTTTCAGTACTTCAATGCGCGGTTTAGCTGCATAGTCTACTGTGTCCCAACTCACAACAACACGGTCAATACGTGGCGATACAGCATTCGCCAGCGGAATCGTCAGCTGTAACTCACCGCCGGTCTGTTCTTTGGTATCATTCCAAAAAACTGTACCGTCTGCTTTGTCGTTCGCAAGCCAACCCACGCCATCCGATACCCTTACCGTCATATTGCCGTTTGCAGTAACACTTAAATTGCCATCTGCGCCAAACACGCCACTTGTACGCCCGTGCAGCCACTTCATGACATTTTGTGCCCCAATGTATTCGTCAACATTATTCGGGAAATTTTTAATTTCTGCCACTGTCTCACCTCAACACTGTTAAAATCGGGTCTCCAATAACCAGCTTGACGCTCGACCCGTTTGCATCCTGTGAATACTTTGCCGCCGTGATTCTTGCCTTGTACTTGACACCAAGCCGCAAAGAAACGCACCAAACCAAATCGCCGACATTATATGCCGTGCCCAGTTCATCACCGTCCGCGTCAATGTCAAATCCGTTTCGGTTCAAATGGCTGCCTAGCTGCAACGCTGCATACTGCTTAACGCGCGTCTGAAACGCAGCGTTTGTCTCGCCATCCTGCTGTGTGTCTCCGCTGAACCTCGCCCACAGTTCGCGCCGTTCCGCATTGCTGGCCGCGCCAGCCTGCACCACAAACTTTGTACCGTCTTTGTACTGCGCTTCACAGTAGCACACGTTTTTGTATTCAGAAATATCTTTGTCAACTACCAGCCCGGGCGCTGTTCCGCGTTCCTGCACAAACAGGACCGCGTTCAATCCCTCTGTACGGTCAACGCCCTTATACAATTCAAACGTTTCCGTTTTGGCTCTGTAGTTTAAAACCATCCGGTTTCCAATCTCGGCATCTGTCAAAATCGGCTGTATGCAGTTTAACAGTTCATCTCCGTACACCTCTGTTGCTTTCACGGTTTCTGTCAAGCCTTTTTTCTCTGCAAGCAGTACAGGCAGCCCGCGCAGATTGGCAGTAATAACGCTGTATACATCCGTTTCCACGTTGGCAATGCTGGCAGTTTCCGCAATAACACGCCGGTTCAGTTTGTTGTTCAGGCTGTACCCGTTCAACGTAATTTCGCTGTTATCGCAATCGAACTGTATTTCTTCCACCGTATACGCAAGTTTTCGCTCTACAATGTACAAAACAGCATCCAGCTCCACTATCCCGATGTTGTACTCATCCATAGGCAAAACTACCGTAAATTTTCCCACATCGTTATAGTAGTCGCTGAATTCGCTGCTGATCGCGTGCGTGATTTCGTGTCGGTTGCTAAGGTCAGGGGAGAACAGCTCTAATCTCATATTACCGTTACACCCGCACTTTCTTCCGCAAACGAAACACTCATCTCAACGTTTTCAAGCCCACTGTCAGCAGTAGGCTTCCACGCATTGTCGCCCGTATGGATTCTGTACAGTGTACTTTCAAGCGTAAGTGCGCCCCGGCAGTCACCGTCCTTAGAACTTGTGACCGTTGTTTTCCCGTGCGATGTCTTGATAACGACACGCTCATCTTCCACAAGCGTTTTTTCCAGCCGCAGCACTTCACCTGTCAGCATGTTTTCAATGCCTACATTTGTTGCAGTCTCGCCAACGCAATTGATTTCCAGCGTAAACGGCACATCAAACTGCCCAAAATTCTGCAAAACAATGTATTTCAGCACAATGACTTTGCCGAAATAATACGTTTTGCTGATATTCCATGGGAATTTAAAACCTTTTTGCACGCCGCGCAGCTGCATTGCCTTTCGTTCGCCGCTTTCCCAATACGGGTAGGGAGCAAGCAGGCTAAGCTGAAACGGCGCACCATGTTTTGATGCGCCAATGGTAGGCGATGCCGTTACAATAACGTCTATGTGCCAATCTCCGGCATATAACACCCCGGTCAGGTCAGGCCGTACAACGGTCATAAGCGCGTCTTTTAACGCTTGCGCGTCATTGCCTATAACTCTGCCATTGATGGTAATAGGCCGCGTCTGGATGGCCTTAGATTGCACCGTAGCGCCTATCTGGCCGATGCCCTGCGCCGTGTTGGCAGTGACCGAAATTGTATCAATGCCATCCGGCTTGCTGATAAGATAACCATGCTCATAGTCAAACACGATAGACTGCCCCAGCGAGTTGACGTATTTAAAAGTCTTGCTTAAAAAACTCATAACGCCCACCTCGCCCGCTGGAAATACGCTGCCGTGCTTGCTGCCAGTTCAACCGGTGTCTGCTTGGCTGCGTAAATATTTTGCGTCAGGGTAAAACCGTTGCTGCTGCCCTTACCGCGTCTGTAACTGTCCGCCTCATCGGCTGTCAGCACCATCTCGCCGCGATGCAGATTTGCAACGTAGTTGTTATAGGGGACATAATCCATGCCGCCTGCGTGGCTGCCGTCAGACCCCGTATTGTTTTTCACGTCACTTGCATTGATGACAAAAATGCTCTTGATTCCATCCCACAAGCCTTGCACGAAACTGACAAGACCACCCCAAACAGCCGCAATGCCGCCCTTGATGCCCTCAACAACGTTTTGGCCGACAGTAGAGAAAAAGTCAAACGCACCTTCAAAGATGCCTTGAATCGACTCCCACGCGCTCTGAAAGTCGCCGGACAACACAGCGTCAATCGTAGAGAACACGCCGGTAATCAAATTAAACACAGTCTGAAAAAAGCTTACCGCAACATTCCAGATGCTTTGAATAATGATCCACGCGCCCTGGAAGAATCCGCTGATAATCGGTGCAAACGGCGCAAAGATAACCACAATTGCCTGAAAGATAGCCTGAAAAAATGCGCTTGCCCATGCCCATACAGTCTGTACAAGGCTCCATGCAGCGCTGAATGCTTCACCGATGCTCTGTATGACCGGGGTCAAATCTGTAATGACTTGCGTAACGACCTGCCCAATAACTTGCATAGCCGCTTCAACATAAGGCTGTACAAATGCCACGACTTCCTGAATCTTGGCAGAAATCGCATCCCATGCTGCATTAACGCCGTTTCTGAAATTTTCATTTGTAGCGTACAGCGTAGCAAATCCTGCAACCAGTGCCGCGATAGCGGCAACTACAATAGCAATAGGACCGCCAATAGAAGCGATAAGCCCGCCTGCCTTGCTGATTGCCGCAGCCATTTTGCCAAAGTCTTTCAACTTGTCGGCAATTTTAATCATGCCATAAAGCCCGGTTGCCGCGCTTACAATAGCAGCAATAGCGGGGGCAATCTTTGCCAGCGTGTCCAGCATGTTTTTGCCTTTTTCGATAAGGTCGTCAATGTTGACATTCTGTACAATTTCCGTCACCTTATCAACGGCTTTTGTCAGAGGTTCTTGGAATTTTTTGTATACCGCAATGCCCACTTCTTCAGCCGCAGAGCTTAACTCTTTTAACGCGCCTGCAAGGTTGTCGTTATTGATTTTTGCCGCATCTGCTGCCGTGCCATTGGCATTGCGTAGTTCTTCTTCATATTGGGCAACCTTGTCAACGCCTTCATTCAGAATCAGGTTGACGCCCTTCAAAGAATCAGCCGTAAATACAGAGCTTAACGCCGTAGCACGCTGTGCATCGCCCATGCCGTCTGTAGCAGTGGCAACCTCAGTCAAAATATCCGTCATGTCGCGGAAATTGCCGTTGGAATCCTGCACCGCAATGTTGGTGTTGCCAATCGTGATTGCGCCGTTTTTCATTTTTGCAGTCAGGTCGCGCATCATAGCGGCCAGCTGCGTGCCTGCAAGGCTGCCCTTTGTGCCCTGGTTTGCCATAGCTTCCAGCAGCGCGGTGGTGGTTTCAAAGTCCTGCCCAGACGCATTCATGTTCGCCGCGCAGTTTTGAAACGCCTGCCCCAATTGGTCAACGGTCGTATTTGCGTTATTCTGTGCATAGGCCAGAACGTCTGCAAAATATGCGGATTTGTCAGCTTCAATGCCAAACGCCGACATGTAATCCGTTACCATGTCAGATGCCTGCGCCAAATCCATGCTGGCCGCAGCTGCAAGGTTAAGCACGCCGGGCAGCGCAGAGGTTGCTTGCTCTACATCCCATCCGGCCAAAGCCATATATTTCAGCGCGTCAGCAGATTCGCTTGCGCTGTACTGCGTGGTTTTGCCGTATTCGCGGGCAGTATCTTCCAGCTTTTTGTATTCGTCTGACATCTTGTCAGTAATACCAAAAATCGCTTGCGTTTGCGACATAGCGGATTCAAACTCGGAGCCTACTTTAACCGCAAAACCAGCGGCAGCAGTACCGACGCCCGCCAGCGCTGTGCCGATTTTCATAACTGTACCGGCGACTTTTTCAAAGCCTTTTGTATAAGACCCGCTGACAAACGCTTGCGATTTAGCCTTTGTTCTTTTCAGCGCTTTTTCATATTCGCTGGAATCCAGCGTGATTTTTGCAAAAAGGTCAAATACGTCCACTTACTCGCTCACCTCCTGCCGTTCTTTTGTTTTTAACCCATGCCGCGCCGCAAAGTCTTTGAAATCCGCCTGCACCTGTTCCGGTGTCCGCGTATCCACTTTAGGCGGGTGAATAATGTCAATATATCTCGCTGGCCTGTCCGTTACGCCTGTCACGGCTACCACAAGGCTCCATGCGCTGTCTGTCATGTACACCTTGTACAGCTGTTCTTCAAAATCAGCTTTTAAAGCGTAAGGCAGCGCCGACACAAGCGCCTTTGCGCTCAGTTTCGGCATTTTCAGCAGTACAGGGATTACTTGTTCTGCCCGCCACCGAGATACGATTTGAAAAAATCAACAAACCCCTTATCGTTTACCAGGGCGTAAACTTGCTTGCAGGTGATAAGGAAATTTTGTTTTCCGATTTCTTCCACCGTCAGGCCGTTAAACGGTGCAAGGATTGCGTACACATCATCGCGGTGCTGCTTTAACGCAATGTTCAGCAGCTTAACGATTTTCGCAAGGCCGAATCGCTGCATTGCAATGCGGGTCGTTTCACCCTTCGGCATCGCTTTCTGCATCTCTTTCACAAGCGCTTCATCATCAATCAGATTTGTGATGGGCTGCGCGATTTGCAAAACGACTTCTAGCGCTTCATCAGTGCTAAGTTCAGAAAAAATCCGCATCAGGCTTCATCCTCTCCGGCCTTGATATACACCTCGCACGGCACAGTGTCCTGCGCGGTGATGGAGTAGTGCGCCGTGTATTCAAAGCTCATCTGTCCTTTTTCCTTGTCACCGGTCTGCAAGCTGAAGCCGCCGGTGGACAGCGTATTCAGCATGTGGATGGCACAGAAACCGCCATTCGTAGTGCCGTGCTTGTCCGAATAATCGCACAGCAGCCACAAATCCGTGAAGTCGCTGTCTTTCAGGTCGTTGCGCGGCGTGATTTTGGAAACCTTGGAAGTGGTCGTAACATCCGCAGCGCCAAGCATGCTCTTGGCATTCTCTGCCGATGCCGAAACATAAGTGCCGCTGCACTTGACTTCCCAAGATTCAATCTGTTTCAGCTCTTTCATGTTCTTGGGGCAGTTGTCGATGTCCTCGCCAAAGTCGGTAAAGCTCGGCACAGCCGTAAAGTTGATGCCGCCGGTCGTAGCGCCCAGCAGCGCACTTTCTTCCGGCGCAGTACCGGCAGCCGGGTCAAACGTAGTTGCAAGATAGCCCGCGTTCAAGACAAGTTCTTTAAACGCAGATTCAGGAATACGAGTAAATTTCATGCTTTCACCTCAATTTAGGCATAAAAATTCGGCGGTAACGTTGATGTACCGCCGTTTTAGGTTTTTGTCTGTGTCATCTGCCAGTGATTGGCAGAACGGGGAGCCGCGTTTTAACCAAATCAAGCCGCCATCTACCGGCAGCGTCACGCCGCCAATGCCCAGCGCGTCCGAAAGCTCAAGTGCCTTTGCATTGGGCACCGCTTCACTTGTGGTATGGAACCACATGTTGACCGTCAGCGATACCGCCCCACCGCCCCATGCGTCAAACACGGCATCGTAGGTCAGGTAGGGGAGTACAGCGTCATCCGGCACGGCGTTGCTGGCGTATGCGGTCATAAACTGCCCGAAAAACTGCTGCAATGCAGCGCCCTTTGTCATGTCGGCAATCCCTCCCGCAATCGTTCAGCCGTAAAACTTTTTAGGCCGTTCAGCATCGGGGAAGCGCTTGCCGGGGCTTGCTTTTCTTCCGGGCGGCTCGTGACCCGGAAATATGCCCCGGTCGTTACGTCCTTATACACGCTGCCGTACTCGATGGGCACATCTTTTCGCACGATGCCGGTATACACGCTGGTTACGCCCTGCGCTTCGGCCTGCCGTGCTTCAAGGCTGCTGTCCAGTGCAACGTAATTCGCAAACTCTGCGCCCTCTCTCCACTCGGTAGCATAGCCGCCCTCGCCGTCAGGCTTTGTCAGCTTGTCCATAATGATGCAGCTGTGCGAAAAATCATCTAAAAGGCTCATAGCTTTCTCCATTTGTTCAGCCGGGACGCAAACACACCCTGCCAGCCCGTCACAGAGCCGCCAGAATTGCCGTTTGTGCTCGATTTTGTGTAACTATACCCTGCAAAGCTCTCGCTTTGAAACGGGCTGTTTGCAGCGCTCTCATACTTGTTGCGCCATGCTTCCACATCTTCAACCAGAGAAATAAAAGCAGCGGGCACAGCAAGCGCCCACACAGCACCGTCAAACGTTTCATCGGACAAGCCGCCGGCACCGTACTGGTACACGCCATCGTTGAACACACTCCCGATAATGCGGAAATATTGCCCCTGAACTAAAAAAGGCAGCGTAATGCTGCCGTCCTTGATGGTAAATGTGCCGCTGTACGCGCCATCCGGGACCTTAAACCAGTTCCGGCACTCTTGCATCAATTCTTCAAGCATTACGCTGCCCCCTTATTACTTTTTGAACTTTGCCAGCACAACTTTGGCTTCGTTTGTCAGCGCCGCAACGTAAAATTCGTCAGCGGTAATCTCAGTGGAACGGTTACGCGGCTTGCGCTCGGTCTCCACGTTGATATTGCGCTTGCGGTAGATGGTCAGGGCGGGCACATCGTCCTCGGTCTCTTTGTCCTCATTCAGCTTGACAATGGGGCAAGCGTAGTAGGGGGTAGCAGCAGCCTTGACCTTGTCGCCGACAACCAGTGCAGCGGCGCAATGCGGCTGGATGGTCGCCAGATGCTTCTTGGTAGCAGTCTCGGCGGTTGAATCAGCGACAATCTCAATGGTGCCGGTGCTGTTGTCCTTCTCGTACTCGATGGACGGCACCTTGCGGCTTGCCACAACGCGGGTGTTGGCAATCTTGCCAATTTCGCCGGTAACAGCAACGCCAGCCTGATACTTGTCAGCGCTGATAAAATCAGCATCTTTGCGCAGGGTCGCCATCTGTTTGGGGTTGATGAACATCACCTTGTCGCTGTTGATTTCCTCGTTGAACACGTCGATAGCGTCCACAACGCCGCTGTACTTGATAGCGGCAGCAGTGCCGTCATACACCAGCGTAGCGCCCTGCAAGGCTTCCATGCAGTCATTGTCGATTTTTGCGGCGATAGAAAGCGCCAGCTGCGCATTGGCTTCACCAACAGGGTTGCCGTAGCCGGACAGCACAGCTTCATCGGTCAGGCCGACGCCCTTCATGGCCTTTTTGATCTTGTACTGCTTGTCCTTGGTGCTCATTTTGTCGATGTCAACGTCCACGCCCTCTGCAACGTCCTCAGCGTCGCCGATGTAGCCGTAAGACGGCACAGTGATGGTATCGCCGGGAACGCCAGCAAGGGTGTCATCCACCTTTGCAAAAGGTGCCACGCGGATTTTGTCAGGGATTTTAGCCGAAATCATATCGGCCATAACTTCGGGGTCAATCAGGTCTGCCAGTTTGGTCAAAATAGTATCTGCCATGTGTTAATCTCCTTTGTTGTTTGCAAGCTCGGAATACTGCTCCGGGCTTTCTTTCTTAAGTTTCAGTCGTTCGGCATAGCCCATCTTTTTAAAGGCATCTGCCGTGATGGAACCACTGCCGCCGTTTCCGGCAGGCGGGTTCGGCGTGTTTGCGCCCTGCGTGCTGGTTTTAACAATGTAGTCGCTGTAGGATTCTTTCAGGCTTGCTTCCAGCTTGTCAGAATCTTTAATAGCGCCTTTATCGTCCAGTTCCAGCTTGTCCAGCAGACCATCGCCTTTGCAAAGCCGGGCAACAGACTGCAGGCGTTTGTCGGCAATGCCGACTTTTTTCAGGGCGGTCTCCAATGCCTTTTCTTTGGCAGCGGTAGTCTTTTCAGCGGCCACGCTGGTTTTGTAATCCTCAAAAGCCTGGTGCTCGGATTCATACTTTGCCTTGTAACCGTCATCGCCCTTTCCTTTCAGGTCGTCCAGCTCCTTTTGAACGCCGGGAAGTTTTTCCGCATCGGCTTTATAGCGGTCAACGTCCGCTTTCAAACCGTTTACGGTGTCAGTGTGAGCTTCAATGATAGTGTCCTGCTGCTCTTCGGTCAGCCCCATACCTTTCAGCAGCTTACGAGTAATAGCCAATGTTTTCGCTCCTTTTCTTCGGTGTCAGTTCTTCGACATTCGCGTTTTATATAAAAACAGCGGTTCTTTGCTGTTTTTGCGTATAAAAATAGCAACCGCCGAGAAAGTCTCGGTAGTTGCTATATAAACTTGCTTTTTACGGTTTTACTTCAACGCTGGGCAACACATTTGTGTGGAAATAAAGCTTGTAATGGTACGGGTCTGTGTGTGTTCCTGTAATGTCCTCGACAACATACATCGTGTAGCTGTTTAGGTAGATGTAATTTTTCCTGTAAGTATCAGGGCCAACCTTTACAGTGCAGACAAGCTCATTGTTGGAATTGTTGGAGATAGACATATACCCCTCGGCTTCCATAATGACCTTGTCTGTTCTGGCGTTGTATACGGTGATTTTTCGTTCACTCTCAAAGTAATCTGCCTGTTTAGAAATATTGGAGTTTGCTTTGGCGGCTTCGGAACATCCGCACAAAAGCAGCGCCGCAGCCATAATCGTGATTGCGATGTAAATAATTTTTTTCATTCGGTTTACTCCTAACAAAAAGAGCCGAAAAACGTTAATCGTTTTTCAGCTCTCGCTTAATAATTTTTTGGTACTGTTCTGCATGGTTAGCAACAGCAGGCTTGATAAATGGCGTAGCTTTTCGGCCATCCGTCATGTGCGCATCAAGCCCCTTCCTACGTAAAATAGCCACAATGCGCTTTGCTTCTTCAAGAGTATATCGTTTGCCCGGAAAATTGCTTTTTTTGCTTTCCCCGCCACGAACGTAAACCCAGTAGCCGCTTGTAGGCGCTGGACCATATACGCCAGTGCCCATTTCAACATAGGTTGCATACTCAACATTTGTGCCTATATAAACCGCTTTTTCGCTTAGGATAACCGTTTTATCTATGCTGTCTAGCAGCGTGCCACCATGTGGCTGCTGTACAGGACACAGCTTTGTAGCATAATTAACAGCCGCAAGCCCGCACTTTTCTAGCGCCCGCTGGCACGCCGCTTCAAGCTCTTTGTAGACTTCAGCGCTGTGGTCTTCAAGTCGTATCTGCATTGCGTTTCCACCCCGCCCACTCTGCATAGGTCATATCTTTTACAAGCACGCTTTCCCCGGTCACGGGGTCACGTGCCCAGCGCATGCCTCCGCTTGTGTCTACATCATCCAGCACGGAAACCTGCGTGCAGCGGCAGTTGTACACGAGATAGCCCGGCGCGGAACTGTCTCCCGGATACATAAGCTCGTAACCGTCAACCTTAAACGGCTTGTCAACGTCTACTGTCTGGCCGTCAAGCATTGCATGTGCATGGCGTGTGCGGTTGTCCAGCGTTGCCAACCATTGCTTTTTTAGCTTTATGCCCATGTCCTGCGCTGCGCGGTAAGTGTCTAACCGACCCGCGTTTTGCGCTCCTGTGACCGCCGTTCGTGCCGTTCTGATGGCGCTTGCGCGGCTCATGTCCTGCATACGGCTTTGCAGGTCATCCGCAATCTTGCCGATGCCTTTGCCTTGCAGGATAGAGCTTGTAACGCTGGCGGTTATTTGCTGCTTGCCATATTTCAAGTCAATACCGCGCTGTAATGCCCGCTTCGGCGGGTAATACGGCATCAAGTCAGGCTGTTCAACGATTAAGCGTTTCACAGTCTGCTCATCCCATAGCGTAAAATCTGCCTGACTGCTGACCTGCTCGATTTTGTAAGCTGCATAATTTCGGTTTAGGCTATAAATGCCCGGCGTAGCGTCATTGACGTATGCCACAGCCGTTTCGTTGGCGTTGGTGTATCTTTCTGCCACCTTATCCCGCAGCGCCGTAAAACGCTTGCCACGCCCCATCTGCGCAAGCCGCCATTGCTTGTACTGCTGCTCGGTGATTTCGCCAGCGTCCAGCTTTTCTTTCATGGCCGCATCGCGCTTCTCGAACTGCTCAAAATAGGCTTTCACCGTGTCTGTCAGTTCGTCAGCAGCTTCTTTGTACAGCTTTGCAATGCGGTTTTCAAGCTTTGCAAGCTGCGCATCTGTCATTTTGTGGGCATAATCATGTGTTTTCATTCTCCGAAACCCACGTTTCAATATTCGCAACATCTCGCACAGCTATTCTCATTTCCCAGTGCGAAAGTTCTTTTAGTACAGGCCCTTTTTTTGCTTCACGGTAGACTGGAACCATAAGCAAATCGCCTTTTTTAAGCCCACGAACAACAACAACAGCGTCACTATTCTCCATTTCCATCTCCAGATGTAATGAAATCGGCATTTTTGGTTCTGTCAAGTTCCTCCGCCTCCTTTCGCTTCATCAGGTCTTCGTACTGGTCAGCATCGCCGTTAATGGTCAGCAGCTTTTTGGTCATGTACTCATCATCGTAATACTCTGCGCCCAGCAGCACGGTCTGCGCTTCTTCCTGCTTATTGATGATTTGGTTTCGCGTGTAAGTTGGTTCATCATCAAGCCCGGCAATTGCCAAAACGCCCTTGATGCAGCGCGATACCCAGCTTTCAAACTTATCCGTTTTCAGATCCAGAGGAACATAGCTTGCCTTGATGGCCGTTGCCGTCTGGTTTCCGGCGCTCACGGCAGATGCGTCAAATGCCTGGAAATCCGTGTACAGTTTTTTGGTCAGCATATCAATTGTGGCCTGCGTGCCCTGAAACGGTGCTTCAATGCTTTGTGGCGTGGCTTTTGCGCCCTCGTCACCATCTGCATGGGCAACGTGGGTAGTTTTAAGCCGCTCCACAAACTTTGCATCGTCGATTTCGTCCATGCCGCCGCAGTTCGTCAGCACCCAATAGATCAGGTTGCCCTCATCCACGTTATTTACCATGTTGCTGCTGGCAAGGTCGAGCGCGTCAACGGTGTTTTTTCTGCCGCAAAGTTCGCTTCTTGCCAGTTCACCGTTTTTCAGCGGGATAATGGGAAATCCGGGATAATTCTCGCCGTCATAAATTTCTGTGCCGTCAATCTCTGAGTAACGCACTTTCAACTTGTACGGCAGTTTCCCGTTCAAACTGCGCACTTCACCGTTACGCGGTTTAATGTAGTCAGTGTAACCGTCCATCTCGTACAGCGTTGCCCGCAACGGTTTGTCCGGGTCAATCTGCCAGAACCGGATTCCTGCTTTTAGTGCGCCGTCCTCTTCATCGTATAGCGGCACGAACTGCTCCGGCGCAAACACCTGAATATGGTCGAGATTCCAGAATACGAAAGACTGCCCACCAATCAACGCATGGCGGGCAGCATCCATAATATCTTCATCAAACGTGGCGCCAAGCGCCTTTTTTGTGGCGTCCTTGTTAAACGCAACGCCGTTGCCTAACAGGTAAGAAACTTCTTGGTCTACAACGAATCCAAAAAACTTGCTGGCAATCTTGTGGTTTGCTGTGTACATATCGGGGTGCGCTTTTCCCTCAAGGTCGTACACCATTTTTTCATAGCGGTTAATCGTGGGATTTTCGCCCCAATAATATAGCTTTGCGTCCAGCATGTCCCGCGTCTTTTTCTGACCTTTAAAATCGTTGATGGTGTCAAACACAAACCCCATGCGAGACCGTTCATCTTCACCGACCGCCACAAAGTCTTGATATGTTCTGATTTTCCCTCACCGCCTATCTGTAAATGCTTTGATACTTCATTGCCGTATTGTCTCCGGCTTTATTCGCTGTGCTTTCCATCGCATAGCGCACCGCATCAATGTGATGATTGTTCAAATCCGGGTAACCTTCCAGCACTTCCCCGGTCTTGCCGTCCCGCTCGTATTCGTACTCGCTGAATTCCTTTGCAGTATCCGGGCAACGTTCCGGGTCAATGACAATCGCTTCCAGCATTTGCAGCCACTTTGTGCCGTATCGAACCGATTTCGGTCCTTTACGGGCCGCGAACGTCTTTACGCCGTACTTGTTATAGTCTGCGATGGATTTCGGCTCTGCGCTATCTGCACAAACTTTGTCCTCGCGCGTCAGCCCTCTATCAAGCAGCAGCTGCGCCGTGTCGCGGTTCGATGTACGCCGCCGCGTCAACTCATCGAAGATGTACAGCGTTCGGCGTGCCGCATCATAGTGCATCGCATTGTATGCCCATGGGTCAGGATACCAGCCCCAGTCCACGCCGCGCTTGATGCGGTCAAAGCTGGCAATCTGTTCATCGGTGATTTTCTCAATGCGCAGATTCTCAAATACTGCCGTGCCGCTGCCGACAATCTCGCCAAGATACTCGTGTCGGTATGCTGTTTCGTTTGTGCGCTGCAAGTATTCCGCATCTGCCAGGAACCGCTCTCCGAGCCATTCTACTGGCGTTGTTTTATAGGTGGAATGATGTATCAGCTTTCCGTTGCGGGTTTTCAGCGCGTACCCATTTGACCAGTTCCGCGCCATTGCTGGCGGGTTAAAGCTCTTGAACGTAATGAACCAGTCACCGCCGCGCAGGCAGGATTGCTCCACGTTTCGGATTTGCTCTTCACCGTCAAACTGGTCAAGCTCTTCAAACCAGCAGATGCCGATATAACCAAACGGAACTTTAATTGACTTTACTTTGCCGGGGTCATCAACGCCGAAAAAAAGCACCTTTTGCCCAGTTGGCAAATAGGTGCATTCCATAGGGGAGACCGTGCAGCGAAAATGGTCGTGCAAGCCAAGCTCATTGATTGCCCAGACAATCTGCGCATACACGCTTGTGCGCAGTGTGTTGCCGACCTTGCGGAACACTGCTGCATGGCATTGCGGATGTGCCCTCAGCTGCAAAATGACTTCAACGCCAATGAAGCTTGACTTTGTGCTGCCGCGTCCGCCTTTTGCCACAAACTCTTGAACTTTACCATTTTCAATGTCCCAAAATGGCTTATAAAATGCTGGCGAAATAATATCCTTGATATGTTTATTCTCTTGGCACATCATAAATAATATTCACCGTTCCCACGCTCTCTTGCTTCGGTTTATCATCCCATCCAAAATTTGCCCGCAAACTAAACTGTGCGCCGCCCGAGCCGTCTTTGTCGTACAATCTTTCTTCGGCGTACTGTTCACAACGGGTCTTTGCACGCGTAATCGTGTCATTGAACTCTGGTTTGTTTTGATAATTCAAAAGCGCCTGCCTTGATGCAAAACCAAGTGCAAGCGCCAATCCTGTCACAGTAGGCGGTTTTTTATCGTCATAGATAATATAGCCGTTTTTATTTCGCATTGGTTCGCCGTTATCGTCTAAGAACGGTTGTCCTTTGCAGGCTTCAAAGTAGGCATCAATCTTTTCTTGCATCGCCTTTACGCTTCTGTATTTAGGTGGTGCGCCCACCGGATTTTTTCTTGATGCCACTTTATCACCTCGCTTTACGCGTCTATCTCGATCTGATAATTCATTGCTTGCTTGTAACGTTCATAAAATCTGTCTTGCACAAACAGTTTTTCTGTGTTTGCCCCGCCTTTATTTCCCGTTCCCATTGCCCGCTGCTTTTTTATGCTTGCGATTTCCGTACATCCTTTTGGTGCATTGTATTCGCTCACAATTACCATGAATGGAACGTCCGCAAGCCATTTTTCAAAAGCATCATAATCAAATTGCCCAGCATACCCGGTGCATCCTGTATTTTTATATGGCGGGTCAGCGTACACAACGGCGCCTTGCGAAATTTCAACGTTTCTATAATCAAGTTGCAACCTTTCCAGACTTTGCAACCTTTGCAACCTTTCCAGACTTTGCAACCTTTGCAACCTTTCCAGACTTTGCAGCCTTTCCAGACTTTGTCTAGGCCTGTACAATTCGTCAAACTCTGCTTGGGAATATTTCTGATGTGCAAGCCACCACCGAATATATTTTTCCTTGTATTCGGCTTCATGCGCCAAAACGTTTGCAGAGCTTCCGTCTCCTTCAATTTTCATATTTCGCAAGAGCGATGTGTCGCCAAAAAACCGCGCATAGTGCAGCGCTTTTTTCCACGGTTCTACTTTTTTCGCATATAGATAATCGCGCCCGTTATTCCCAAAGCTCCAGCAATATCTCACATACGGGTCGCTATCTTTCAGTTTGTAAAAATCTTCTCTGCTAATCCAGCGCTTTTCGTTTGCATATTTTCCA
>ERZ1034992.891-NODE-891-length-14955-cov-5.948993_pt1 | contig 14955 bp, 19 predicted proteins | sample MGYA00520695_ERZ1034992 | MGnify/ENA primary metagenome ERZ1034992 (study PRJEB33766, sample SAMN09781778) | gut metagenome | biome: gut microbiome | host: Homo sapiens | place: Madagascar | study: EMG produced TPA metagenomics assembly of the PRJNA485056 data set...
GTCAGCCGCCTCATTATTTCAGAATAGATTTTCGGGCGGCTGAAAGCCCGAAAAATATATATTATGTAATAATATACTTTTCCTTCCCTCTGTAAAAGTCGGTGTTTTTCCCGAGATTTTCTTCCCTAGGGAAAGCGTTTCCCTTTCGATGTTTTCTCTGTAATTTCCCGACTTTTTCTTTCCCTCGGAAATGTGAAAACTACCGACTTTTTCTTTCTTCTTTTAGCCCGCATTCACCGTCGTCCACCCAGAAACCGCCGTGCTCTTTGAGCCGTGAACGCACTGTTTTTTCGGTGACGGCGAGGTACTCCGCCAGCTCTGCGATTCGGCACTTGCCGCCCTCCTGCACGCCGCTGAAAGCCGTTTCAATGCTCTCCTTGCGCTCCTTGCTGCGCTCTTTCGGGGTGCGCTTTTTGCCGAAATTCTTCTGCCACGAGGGGGCGGCTTCATCTACCGCAAGGTCTGCCAGAACGCCCTCGCTGTCGGCGCGGTGCACGGGGAAATCGAACCACATATTGAGCGGCTTGAACTTCGGGAACTCGCGCAGAGTGCCCTCTATGCGCCACGCGGTGCGGTTCGCCGCCCGCTGCTTCGCCCGCTCCAGCTCGCCGCACATCAGCGCGTAAGACTTCGCCGTGAGGAACTTGTGCGTTATCTCCATCATCGCCGAGGGGGTCACAAGGTCGTCCTGCGAGCAGAGCTCGTCGGTGTTGCGGTAAAAGCGCCGCATCCAGCTCTCGCACACGCGGCAAACGGCGGCGTTCTGCTGCTGAGTTATCAGCGTTTCGGGCAACGTCAGCTCGCTGAGGTCGAGAAGCGCGTCGGGGTCGCGGGCGAATACTCCGCTGCCGCTGGCTCTGTCCATTGAGCGCTTGCCGCCCTGCGCGCCCTTGCTGTGGTGGTGGCAGTATATCACCGCGCAGCCGAGCTCGGTGCATATCTTGTCGAACTGGTTGCAGAAGTGCGCCATCTGGTCGGCTGAGTTCTCGTCGCCCGTGATGACTTTGTAAATGGGGTCGATAACTACGGCGATGTACCCGCGCTTTGCGGCACGGCGTATCAGCTTCGGCGCAAGCTTGTCCATAGGCACGCTGTGTCCGCGCAGGTTCCAGATGTCTATACTGCCGAGGTTCGCGGGCGGCAGACCCAGCGCCGTGTACACGTCCTTAAAGCGGTGCAGACAGCTTGCGCGGTCAAGCTCGAGGTTGACGTACAGTATCTTGCCTTTGGTGCACCGCCAGCCGAACCACTCGCCGCCCTCGGCTATCGCCACGCAAAGCTCTATCAGCGCGTAAGATTTGCCTGCTTTTGAGGGGCCCGCTATCAGCATTTTGTGCCCCTGCCGCAGTACGCCGTCTATCAGCGGCGGCGCAAGCTCGGGCAAGTTATCCCACTCGGCGCTCAGGCTCTCGGGGTCGGGCAGGTCGTCGTTGATACTTTCAATGTAGTCGCGCCATTCCTCAAAGCTCTCTTTGCCGAGCGACTTGTCAACTATGAACTGCTTCCTGCCGTTTCTCGTAACGCCGGGCATACGGCTCAGGCGCGAGGGATTGCGGTTGTTCGGGTCGATGGCAAGGCCGTTCTTCTTGCAGACCTTGTAGAGGTAGTCCACGCGCTTGCGGTACTCCTCGTAATTCGGCGCGTCTATCTTGACTATCGCGTGCAGGCTCTTGCCGCCGCTGTACACCAGCAGGGCTATCGGCAGCTCCAGCTCGCGCATTACGGCGTTTTGCTGCTCTATCGGCATACTGTCGCTCTCCACAAGCGCGTAGCGGAAGTCGGTGACGTTCTCGTTTTTTACGCCTTTGCCGTCGAGCGGGTTGAAGCGTATCCAAGCGCCCGCTTCTTCTTTGCAGTCGCCGATGACCGCGCCGATGTCGCCGCCGCAGTTATTGAGCAGGGCTATCAGCTCGCCCGCAGTTCTGTCCCAGCAGCCGCGGGTAGGCAGGTAGCGGCGCTTGCCCTCTTCGTCGCTCTCGTATGTTTCCGTGACGTAGCCGACGTTCTCGCCCGCCTCGAAGAGCGTGGAGAGGTACGTTACAAGCTCCTGCACCGGCTGCCAGTCGGCAGGCTCGCGGATAGGTATGCCCTCGCAGGCGCACTCAGCGCCCTCGTAGTTTATCTCGTCGTTCCAGTCGAAAACGCCGTCGCTGTCAACCGTGAGCAAGCCCCTTTCGCGCGCCATCTGCACTATGCTGCCGCCCGTTACGGGGTTGGCGTTTCCCGCGAAGCTTTCCCACTTGCGCTCGCACTCGCCCGCGCGGTAGCGGCTGTCGGCGCGCGACCAGTTATCCCAATCCGCCGCCGAATAGCCCTCTTCTTTCAGCGCCATGCCCACCGCGAGCCACTCCTGATAATCGCAGTCGGCGGGGGGTATCTTGCTTAAAATTTCAAGTATCTCCATTCATATCTCCTTTCTCGTACCCTCACGCGGGAACGTACTCGGCTGCGCACACGCCGCGCGGCACTCGCCAGCCGTTAGCCGAAATGCGCGCTATCATGCCGCTTGCCTGCTCGAAGCTCCACTTGCCGACGTGCTGAAAGCCGTAGTTTTCCAGCAGGCGTATCTGCTTCGGGGTCGTAAGCCCTGCGGCGCGGCGTTTTTCTAAACGGTCGAGGATAAGGCTCGCCTTGCCTGCGTTTTCGATGGCGTCGGGCAGTATGCCGAGCTTTTCGAGCCGCTCGCGCTGCTTATCGGTAGCGGGCGCGCACTCCCAGCCGAACGCGGGAACGTATGAGGACAAGTCCTCAGCCTGTATCGACATTTCGTACTGCAAGGGGTCTACCAGCTTGCGCTTGCGCGTTTTCATGGCTTTCAGCTGCTTTGCGAGGGCTTCCTCGCGCTGCGCCACCACGTCCTCGCTCGCCTGCTTTTCGGCTTCCTCTATATCCACCGCGCAGCCCGCTTCGTCGGCGAGATTAGCGGTCATTTTCTGCGCTACCTCTTCGTTCTGGCATATCAGATGTGCGGGGCGGCAAAGCTCGTGCCGCTCGGTGTGCCACAAGAAATCGAGCAGGAGAAGCTCCGTCTTGCCCTCGCAGAGCCTTGTGCCGCGCCCCACCATCTGGCAGTACAGACCGCGCACTTTGGTCGGGCGGAGCACCACAACGCAGTCTACCGAGGGGCAGTCCCAGCCCTCTGTAAGCAGCATACTGTTGCAGAGCACGTTGTACTCGCCCTTATCAAAAGCTTCCAGTATCTCAGCCCTTTCCTCGCTCTCGCCGTTTACCTCAGCCGCCTTAAAGCCGCGCTCGTTGAGTATATCGCGGAACTTCTGCGAGGTCTTGACGAGCGGCAGGAAGACCACCGTCTTGCGCTCGGCGCAGTACTTTTTCATCTCGTCGGCTATCTGATACAGATAGGGGTCTAGCGCCGTGTCAATATCGCTTGCTTTAAAGTCGCCCGCCTGCGTCGCCACGCCCGAGATGTCGAGCGTGAGCGGGATAGTTACCGCCTTTATCGGCGAGAGGTAGCCCTCTTTTATCGCCTGCGGCAGGGTGTATTCGTAAGCCAGGCTCTCAAAGACCGAGCCTAAGTCTTTCATATCGCCGCGGTCGGGCGTAGCGGTAACGCCCAGCACCTTAGCCGCGGGAAAGTGCCGAAGCACGTTTTGGTAGCTCTCGGAGATAGCGTGGTGCGCTTCGTCGATGATGATGGTATCGAAGTAATTTGCTGAGAAGCCTTTGAGCCGCTTTTCGCGCATGAGGGTCTGCACCGAGCCGACCGTCACGCGGTAGAACGAGCCTAAGCAGCTCTGCTCGGCTTTCTCTACCGCGCTTTTCAGCCCCGTAGTCTTGTACAGCTTATCCGCCGCCTGCGCGAGCAGTTCGCCCCTGTGCGCGAGGATAAGCACGCGCTTGCCCCGCCGCACGCACTCTTCCGTGACCGCCGAGAAAACTATCGTCTTACCCGTGCCGGTCGGCAGCACGAGGAGCGTTTTGTCAACGCTTTCCCACTGCTCCATTACCGCCGCTTTTGCCGCCAGTTGATATGGACGCAGGTTCATCTGCCGCCACCTCCGAAGCCGCCGAAGCCGCCGTACTGACCGCCGCCAAAGCCCCCGAAGCCTGCGTTATTCGCGAATCCCTGCGCCGCCTGAGGGGGCTGCTGATAGGTCTGTGCGGGCTGAGCGGTCTGCACATTAGTATACCCCTGCGGCGCGGCTGCGGGCTTTACGGGCTTTACGGTGTCAACGTTCTCGTCGTAGGCGTAAAGCTTTTTTATCTTGTTCGACTGACCCGCCGTACCGTCCTTTTTGGTGTAATTATCTATGTAAACGCGGCATTTTCCGCGCGTGCCCGCGAGCGCGCCCCAGTTCATGCGCAGCGGCTCGCCGTGCTTTTTCAAGCCGACCGCGAGGAAGAGCTGCGAGAGCTTCCACTCAAACTTCTTGCACAAAAAGTAGTTTTCCGTGATCTCAACGCTGTCCTCTGCGCCCCACACCGTGAAAGTCACCTTAGCCATATTGCAGGGCGGCACTTTCGCCGAACCTGCGTGGCGGGCGCGCTCAAACTTCGCGACCGTGAAGTCGTAATCGCCCTCGGGCAGCAGGGTGTATGAAAAGCCCTCGCCCTCGTCGTTTATCTCGTCTTCCCAGCCGAATTCTTTAAAATCGTCCATTAAAATTCCTCCTTAATTATCCTCAAAACGGCACGCCGCCGAGGTCCATTTCCTTTATCTTTTCAAGCACCGTCTGCCAGTCAGCAATTAAGCAGCCGCTTATGAAGTCGGGCGGGTAAGCCGCCACCGGCATATCTACGGGGCAGTAGCCCTCCTGCGCGACCACCTCGCGTATCTCTTCTTCCGTTACGCCGTCGGCTATCATGAGGTCGCGCAGAGCCTGCGGTATATCGGCGGGCGGCTCGGGCTGAGGCATAGGCGCTTGCTGAACTGTCTGCACGTTCTGAACGCTCTGCGCGGCAGGCTCGGGCTGCTGTACTGTCTGCGGCGGCGGGGTCTGCATTGTCTGAGCCGTCTGAACAGTCTGCTGAGCGGCGAAAAGGTGCGCTATCTGCGAGTAGTCGAAGGGCAGCTCGGGCGCTAAGCCGTCGCGATTCTTAGCGTCCCAGCAGGGGTGATGGCTCGTGTACATCACGCGCTCGCCGCCCTGCGCCTTGAACTTCTTGCCGTCCTTATCCACGGCTACGGCATAGGTCTTGTAGTTGGCGAAGAGCACCATATCAGCCCATTCCTTGACTTTAGGCGATATGAGCGAGCCTGTTTTCTGACCCAGCTTCATTTCCCAGCGGTCGTAGCTGCCCAGCTCGTCGGGCTGCTCGAACTTTACTATTTTCGCGTGCGCCGTCAGCACTACGTTTATGCCGCTGTCCACCACGTCCTGCAAGAGGTTCAGGAATTTCGCGAACCCCTCGCACTCATAAACATAGCCCTTGCCGTAGCCGAAGTCCTCTATGCCCGACTTGCCGTGCGCGGCGCAAATGCTGGATATGCAGAGCTGCTCCGCCCAGTCTATCGTGTCTATCACTATCGTCTTGCAAAGGCGCAGCGAAGCGGCTTCCTGCACCTCGCCCTTTATCATCTCCCAGCTTGTCGGCTTGGGCATACGGCGCACGTTCATGCGGCGTGTGCTGCCCTCGGTGTCGATGAAGAGCGGGTCGGGGAACTGCGCCGCGAAGCTTGATTTGCCTATGCCCTCGGGGCCGTAGACCACAACTTTCATCGCGCCCCCCTGCGCGCCCGACGTTATCTCATATGCTGCCATCAGAATTTACCTCCGTTCCATTTAAAGCCTGTTTCTTTCGGTGTGTTCGTCTGCTGCGTTTCGGGCGTGAACGATGTGCCGTCCTCGATGATAACGCTGCACTCGCCGCCCGTAGATACCCTTGTCGCTATCGCCTGCAAGCCCTGCTCTTCGAGCCATTTGCCGAACTCGGCGAGGGTGTCGGCGTCCATCTGCTCCAGCTTGTCGAGCAGCACGAAGCCGCACTCGGGGCTGAGCTTTCGCACTATGGACGTTGCGACGATGAGCTGTTCCGCACCGCTCATGCCGTCCCACTTGCAGCCCTTGTACGTCAGCTCGCCGTCATCTGTCGAAAGTCCCGCGAGAGGCATTTCAGCGCCGCCGAGCAGCGCCCGCTTATCATCGCGCACCTGCAATATTTTCTGCGAGAGGTAGGCGTACTGCGAGCGGTAGTCCTCCGCGTCGATCTCGGCGTGTTCGCGGTCGAGGTTGGCGCGTATCTTAGCGTTCAGCTCGTCTATCTCGGCGATGTTGCGCTCAAGCTCCGCCGTGCTCTCATCCTCCAAGTCCTGCGCTTCGAGGTTGGCGAGCTTGAAGTTATTTTCGGCGGCTTCAAAGCGCATTTTCGCCTGCTCGTAAGCCGACTTCGCAAGCTCGAGCTGCTGTGCGTAATATTCACGCTGGTCGCGCTTGCGCTGATTTTCGCCGTTGCGCGCGAGTATCTCCTGCTGCTGTTTTATCAGCTCGCCCGCGCTGACGGGTTCGGCGGGCACGCCTGCGTACACGGGCATTTCCTTAGCGTACTTTTCCTTTTGGTCGGCTATCCTGCCGATAGCTGTGCGGCGGTCGTAGAGCTCTTTTTCGGTGCGTTCCAACTCGCCGAGCTTATCGCCAACGCCGATAATGCGCAGCAGCGTAGCCGCCTTTTCCTTAGCCGACTGGTTCATAAATCGCGGCAGGTCGAGGGCGAACTGCTCGACGAAGCTGTTGAGAAGCTGCTGACCGCCTTTCTTGCCGGTGCTGTCGGTGACCTTTAGCGAGCCGTTTTTGCCCGAGCGTTCGACTACGATACCGTTATCAAGGGTTATCTTCAAATGCGGGTCGGCGAAAGAACCTTCGCGGCGCGGAGCAGAGGGCTTGAACCTATCGCCGCCCAGTCCCCACGCTATGCAGTCGAGCACAGAGGTCTTGCCCTGCGCGTTCTTGCCGCCGATAACGGTCAGCCCGTCCTTAGCGGGCGAAAGCTGCACCGCCTTTATGCGTTTTACGTTTTCTATCTCGAGTGTGTTTATCTTCACTGACATTTACTTTTCCTCCGTTTCATGCAAAGCTTTCATCATCATGTACGACTTTCCGCCGCCCGAGCTCATGCTCAGACCGCCGGCTTGACAAGCGCAGTTGTTTGTGGTATCATTATTGGTGATAACGGCTTCTGTGTTATCATTTTCGCTCGTTCCTGCTGCAACAGGGGCGGGCGTTTTTGTTGTGTCTGCTGAATGCCCGCGCTTCTCGTGCATTTTGTCCAACCATTCGTCAAACTCTTTCATTTCCTCTTCGGTCGGTTCGTCTTCCGGTCTGCCCTTATCAAATCCGAGGTTGCAGCCGCTTTCAAAGCAACAGCCTATCGTATCTGCATATGTTTCTACGCCATCGTCATATTTAATGTATCCCCAAGGGCAGTCCTGACAGCTCTTAAAAATTGGGTCAATACAACGGGTCGGTAAATCTTTCATACCTTTACTCTCCTTTCGGCTCAGCTTTTGCACCACGTTTCTTCATCGGCACGCCGAGCACTCTCTGATTTTCCATGTAATTCCTTATTTCCTTTCGCTTCGGGTTCTCCTGCCGTCCCTGCTTGACGGTGTATGTCGGGGTCAGCCCCGCCGTCAGCAGGTAGTCCTCCACCTCGTCCGCCGAGAGGTCGACCGCCTCCGCTATCTGCCGCAGCGACTTGCCCTCAGCGTTGAGCAGGCGTATTTTCAGCGCTGTTTTAGTCCGCATTTTCCTCGCCCCTCGTTACGTCCATCATGAACGTTATAGCTTCAAGTCTCCCTATTAAACGGACGTACTTCGCGTGCTGGTCTTCGTCCATGACCTTTTCAAGGGTTTCCGCCAGCGCACGCATAGCAGTGCAGTACAGCCAAAGGTCACACGGGTTAAGTTCCAAACCGTTAAGTACCTCTTCTTCGCACTTTTCGACGGTGCGCATTATCAGCGGCATAAGGTCGCCGCCGGACGGTTTATTAAACTGCCGCGCTATATCTGCGGTCTTGCTCTCAGCACCGCTTCCGCTTACTTTAAACTCCATTTTGATTACCTCCTTAAAATTAAAAACCAAACATCGCCCAGCGGCTGAACATCGCCGCCGCGTAGATCACGAATGCTACTCCCGCGCCGTCCAAGAACACCGCCAGCCCGATGAACAGCGTGTCCATCTGTTTGACCTTGCGGTCGTTGCGCAGGCGCTCTATGTGGCGCTTGTATACCTCGTCCTTGCGGGCGCTTTCGGCTCGCAGGTCTGCCATTTCGGCTAGGTCGCGTTGGGTCATTGCTGTGTGCCTCCTCTCACCTTTTCGTAAACTCCGCAGCCTTTCAGCTCTAATCTCCCGCCGACAAAATCGACCACTTTTACGCCCTTGTGACGGCAAAGCAGAAATATTTCTCTCAGCGAAAGGTCAAGCGGATCATTCGCACGGTTGCTGACAGTGCCCTTTGAACAGCCCATAGCCTTAGCCGTTTCAGCGATCTTATCAACGCCGCGAACCAATGCGAAATTATCGCGCACCATGTCCTCGAAGCGGTCTATTTCCCGCAGATAAACTTTCGGCATGGCTCACACCTCCTTCACCGACATTATGTATTCTCCCGCGCGTTTCTCATCGCGCGCTGTGCGTATCGCGGTTATCACCGACTCGGCTTTCACCGACACTATGCGGGGTTCGCCGTAGTCGGTGGTGAACTCTATCAGGTAGGTTTTCTTTTTCATTTGCTTTCACTCCTTTTCTGCTTGCCCTCAGCCATTTTCTGAGCCTTGAACTCGTTGTACTTCTGCCGATACAGATAGCTCTTACCGAAGATATTCCACGCGGCTTTGACTACGTTCGGCTCGTATGGGCGTATCTTTTCTAGGTCATCAACAGCCTTGTACGAGATCGGACAGCCACAGCAGCCTGTTCGCGTAAGTCCGTAGACTTCGTAAGCATCAGAATACTTAATGCCGTAATGCTCTTTGTACCACGCCTTATCGCTGTCGCTGACATAGTAGAGAGGTCTGAGCCTGTACTGTCCAGAAAATGTTTCGGTGAAGCATAACGCTGTGTTATCCTTACGCGGTACAGAACGCATACCACCCTCGTCCCTGCGTTCGCCTGTTATTATCATTTCGTAGTCTTTCTGAACTCTGTGGGCAAGCTGTTTCTTGCAATAATCACAGCATTTCGCAGATACTTTGAAGTCGGGCGGATATTCGCGAATAAAGTCAAGCATATACTTTGACGAATTGATAACGAGCTGAATGTTCGGTCGCGGTTCGCCTGCTGAGTTACAGCAGCACAAAAAGTTTATGGTTGTTTCGCATTTTGGATAGCGCTCTTTCAGCTCTTTGCGCTTCGCCGCCTTGTCCTCCGCTTGTTCGTATTCATCGTGTATGCTGAGCGGTATGCCCTTTGTCTGCCAGCCGTTAAGCCCTGCGGACATTATCTTCGATACGAACGGTATGCCATGTGTACGGCTCGCCTGTACTATATTGACTTTCGGGCGATATTCCGTGATCTTGACTCCGTACTTCTCGGCAGTAGCTTTAACGTGGTCTTTTGTGGCTTTCATTTCAAGTCCCGTGTTGAAAAAGCAGTATTCAACAGGCGGCAGGTCGAAGGTCTTGCGAGTGCGTTCGATAAGGTCTATCATTATGTCGCTGTCAGCTCCGCCTGAGTACGAGCATATGGCTTTTGGGTGTTGCTTCAAACGCTTAGCAATGATACTCATTATCGCGTTGAATTTTGCAGGTGCGTCAAAATCAGCGTAAGCAGGTCTGTCGGTGTAGACTCTACTGTGGTAGGTGTTGCTCATGGTTTCACCTCCGCCTGCTCCAACGCCTCAGCTATGCAGAGCGGTTCTTTATCTTCCCACTCGAAAAGCAAGGAAATGGCAGTACTTGCCTGTGTGCTAAGGTGCGTGGTCGTAACACATTCCCCCTCCGTATAAAACCACGCGATGCTGTCTTTTATTGGGCGAGAGGTGTATATGTATGTCCTGCCGTTTGCATCTTTCGCGATGTATTTGAACCCCAGCAAATTCAGCGCTTTGAAGATCTCGACCTGCTTATCCGTCAGCGTGATTTCGGGGTGTGCGTCCGACCATGCCTGAACGCGCTTGATATGTTCGGGCGTGATGTTCTTCACCACCCTACAATTCAAATCGAGCAGCGGACAGCCTGAGCAGCTGAGGGATATATTGCACATACGTTCGTATTCGTGCACATAGTCCAGCGTGTTATTACAGTTGTATTTCTTCATGTTTTTACCTCCTATCAATCACATTGAAAACTCTTTCCATTTGTGATATAATGTATATATCTTATACAGAAAGAGGTGAATGAATTGAAACTTAATACTGACTGCGTTCGCGATATACTTTTATCAGTTGAAGAAGAATGTGACTTTTCTCATCACATGGATTATGATAGAGATCTTAATAATAACATTCGTCTGAAACAATACACGCATGAAGAAATCATCTACCACATAAGGCAATGCGAATATTCAGAGCTTATTTTTAAGCCAAACTACTATGATGGCGGCAAGCACATCATCATATCTGACCTTACGCCTAGTGGACATCAATTTCTTGCTAATATTCGCGATGATAACGTTTGGAACGGCGTTAAAGTCGTTGCTAAAAAGGTTGGCAGTACGTCTTTAAATGCAATAACTCAAATAGCTTCCAATGTCATAACGCAGATAATCAAATCACAATTCAATCTAGTTTGAACATTTTGCCGACTACCTTCTTTGTATAGTCGGCAATTTCTTCATCTGTCGGCTCTACGGACCTATCTTTGCAGAACCATATTAACGCTAGTGCAGAAACTTTCCACTTTAGCGCAATGATTACTGATATTATCAGCAAAATGCAGACTATCAAAAAGCAGAGCTTCATCTTCTCACCTCCTAATCTCCCCTCACACCTTTGGATAAGGGGCGGGGTTTCTTGTTTTTCCAAGCAGATAATCTACCGAGCAGTCGAACATCTCGGCAAGCGACATAAGCGCAGGTACGGGGATATTTCCCGTGTCGAGCCAATTATAATACGTCTTTCTGCCTGTGCCGAGTTTCTTTGATAGATCGTCCTGCGACATATTGTGACGTACTCTCTCCGCTTCTATATTTGGATACTTGTACTTGTCCGTCATTTTTTTCACCTCTCTTCCGATACGCAAAATGCGTATTTCCTATTTTCAATTATATACGCTATTTGCGTATTTGTCAATACCCATTCGCGCAAAAATACGCACAAAGAGTAACGCCTGTTTTTGGTTATAGTATACAAAATGCGTAACATTGCCTGCAAAACGCTTGACAATGTTACGCATATAGTGTATAATATTACTCAACAGAAAATGAACGAGGTGTTCACTATGTTCGACAACAGACTTAAAGAGCTAAGACAAAAAAGAAAATTGAATATGAAGCAAGCTGCTCAGCAGTTAGGCATTCCATATACTACATATGTGGGCTACGAGAAAAACGAGCGAGAGCCAAATTCAGAGGTGCTCCTCCAGCTTGCTAATTTTTATAACTGCTCAGTAGACTACCTGCTCGGCATGACGCCGCAGATAAATTCGGGCGAAGCCGCCGACGAAGAAACCATCTTTGACAAATTCGACAACATCAAACCGCTTACGCTCAAAAGATTTCCCATGCTGGGCGAGATCGCCTGCGGCGAGCCGATATACGCGGACGAGGACAAGGAAACTTACGTCATGGCTGACAGCGACATCAAGGCGGATTTCTGCCTAAAGGCTAAGGGCGAGAGCATGATAAACGCGCGCATTTACGACGGCGACCTTGTGTTCATTCAAAAAATGCCGATGGTCGAGAACGGCGACATCGCCGCCGTCATAATCGAGGACGAAGCCACCCTCAAACGCGTTTACTACTACCCCGACCAAAACAAGCTTATACTCAACCCCGAGAACTCAGCGTTCGACCCGCTTGTATACATAGGCGAGGAGCTGAACCACATACACATTCTCGGCAAGGCTGTGTTCTTTATGAGCGCATTGTGAGAAAATTTAACCATGTAAAATATACTAATTATTTATATTTTTTCTTGACAAATTGTGCGAAATGATGTATAATATTGTATAAATTAAACATAGGGAGGAAGTTCTATGGACTTTATAGACCAGATCAAACAGTTTTCTAAGCGCGTTGACAGCCTTAAAGACAGTTTGCCTACTGAGGAAGCTACAAAAACATCTATCATCATGCCTTTTTTCGCATTGCTCGGCTACGACGTTTTCAACCCCGATGAGTTTATGCCCGAGTTTACCGCCGACGTCGGTATCAAGAAGGGCGAAAAGGTAGACTACGCCATACTTAATAACGGCGAACCCGTTATACTTATAGAGTGTAAATGGATAGGTGAACCGCTCGGCAAACATGACAGCCAGCTATTCAGATACTTTGCTACATCTAAAGCTAAGTTCGCCATACTCACTAACGGCAGGATATACAAGTTTTATACCGACCTTGACGAGTGCAATAAGATGGACGAAAAGCCGTTTCTCGAGATAGACATACTCGACATAAAGGAAACGCAGGTAGCGGAGCTTAAAAAATTCGGCAAGTCAAATTTTGATGTAGATTCTATCTTCAATGTCGCTTCTGAGCTTAAATATACCAACGAGTTTAAAGCTGTTTTTGCCGCTCAACTGCAAAATCCTACTGACGATTTTGTAAAGCTGTTTTTATCAAGAGCATACGATGGCGTACGCACGCAGAGCGTAGTAGATAGGTTCAAGCCGATACTTAAAAAGGCGCTTAATAACTACATCACTGAGCTTATGAATGATAAAATAAAGGCAGCTTTAGGCAACCAAGACTTGCACGACAGCGCCGAACAGACAGAAAGCGCCGCCCCTCAAACTGCTGCGGAAACTCCGGCTTCTCCCGAAAAGGTCAGCAAGATAGTAACTACTGAGGAAGAGCTTGAAGCGTTCTTTATCGTCAAGAACCTGCTCAAAGACGTTGCCGACATGAACGATATAACATATAAAGACAACGAGCGTTACATGGCGATACTTTATAAAGGCAAGACAACAAAGTGGATATGCAGATTCTACTTTAATTCTTCTAACAAGTTCCTTATCATTCCCGACAAAGACAAAAAAGAAGTCAAATATCCGATAGCGAATGTTTATGACATAGAGGGTCTTAAAGAGTCTCTTGCAGTTTCTATCGGCAGATTTATAAACTAGGGGGGGCACACAGCATGGACGGAATGGTGATAGGCATATGCCTGATAGTTATACTGCTTATCCTTGTTTTGATGATAGTCAAGATAGAGCAGTATATGGAGAGCGTAGACAAGCAGCTCAAAGCGCTCAGCGAACATCTTCTCCGCAAGGACGACCAAAACGACCACAAAGCCGAATAAATGAAAATTCCCCTCCTGCGCTATGCAAGAGGGGAAAATAGTAAAAAGCCCCCTACCGACTGCAATCGGTAAGGAGCAAATGCATTAAAACCAATCAACCATAAGGGCTTTTTCTGCCCTTTTATTATAGCACACTTCGCGCGAAGTGTCAAGGAATAGGAGGATTTTTCATGGCAACTGCTAAAAAACTTCCCAGCGGCAACTACCGCGTTCGGGCTTATGATAATGTTACCAAAACTTACCGCTCGTTCACCGCGCCCACAAAGCGCGAGGCCGAGCGCCTTGCCGCCGAATGGCTCGTCACGCGCAGAGAGCGTTCACGCCCCGCAGACCTCACCGTAGAGCAGGCTGTGGGCGAATACATATCCAGCAAAGAGGGCGTGCTCAGCCCTGCCTCGATACGCGGCTACTACATCATCAAAAATAACGCGCTGGGCGGCATTGCCGATATTCGCATAACTCTGCTGACGGAGAAAGACTTGCAAAAATGGGTCAGCCGCAACGCCGAGCACTATGCGCCGAAAACCATTCGCGGCCAATTCGGACTGCTGACGGCTGCTCTGCGGCAAAACAAGGTCGAGCTTGATTATAAGTCGATACTTTTGCCGCGCGTAGACGATTATATTCCGGAGATACCCGAAGAGGAGCAGATATGGCTGATACTGCACATGGTGGAGGGTACAAATGTTGAGCTTCCGGTGACTATGGCTGTGACCTGCGGGCTTCGTCAGTCGGAGATTGCGGGGCTGAAATGGACGGACTACGACGGCAGTTTTTTATACATTCATTCCGCGAAAGTGCCGAACAAAGATAATCGGTATCAGTTTAAAGAAACGACGAAATCGAAGGCGAGCACGCGCAGGATAGAGGTAGACGAGCTTTTGAAAGAGCGGCTCGACCGTGCGCCGCACGTCAGCGAATTTATCAGTCCCATGCTGCCAAGCTCGGTGCTGCGGAAATTTCAGAAACTTTGCGAGAAAAACGGTTTGCCGAAATTCACAATGCACGGTCAGCGGCACGGCAACGCCTCGATGATGTTAGCGAAAAATATCCCTGACAAATACGCCATGCAGCGGCTCGGTCAATCGTCGAACAATATGCTGAAAAAGATCTATCAGCACACATACGATTCCAAAACAAAGGACGTGTCGCAGACCATGTCGGACACATTTTCGGAGATATATGACACGAAACATGACACGCAAAGTGAAAAGCCCCAGTAAATGCTAAGATTATAATGTAAGGCTGAGAGAGTTCAAATCTCTCAATCCGCGCCAAGATAAAAACCGTGTAATTACTGAACAGTCAGCGATTACACGGTTTTTTGCTATGTTTTAAAGCACAAGCATTTGAACGAAAAAACAGAAAAATGGCTTGAAATATAGTGTTTTGGAATGATATATGACACGAAATATGACACGAAAAAAAACAGCCGACAAGGAATAACCACCCTGTCGGCTGTTGCCTTTTACTTCAATTATCCTTCTCTTTTCAGCGCGGCAATCATCTCACGCTCGCGATCGCTTATTGTCCAGCATACAGCCTTTTCTCGTTCAGCCTTTTCTCGTTCAGCCTTTTCTCGTTCAGCCTTTTC
>ERZ1034992.892-NODE-892-length-14946-cov-6.878316_pt1 | contig 14946 bp, 14 predicted proteins | sample MGYA00520695_ERZ1034992 | MGnify/ENA primary metagenome ERZ1034992 (study PRJEB33766, sample SAMN09781778) | gut metagenome | biome: gut microbiome | host: Homo sapiens | place: Madagascar | study: EMG produced TPA metagenomics assembly of the PRJNA485056 data set...
AATGCAGACGCCTCATTGCCTGTTATAACGCCCTCTGCGCCGCGTTCCGGCGCGGGCTGCGTCGTTTGCTGGGTGTTCTGGTTCGCGGCCTGTGCGTGGTCTGTGAGCGTTTCGCCGCGCAGTGCGGCCTGAATGGACGCGTCAAGCATTTCGTCCTGTGTCAGCTGAGTGTTCCGCGCCTGATTCTGGCTGCGCGAACCGAGCGCGCGATTCAGCGCAAAGTTCCCCGCGCCGAGGATGCCGCCGACTGCTGCGCCGGTTGCAAATTCCTCGGCTGACTGATACGGATTGAAAACAGCGTCCCGACCCTGCGCCGTGTTGTCGAGTGACAGCCACTCCCGATCTCCATCATAGACAAGCTTCTGCATGGCGCGGCTGATCGGGTTCTGAATGAGTTCTTCGCCGCCCTCTTCGACCGCGCCCTTGATCAGATTTTTCGCCTTGCTGAGCGCAGAAAGCGTGCCGTCGTTCATCCAGTCGTTGTTTTCCAGACCGCCGCCGACTTCGATCGCGGCGTTTGCGAGGCCAGCTATCGTAGACGCCAGAATGGCCTGCTCGTCTGTTGCTCCGGCTCCCTTTGCCTCTGCAAAGTTACCGCCGGTTTCCTGCATAAATGAAAGCCAATACGACGGGTCGCTGGAGATCCGCCGCATAACGGTTTCGATGCTGCCTGCAAGGCCGGAGCTGGCCTGCGTCAGCGTTCCTGCGCTCGAAGTGCCGAGCGTCAAAAGCGCAAGCGCAGCCTGCGGCAGCGCTGCAATGACACCGGTTCCGATCGTGTTTGCAACGCTGCCCGCTTTCGTATCGCTCCAGTTTGCTGCGGAGCGCTCGTTCAGCGAATCGGACGTGCGCTGGGTGTACTTTGCCCAATCATGGATCGGCTGCAAAAGGGAACTTGTGAACGCCGAATCTCCTTTTACAAACTTCCCGTCCTTTGTAAACCCGCCGGTTAAATAACTTTCTACTGTTTCGACTGTCGTCGCTGCGGCGTCGGCAAAGTTGGCAATAGAAGCGTTGAACTGACCGAGGCCTGCGCCAAGCATGGTGAAAAGCTTTCCGCCGATCCCCTTGTCGGTCTGCGGCTGGGCTGCGCTCTGCCGCTGCGCAATCGCCTGCTGCATGAGGCTGTCCGTCTGAGACGGGATACTGAACCGTTCGGAATCCCGCACCGTCGGCAGACTGCGCCAAGCATTCTGCTGAAGCTCTCTCCGGGCGGAAGCAAAAAACTGCTGTTCCGCCTCTCTGGTCTGTGCGTCTGCCGCTTCGTTGATCGTGAACCGGTCTGCGTCCGCCACCGTCGGGAGGCTCTGCCACGCATTTTTCCGGGCCTCTTTCTTTGCCTCTTCCTTGCGCTCCTGATACGAACGCATGACTTCTGCACGGCTCGGCGTGTCTGTATACTGAACGGAATAGGAATCCCGCGCGTTCTGCCCGCTTGCCGCAGCGGCTTTGATCTCCGGAGCCGTCGCCTTCTTTACAAGCGTCAGTTCGGCGCTGGCGGCGTTGATCTGCGCCCTTGCCGTGTCATATCGTGACTTTGCCTCGGCGTACTTGCTTTCAAGGTCGCCGCTGCTCTTGCCGCGCGCCTTGTTTGCAGAGATCTGCCGGGCAATGTCCGCCATGTCCTTCTGCGCGGAAGCGGCCTTCTTGCGCAGCGTTGCAACGTCCGGGCCGGTAGATGCTGGTGCGGACTTCGCCGCGCTCTTTTTCGTGCCGGAGGTGCTGGAAGCGTATGTACCGGAACCGCCGGAGTACGAGCCGCCCGCAGAGCCGGTTCCGGAGCTGGCCGGGGCAGCTGCCTGCTGTGCGTCGCGCTTCGCAGCCTCGCGGTCAATATTTGCCGTGTAGGTCTTGCCGTCTTTCTTGACAGTGATACTGCCGTCCTCGTTTCGCGTCCATAACGAACCATCGGAAGCTTCTGCCATGTCGCCCGCTCTCTGTAGCCTTTCTGACAGAGAAACGCCTTTTGCTGAACCGATTCTATATTCCGGCTGCAATGCCTGCTGAATCGCCTCGTTCAACTGCTCGTCGCTGACTGTAGATTTCTCGCTGTCCTGCGTCAAACCGGCAGTTACCGTTTCTGTTGCCTGCCTGGCCTTTTCTGACGCAAGAACCTGTTCCGTCTGCACCGGTGTGATTGCGTTCCGCGTGGTGTCTTGCTGCAGGGAATACGAAGGTGCAGCCTGATTCGTGCTGTCCAGAACCGGAGTAGCAAAGGGCTGGGACTGTGCAGGCGTGTAGTCAGGCGCAGCAGAAACAGCGGGCGCGGATACGCCCACTCTGCCGGTCATAGTCTGCCCGTTCTTCGTGACGGTAATGCTTCCGTCGGCTTCCTTTTTCCAGAGAGAACCGTCGGAAGCCTCCGCCATGTCGCCCGCCTTCAGCCTGTTCGCAAGCTCCTTGCCCTTATCGGAGTTGATAAAATAATCAGCCATATGCCCTTATCCCTTGATATCCGCTTCCATTTCTACGCCATCTTTCGTGACGTAAACCTTGCCGTTCGGCGATTTCCGCCATACAGAGCCGTCCGAAGCGTAATATTTGTTTCCAACTTGCAGATTTCCGGCGATACCTTTGCCCTTTTCGCTCCCGATCACATACTTGTTGGTCGAATACCCCCTTGCCGTTTTGGCCATACTGGCCGTAGTCTTGCTGACTTTCTGGTAAGGGATACCATAACTCTTGTAGTTCGTCGCGAGGTAATTTTCAACGTTGTCGATGCCGCCTGCTTTGTTGATGATGTTGATGTAATACTCTGCCCACTCGATCTCATTCTGCGTGGCCTGCTTGAACGAACTGCCGCCGGACGAACTCTTGCCGTAATACCCGCCGGAGGATACGATCTGCTGCGCCTTGTCGTACATTTCGTTGAGCTGCTCCGTATTGCCGCCGCTGATACCGAGAAGTTCAGCATACGCAGAAGCGTTGCTTCCGGCGGAACTCATGACAGAGCTGTTGAGGATATTGAACATCTGCAACGCACGGTCTGCGTCGGCCTTTGCCGCGCTTGTGAGACTTTCGTCCACGCGCACAGCCTCTTCATACAGCGCCTTTGCCAGATTCAGGTCATTGTCTGCCTGCGCTTTCTGAATCGCGCTCTGGTACTGCTGTCCAAGAAGCTGCCGCTGACGCTCGATCTCGGCACGCTTCTCCGCCTCAGACTGGCGCAGATTGTTCATGTTTGCTGCAAGCTGGTTCTGCTGGGCAAGCTCCGCCTGCCCGCCCGTTCCAGAGTTCAGCCCGCGCGCGTTCGCGTACTCTTGAAATGCCTGCCGGTTGCGGTCTGCTTCCGCCTGCGCCTGCCGCTGCTGCTCGTAATAGATGCCGCCGAGCTTGCCTTCCTCCGCGCCGAGATCGGAAAGATTCTGGTTGTAGTCGCTTTCCAGCTGGGATTTGTTTGCCGCAAGGCTGGCTTCGTACATCTTGCGGATCATTTCTTCCTGGCTGGTCGCAGACGGCGTTTTATAATCTCCGAGCTGGTTCAGATACTTTCTGTACCAGTCGTAGATGGTGCCGCCTCCGGCAGAAGAACCAGCGCCGACCGCTGCGCCAACGTCGGTTCCGGTGCTTGTTTTATTGCCGGGCGTAAATCCCGGGTCAATGTCGCCGCCTGCTCCGCCCTGCGAAACGCCGATACTAGGGTCTAGCGGGTCGCGGTTTACTGCTCCGCCGGTCGGGGGGCGCGTTGTTCCGCCGAATCCCGGCTGCGGCTGACCGCCTGCTGGCGGATTGACCGGCGCGGTGTCTGCCCCGGGCGTTTTGCCCGGGCCAAAAGAGAACTCCGGGTCAAGCGTCCTCGGTATGTCTGCTGTGGAAAGATTGCCCTGCACCAGTGAGCCGCCCTGATTCCCGCTGCCCTGATTTGCAGAAGCCTCCGGGGACTGCGTGTTCCCGAACCGCTTGTTTCCATCATAGGAAGTCCAGTTTTCCATGTAGCTTTCCGCAACCCCGTTAGAGTTTCCGCCTGCGGGCTTGTCGCTCTGCGTCGGCTGCTGCACGCCTTTTACAACGGCCTGACCGCCCGGCGGCTGCCATGGAAGGGTGATATCATTCCCGCGAGGTTGACGCAGTTGCAGCCTCCCGCCATTTCCTACCGGTGAATCCAGCGCCGGCTTCTTCCAAATATTGCTGTCACTGATTCTCATTCAGCACACCTCATGCCGCCGTAAAATACTGTCCGATCAATTCGTGTGGGAGATAGTGCAACGTGATCTTATCGCCCACAGACGCACCAGTTCGCTCACACAGATACAGTTTGCCGTCCTCCGGGTCTGTGTAATACAGACCGTAGGTATATTCCATGCTGCGAGACGCCGGAATCGGGTCGTCGTGCGTGCCCGCGTGCGTCTCGTCAATGACGGTAAACAGCGCAGGCGTCTTGTCTGGCGTCCAGTCCGCCTGCGTGGTATGCGCCTGCGTCACGCGGTAAAGCTTGTTCTCGAACAAGAGCCTGTCACCAACTTTGGTCGCCATGCCGGAGGCCCAGCGGACATAAAGCTCTTTCGCGTTCAGCGCGTCTGCGTCGCTCAAGGTCGCCGCCGCCTTTACGATATACGGACGCAGCGCCCGCGCTCTTTCTGTGTAAGTAGCCATATTATTCAGCCTCCCCAAGAAGAATTTTCGCAGCCTGCTCCGCATCGGCGGAGACTTCGCGCAACAACTCCGTTTCCGTTTTCTTGCCCATCTTGCAGGTACACGTCCCGTCGCGGTTGTCCGTGATCGGGCCTGCGACGCAGTAATCGGAATAGTCCCATTCCTGCACAGATTCCTTTGTTTCGCCCGTCGGCTGACCGCTCTCGTCATATACAGCCACGGTGTCCCGCTGGACAACGCCCCATACAAGTCCGTTTACAAAAAGCTGTGCGGCTTCTGCGTAAGCCATAGTCAGCTTGATTGTGCACGTTTTCCGATCTCCCCAGTGGTAGTCCTTCTCCAAACTGGAGATTTCAGCAGGGTATTCCTGATTATTTGTCTTGAAATAAATCATATATGCCTCCTACGATTCTACGATTTCTGCGGCAAAGGCTCTGTTGCCGCCCTCGTTATATGTGCGAATAAATGTTATCGTGGCGTCTGAAGCAGGTCTGTACGAATATGTAACCTCCTTTATATTTCCGCTTCCTCTTGCGACGACTTTTCCGTTGAGTTTTATATACATTTTAGGTGAAACTTCTGAGTTCCCCATAGCCAGGCCAACCATGACTGTCACGCCGTCGCCAGCGCTTACAAGAACTATGCTGCCATGTGAATATACGTTTCCATTGTATATCACCGCGCCTATAACGCCGGTCACTTGGCTTGTTAATGTCAACACGTTCTCAAGCGGAATGTTGTGGGACACGCCATCAATAAGGACTTTGCCACATTTGATTTTTTTGCTCACGCCGTCCACAAGTGCATTGCCGCCCTTGATCGTCTTGTAAACGCCGTCTATCAATGTTCTTCCTGCCATGCCGCCACCTCATACATACTGCCACGCGATCTGTCCGTTCTTTGTCGGCGTGGTTTCTTCCGCAAACAGCGCTTCGCCGCGTGCCATGTACGCCGTGTAGTTCGTGTTCTCCTCCGTGACAGCTGTGGTTCTGCCGATCTTGTCGTTGATCGTTTTCTCGTCCGGACTGATCTGCTTCGGGAATAAATCAATCACGTCAAGCCCTCCTTACATCTGGATATACGCGCACGGAATATCAACTGTCGGCACAGTATCGCAGGAGAACGTAATCCCCGTTTCATTTGCGCCATAGACTTTTACCCCACATTTGGCCGCTTCTTGCCATTGTGCTAGTGTCGCCGACGTGTCAAGGCCGACCGCGATATTCCGCCCTGTTCCGATTGTAAGAACAGTCTTCTGCTTCTTGTCTGACCATCCTGCAACAGTCAAATTAAATGTGGAACCAGCTGATTTTTCCGCTTTCTCGTCGATCTTCTGCAGCTGTACATCACGCAGCTGATTTTCAGATTTAATTGTAGAGATATCCCTCGAATTCTCACGCGTCTGATCTAAAAGCTTCACGACAGTTTTTTGCAGAGTGACGATCGCGGTACCTGCACTGCCACCTGCGTTGATTGCGTCCTGTACCTGCTTCGTCAGCTTTTCCATGCCGACCGTGTTGTTCGGGATGGAACCGGCGGAAATGCCCGCAAGCTGCGCCTGCACGTTTTCAATCGCCGCCTGAATGGTGCTTGCGTTTATTGCCGAGGTCGGCGTAAAGGCAAGGTTCGCCGCTACCAGCGCGGGGATCAGGACAGTGTTGATATAGGTCTGCACCGCAAGACTGCCCTCGTCAAATTTGGCCTTCAGCTGCGCAGCTGAAAGACCGCCGACGTCATTCGGATAATCGTCCAGCTTCTGAATGATACTGAGATCAGTATCCAGTTTCGGAATGCTCACTTATGCCACCCCCGTTTTGTTGAGCGCCCTTTGAAGTTCCCCGTAGCCGCTGCCGCCGTTGACCGGGATCTCCCCAGGCTGCGGTGTGGCGGGAACAAGGTTCCCATTTGTCGCGCCCTGGTTCATCTGCGACATGGCCTGATTGCCCTTCAGCTTGTCGATCAGTTCCTGCCGCTTGGAAACATAGCCCTCCGGAATCCGTTCCAGATAGTCTACCAGCTCGATTTTGCCTTGCATGAGCAGATTGTCGAGCGTCTGCACCGTCGTGATCTCAGACCAGTACGCAGAAGCGCCGACGTCAAGCTTCAGCGAAAGCGGGATCTTGTTCAGAATCTCAAAGTCAAACGGCGTATTGAAGTCCTGCTCCGGCAGGGTCATGCCGAGCGGCTGAGAGTTCAGCTGGTCTTTCGTCAGCATCTTTACCTGAACATACCGCGTACCGTAGTACACGCGCATGTGGTCAAGATAAATGCGCCCTAAATCCTCAATGGATTCATACATATTCAGCTTGACCAGTTCCAGCGGCGCATTCGACGCCCGCTGTAAGGCCACGATAGCCGATGTGTTATCCGGGCGCGTATCGCCAAGTGCGGCGTCGGAAGCGCCCATGAAGTTCTGCGTATAATTGATCGCACTGTCGATGAACTGCGATACCTGCGGGCTGATCGTCGCCGGGTCAAGGATCTTCGCGACGTTATTGACGTCGCCGCCGTTAATGCCGATGGCCGCGCCGACGCGGCTGTCCCAGCGCGGGCCAACGCGTGTTTTGTCGTAGACGATCTTCGGGAACGCCGTTGTCATAAGGGACAGCATAGACATTGCAAACAGCTTATTGACGAAGATCTGATTCGGGATCAGCTCTGCGATCAGCGCCTGTCCGTGGTAGCAGTCCTGCACATAGTCCCACGGCATCCATGTAATCGGGTAAAGCTTCAGTTCCGTGTCCTTCTCCGGCTCTACCTCTACGTCCTTCGTACACTGATAGCTGTGTATCGTCCCGGTGTCTTCGTCCTTCCAGAGATAGACAATAAGGGTGCAAAGCTTGTCCTGCAATGTGTCCATCTGGTTGTTGAAGTCTTCGGTATCAGGCCGGATCCGGTCGAGATCGTCCTTTTTGGCCCCGTTGCGTTTGGCCATGCGGCGTACTTCTTCCACCATCAGGCGGCGCGGGATGATGATATACGGCTGCGTCTGCACGCGCCGGTCGTTCGGATTGCCGAAGATCACGCGCGTATTCTCGATGATCTCCGTGACAATATCACCCTTGGCCTCCTGCCCGGTTTCGATATCCGGGTCGAAGTATGTATACGTCGCGCCGTCGCCGTCCACCGCCGCATTGCGCATAAACTGGCGCGTCAGCGTCACGACCTTGTTCCGCTCAAAAATAGCCGCAAACTGCTTATTCATAACGTCGGCGACCTTCTCAAGATCGCCGAGCGAATACATACTGGTCGAGCCGAGCGGGGAGGCCTGCATGGACAAGTTGTCGCTGGAGATCGTCGCGATCTGAAACAACGCCACGCGCTTTAAAAAGTTGAAGACCGGCGTCGGCAGGCCGTTGCTTTCTACGCCCTCCCACTGCTTGCCGATAAAGAAGTTTTCGTTCTTCTGCACCGTGTCGTACAAGTTCAGCTGCGTGTTGACCTGTACGCCTTTGTCATATCTGCGATACGCCTTATCAGGCGTCATTTTTTCCTTCATCGCTTGTCACCCTGCGGCCTGCCGTCATACCCGAAGATATTATTCATGCCGTCCATCATTTTTTGCATTTGCTCCTGCATACGGCGCTCGTCCTCGGACGGCTCCGGCTTCGGCGCGTCCTGCTCCTGCTTCCGTTCCTCCTGAATCGGCTTGTGCCGCACAAGCACATAGCCGAGGATACAGACCGCGATCTGACAGGCCAGAATCAAAAGCTGCAAAATCAATCCAAGAATCATTTCCATGGGTTCCCTCCTATTTCACATTTCCGGTGTAGCGCACCTTCTGGTCAATGCCGAGAACGGTCACGTCGCCGAAAGTCGAACCGCTTGTAATGACGATTTTGTAATAAACAAATTTCTTTACTTTCAGCTTGATTCGCTCGATCTGCGGCGCGCGGTTCGTCAGGAACGACCAGTGAATGAAATTCACATGATCGAAGCCGGACAGGTTGGAAGAAACCTCTTTCTCCGCGTAATCGCTCTTTTTGTCGGAGCGGGCTGAGATCAGGATCCGCGCATTCGTCGCGGGCTTCATCGACACCCAGATAATAGAGCTGGTCTTCCGCTTGAAATCCGCATTGAAGGACATATTCCCGGATTCGTACCGGGATTGGATCGGTGCTTCGTCGTCAGCTGTGTGTATATGGTCGAAGTCTACCAGCCGCCCGTCAGAGAAGCCAAGATACATTGCCATGCCGTCCGCGCAGCCGCACACCGCCGGAAGCCCGGTAAACATATACCATGTGTTGTTTTCGTAATTGTTGACCAGCACAGTTCCTTCTGCGTCGTTCAGGAACACAAAATACTCATGCGTCATATTGTTGTCGAACGTGAAGATCTTCGTCACGTCGGCTTGATTCATGGTCTGCTGGACGCGGGCGGAAACGTTCTTGGCATTGCGTTCGTCCGCATAAAGCGTGGTCGCAAGCCGCCACTCGAAAATGTTGCCCGCGCAGACCGAGCGCGGATAGTTGTTAACCAGCTGCACCTGTCCGGGCGCTTCGTTGCCGATCTCCCTATGAATCGGGACAGTGTAGAAGCCAGCCGTCGTGCTGCCGTCCTCCAGCGTGATTGCTGAATAGCTGGTCGCATAGACCGCCTCCGGCTTGAAGACGAGCAGCTTTGAGTAGTGCCGGGACATTGCCGTAATCGGCGTGTTGGCTGTTCCGATCTGCATTTCGTACAGATCCGGAAAATACTCCGCGCTGGCCTCGCCGTCTTCCGTCACGCCGCAGTAATACGCTTTGTTGCTGCCGTCACCGTACAGGAACGCGCGCGTATCGGACGCGCCGTTGAAGAACTCGCTGAACCGCATTTTTTCGATCTTCACGCGCAGCGTATTCGCTACGTTGTAGAAGATTTCGACGTTGTTGCTGCCCTGCGCCGGAGCAGCGGAAAACGTTACCGTTCCTGCGGCCTTGTCGACCGTGAAGCCCGTCGTCATTTCCGTTTTCTCCACGAACACGAAATCAATGCTCGTGACGTTCTTTTCCGGCAGCTGATAGACAGTGGCCGTCCCATCCGCAGAGAACCGGACGCGGCGCTTTCCTGTCAGCATATTGACCGGTTCCAGCGTCGTGCCGCCCCCGCCAGGCGCGGAGGCGGTCACAACGACCGGCACATACCCGTGTACGGTATCAACGTATCCGATCCCGTCCCATACCAGATACTCCGATCCGTTCAGGATATAGAGCTTATCCCCGAAGCCGAAAAACGTTGTCGGCGCGTCAAGAATGTCGCCGATGTTCTCCGCTCCGTTTTCTGTAATATTCCAAACTGCGCCGTCAGCCGCGCAGACGGTCACTTCGCCGCCCGCAACATAGCCATGCCACAGGCCGCGTACAGGGCCGGTAAAGGCGTGCAGGGTTTTATAACCCGGCCTGACGCGCAGATGATATTCGCTTGTAATTTCAAAGTTCTTCAGAACCGACGCCTCGCCCAATTTCAGCTGCGTATCGCCGTCGTTGGATTCGTTCAGCCCCAAGAACTTTTTGATCGTAAAGATCTTGCTGTCGTCTTTGGTTGGTATTGTCGCCATGCTATAACCCTCAAAAGAATAGGGCGTACATTGCTGTACGCCCTATTATGGTGCTTACGCGTCAACCGCTTCGGCCATATCAGACCAGAACATGCCGGACTTGAATGCCGCTGCGCGGATCGTATCGCCTGCCGCAGAAGTCGGCTTGGTCGAGGAATCATACTCGAGCGCAGTCTTGGAGAAACGCGGGTCGGAGCCGTCCAGCGTGTACTTGATCGTTTCGCCGGTGCCAGCCGTCAGCGTGACGGTATGGCTGGAAACCGCGATTGTCGGCTTCGTGCAGACCTTGCCAGCCGCGCAGGCCACATAAATGCCGTTTGCCATCGTCGGCATAACGAACGCATCGTAAAGGAACCGGCCCTCCACAAGCGCACCGCTATAGCCCTGCGGGTCGGTGTGCATTTTGTACTCGTGCAGCTTCACAGGGGAAATCGCGGCGTTCTTGAACACCAGCATGAAGTACACGTTGGCGGGCATTCTTGCGATCTTCTTGACGGGAACGCCGTCAAATTCGCCGACAATGCCCTTGCCGAGCGCTTTCGCAGCCAGCGGCTCAATGTTGTTCCACTCGGACGCAAGCTTGATGAACTTGTAATACTTCGGATTGATGTAGAACGTGCGGCCCTCCGCCGGAACGTTGTGCTCGTCAAGCGCGACGTTCGCGTCAAGCATATTCTCGACAATCGTAGTCTTGGACGGTTCCGCCGAAAGAGCAACGTGCAGGCCTGCCTTTTCCGCCCACTTGTCCATGCGGTAATTGTCGATTTCCGGGGTCACGACCTCGCGCATCTCACGGCGCAGGCACGTGCCTGCTTTCTTGATGCCCATCTGCTCCTTCATGTCGCCCTTGTCAATGACAAAGGAGAACGAGCGATCCTTCTCCATCGGGAGCTCGTATTCCACGTCGGTCAGATCCTTCGGAACACCGTACCGGTTGCCGTTGCCTCTGCGGTTGTAGTCAACGAGCGGCACAGTGCCTACCTCGTGGAATCGGACAGACTTTACGCCGATAAATTCGCCGTCAAACTTCTTGCTGAACGAACCCTGCGTGTAGCTGTCCTGAAAAAATCTTTCCAGTACCTGACTGGAATACTTGTCTGCAAGATTGATAACTCCTGCCATATAGACCTCCTATTAGTCGTCGCTAAGGAAGCCCTCCAGGAACGGGTCTTTGCCGGTTTCCTGCTTCGTAGATTGCAGGCTTCCCAGCGATTTTTGTTTATTGCTTTCGTTTTTGGCGCGGATCGCCAGCTTTTCGTTGGCCTCCTTGAGCTGCCGCTCAAGCTCCCGCCGCTGATAATCGCCGTAGGCGTCTACCAGCAATTCCCCCTTGCCGACAGCCGACCAGACCTCCTGCGGGATGGTCTTGGGATCGACGTCCTTGAACTTCTCTTGAAATCGGCGGATATCCTCGCGCTGCCGCGCTTCCGTTTCGCTTTTGCGCGTTTTCTCCGCTGTGGTTTCCTGCAACCGACGTTCTGCGTCCTCACGCAGGATCCGTTCGTGCGCTACCTCCGGGCTAAGCCCCTGAGAAACGAGCATATTTGTGCGGATAACGTTCAGAAGATCCGGAATGTCCTTTCCGGCTGCTTCCGCCGCCGCTTTCAGCGCCTCAAAAACGGGTGCATTTTCGTCGCGGTACTTGGAAAGTTCCGCATTTTCTTGCTGTAATCGGTCGCGCTGCTCCGTTACATGGTCGTAATTCAGGCCCTTCTGCGCCAGTTCTATGACCTGCTGCCGCGGATACGGCTTCGTTTCCTTGTTGTACTTGAGGTCGAACATCGGTTCCTCGGTGCCGTCCTGCTCGTCAGCAGCCGGACTGTCTTCGCCCTGCGCGTCCTCAGCATCTTCGGGTTCCTGCTCCTGCGAGGCTTCTTCCTGCTCCTCCGGCTCGGTCTGGTTGCCGTCGCCGTCGGCTTCTGGCGTATCCTCGAATTCGCTCAGATCCACGTCGTAGTTGTCGTCGTCAACAACAACTTCGGTTTCGTTCTCGTTCATGGTGTCCTCCTGTATTTGGCTATGGTTGGCCAATTTAACGGCTATGGTAGGCCGTCAGTTTACGCATTTAACAGGACAATCCGCCGTAATACGGCGTAATGTCCTCCCACTTCGCGGCTTTCTTTGCGGCAAGATCCCGGATCAGTTCGGAATACTTGGCATTGAAAAACGCCGCCATAGAATCATTTTCGCCCAGCAGCAAATGTGCCGCGAGGCCGTAGGGCATAATTCCCTGTGCAAGCACGTCGTCCAGATCGATCACGTCTGTAAACGCCTTAATCTCCGTGCAGACATCGCGCGTCCCGTCCTCCCGTGCCTCGTAGGTATCGGAATACGGAAACAGTTCGTGCCGCAGAATGTTGAGAATCGACAGCGTGCGCAGCTTGTATTCAGAAGTATCCGCCGTCGAGGTCTCGCCGGTCGTTTCGTTTTGCTCGTCCATCAGATGGATCGCACGGGCAAACACCCATGCCGCCGTTGTCGTATTCATAAACATATCTCCCGTGTATTCTTGTATGTAAATAGGTTAATAGCCGATATAAGAAGCGCTCGGCGCGCCTCCGGTCATGTACTCGTCGTAGTCGTCCAGCCGGTCTTCCTCATAATCGTCAACCTCGACCGGCTTTTCCGGTTTCAGCGTCCGCATAACGCAGAAATAGCGCAGCGCGTCTACATCGTGCGTCAATTCGTGCGGCTGCTTGGCGCAGTCGTTCGGGTTCTTTTCGTCGTGCTGAATTGCCTGCAAATCGTCTATCAGGCTCTTGCAGCTTTCGCAGATCATCAGGCCCGGTTTCCCGTCCGGCAGCGGCTTTAACATTTCCTTAACGGCCATAAAGCCCTGCACTCGGTTGTTCGCCGCTTTCAGAACCGGCAGGCCGCATTCGCCGAAGATCTGCGCCATTGTCTTGCCGGTATCCTTCTGCGTTGACCACATATCCGGCGGCGCAATCGTATATTCGATACGCTCCCGCGCAGGTGTCAGAGAAATCGCCGCGCTTGCGGCTTCGGAGACAATCAGCCGTGTTTCGTTGTATTGCCGGTACACATAACAGCGTCCGGTAAAATCGACCGCCACCCACAGGCAGGCAAACATATCGAGGCCGTAGTCAAATGCCCGGTATTTCGCCCAGCGTGGATCAATCGGAAAATCCTCCGGGAAGGTATGCACCCCGCGCCGGAACTCCGGGAAGAATCCGCCGGACAGCGCGTCCCAGTCGCCGAAGCGGTGCGCCCTGCGCACATCCTCCGGCAGAAGATCAAGCGCATTGACGTAATCGGGCGAACCCTCCAACAGGTCAACGTTGTCTTCGACCGTCGCTTTGATAAACAGATAATCGTCCGGGTTCTCGTTCGGCAGGAAGTCCCGCTTGACAAACAGACGCTTTACCCACTGATGCCCGATGCCGCCGGGGTTGCACGTCAGATACATCCGCTTCGGGAACGGCGTCGCGCCACGGCAGCAGGCCGCGATTCCACGGAACTCCTGTTCCGTGAACTGCGTCGCCTCTTCGATGAAGATCCAGTCGTATTCCTGACCCTGATACTTACCGGCAACAGCAGAGCCGAAGCCGTCCATATTGCCGAACTTGATCGTCGAGCCGTTTTTGAAGGACAGAAGGTGCTTCTGCACGTTGTACACGGCAACGCTCTCCGGCACCAGCTTGACAATCGGATCGATCACGCTGTTCTCAAGATCCTCATACCTCCGTCTGAGGATCAGGATCTTCAGCCCCGGATAGTACAGGCAAGCCCCGACCGGTTTTCTCTGCGCACACCAGCTTTTCCCGCCGCCTCGCGCACCGCCGTAACAGGTGTACTTCACCGTCGAGGCAAAGAACTGCCGCTGCGGCTCGCTGTTCGGCTTGCCGAGATCGATTTTCACAGTTTCTCCCGGCGCTGTTCGCTTGTACGATTGCTTACCCATGCAGTACCTCTGTGCTGTGCTCGTCTTGCCTGCCGGGTGTTCCTGGCACCCGACAGAACAAGAGGAAAGGAAGTAAAGAAGGAGGATTGCCCGCTTGCCTAAGGCAGGCAAGACCAACACAACACGGCCTTTTTGTTTGATTTTTGAAAGTTTCATGGGCGGGATCCCGGAAGGGTGGCGCCTGTTTTGTTGCTACCTTGCTTTGGGGGATGGAAGACGCGTGGGTTCAATCATATATATACATAGGATTGAAGCTGGCCGCCCCTTTTCCGCCACCCCTCCCTATGCCCTCTTCCTTGCTTGGGGCTGTACGCACTCACGCACGGACGAGGCAGGGCAGGCGCGGGGGCCTTAATGGCCTGCGGCCCAGGGCTACAGATGCACACACGCGCAGCACGCAGGCGCGCAGACATTATGCAGTGTTATGCACTGCGGAAAGTATGTATATTATGCGAAGTATGCACGAATATTTGTATATTGTTATGATAACCAGTAGAATTTCCGTGTTTTCAGAACTTATCAGGAATTATGAACGCAACAAAATAGATATTTGGTGGCGTTCACTTGAAAGCGTCCATGTCTCCGGCCTTATTGCCAAAGGTAACATTTACCTGTACAGCGTTCCCGTTGAAGTCCTTCTGACCTCCGAATTTATCCATCAGAATACCAAGAACCGTTGCAGCCTGGAGCGCATTGCTCTTTTGCAGCTTATCCGGGAGATCATCCAATACAACGTCAATGGCGGCCTGCACCTTATCCAGGCGGCTGTCTGCGAACTCTTTCATGCGCTCTTCGGCGGTCTTTTTTACCGCTTCGGCGACATCCATATTGTTGTTAATGAGTTTCCGCGCCGTTTCCCAAGACACGCCGTCTGCTTTTGCAGCATCTGTGATCG
>ERZ1034992.894-NODE-894-length-14932-cov-5.725953_pt1 | contig 14932 bp, 7 predicted proteins | sample MGYA00520695_ERZ1034992 | MGnify/ENA primary metagenome ERZ1034992 (study PRJEB33766, sample SAMN09781778) | gut metagenome | biome: gut microbiome | host: Homo sapiens | place: Madagascar | study: EMG produced TPA metagenomics assembly of the PRJNA485056 data set...
TTTCTTGATCTGGATTATGCGGAAGCCTCTTTCAATGTCCTGTTTGAAGAGCTTTCCGCGGACGGTTCGGCGCGTCTGATCGTTTCGGAAAAATATCATGCGTTTCTGGAAATGCTCCGGGTATATCTGGCGAAGGAACGCGCGGAACGGCTGGGACGCGGGAGTGCGGACCGGGCTTTCCGCGCCGGAAGCGAACCCGACAGCGTGGATGCGCTGAATGCGCTGGCGCAGCTGTGCGGACGGAAAAGTTTCGGAACCATGCTGGATATGGCGTTGTTCGAGGCTCTGCTTCGTCTGAATGCCGCTTCGTCTTTGCGTCCGGATCTGCTGAAAGCGGTGGAGAAATCCGATACCCTGGCAGGAGGAACCATGCGTCATGCCATTCGTTTTGCCCAGTCGCTGGCGGCGGTGCTGAAAAGTTCGGAGGTCCTGAAAGAGTATGCGGCGAATCCGGATCAGCTTTCGCGTCTGACTCCGGCGGCGGGAAAATTGAGTCTACGCGGTTCATTTTTTCCGCGAGCCACGCCCAAAGTGCTGGCGATGGAATTGGCTCTGCATTTTGAGCAGAATGATCCGTTTGCCGGCTCGCGCACGTTCCGTTACCGCAATGGAAAATTTTTCCCTGTGGAACTGAATTCCATCCGCAAAGCGGAAGATTTTTTTGGATACAGCGAAGCCAAGCGGGTTTTTCAGGATCATTTTTCCGGTTTTTCTGCCGGCAAACACAACCTGCCGCTGCTGGTGAGCGGTCTGCCCGGTCTGGGTAAGACGCAGATGACGATTGCCTACGCCATGTCCTTTCCCGAAATCACGCTGATTCTGCCCGGTCCGGAATCTCTGCAGGAAGATCTGGAAAGCATGATTGAAAAACTGGCGTCTGCGGCTGGACACAAATTCATTGTTTTTTTTGATGACATTGACACGCGGGAAATCAACTGGTATTATTTCCGGACGCATGTGGGCGGCTCGTTTGCCTTGCCGCACAATATCCTGACGGTCATTGCATCGAATTACCGTTTTCCCCCGAACATATCCAGCCGCGGACGGGCTTTCACTTTCCCGTTCTTCGATGAGATACGCTGCCAGGAAATGATTGAAGATCTGTTCCTGTCGCGCGGCATGGAACATGTTCCGCCGGAACTGCTTTCGGTAATTGCCGCTGATTATGTGGAATCGTTTGGACAGAAACTGTTCGATGAACTGAGTCCGCGTACTCTTGCCCGTTATCTGGAGCTGTATCTGGCAGATCAGGAAAAACGGAAAATGATGCTGGAATTTTCGCGCGGCGAGGTTATAACCAAACCTGATCCGCAGGCGTTTTATGCTCAGAATCTGAAACTTTTACGTGCATTGTATGGAAAAGAGGCCATTGATGAAATCCGGGAAAAAGAATTGTCCGGTCAATAATCCGGCTGCGGATGAGCCGCCGGTGATTTTTACCGATGAGTATTTTATGCGGGCGGCTCTCCGGGAAGCGGAGAAGGCTGAACTGAATCACGAAGTCCCGGTCGGGGCGGTGGCGGTGCGCGACGGCATGATTGTGGCGCGTGCCTGGAATCAGGTCGAACTGCTCAAAGACGCCACTGCCCATGCGGAGATCCTGGTGTTGTCTGCTTTGGCGGCTCAATCCGGCGACTGGCGCATGGACGGTGTAACCGTTTATGTTACCAAGGAGCCTTGCGCCATGTGCGCCGGGGCTATGGTCAATGCGCGGGTCGAACGGGTGGTCTACGGCATGTCCGATCCGCGGAGCGGCTGCTGCGGCTCTGCGCTGGACATCACCGGTTTCCCCGGTATGCTGCATCAGGTGAAAGTTACCGGCGGCGTGCTGGAACTCGAATGCACTGAGCAATTCAAACAATTTTTCCGGAAAGTGCGCAGCGGTGAACTGCCGAAGCGGAACCGTCCGGAAATCAGGGAAGGATGAAATTATGAAAAGATTCTGTTTTTTACTGTCCGGTCTGCTCCTGCTGACCGTTTCCTGCACTTCCGAGAAACCTGCCCGGAAAACCGGGACTTTTCAGCGGAATCCGGAAGTTTTCCAGAAACTCAAAGATTACAGCCTTCAACTGTCTCTGCTCACATCCCGCCGTGAATTTTATGCGGGCGAGGAACGCGCCGTTCTGACTTTTTCCCTGAAAAATACCGGCTTGCGTCCCGTTACCATTTACGAATGGCATACCTTCGAGCCTGCCAACGTCAACCTGTATTACCGTCCGGGAACTGCGGAATCAGGAAACGGCGGCGCAAAATGGAAAATGTCTCCGACTCACGATGCGTCCGGCGCAAAATTGTCCGCCCGTTCTCCATTGACTCTGAATCCCGGCACCAATCAGGCGTTGATCCAGGTTCCAGCGGTGTTCCTGAAGGATTTGCAGAATCCGGACGGTAAAAAACAACCTTACACCTTGCGCGCCGTGCTGAACTTGAAATCGGTCGCGGTGGAGAGTCTCCCCGTGGAAATTTATGTGAAATGAAGCTGTGCCTGAGGGATACGTTCCGAACATGAATCCGTGAAATGAACTGAACGCTTCTCCGCATTCCTTATCGGTGCGGGGTTATTTCTTTCTGACTGCAGCTGTCTGTTTTTTCGGCGGTGCGGCAGATTTCGCATAAGCGGAAATGCCGGAAACAATTCCGTTCACCAGACGGTCCTGATACGCAGAACGCGCCAGATTGACGCCTTCCGTTGGATGAGTGATGAATCCCGTTTCAATCAGAATCGCGGGGCAGGTGGCGTGCCGCAGAACGAAAAAACGCGCATGCTTGACGCCGCGGTCTTCCGTCTTCAGCGTCGTGGTCAGATTTTTCTGCACTTCATATGCCAGACGATAATTGTTTTTGTCGAAGGAATTTCCTGCGCCGGTTTTGATTCCGCGCTTGCTGTCGCTGGTGGACGCCGCATCGACGGGGGTCATGGCGAACGTTTCAATTCCTTTGATTTTCCGGTTGCCGACTGCATTGCAATGAATGGAAATGAACAGATCCGGTTTCAGTTTCTCGCACAGGTCCGCCCGCTGCTGCAAGGTCAGATAGCGGTCATTGTTCCGGGTCATGAGAACCCGGTATCCCTGTTTCTGCAGACGTGCCGCCAGTTTGCGCGCGATGCTCAAGGTGATATTTTTTTCCAGTAGATTCTTTCCGCCGGGCGCACCCTGGTCTTTGCCGCCGTGTCCTGCATCAATCAGCACGGTCCGCAGGGAATGTTTCCACAGGGGCGTATTCCGGATGACCGGATCAACGACCAGCAGAAAGTCTTTTTCGTCCAGATAAACCAGCGCACCGCGCAGAACCGGCGCATGAGTCAGGTACATATTCGTCCGGTTGATGTTCGCCATGCGTTTGTCGTAGAGCAGGGTAACCACGTCACGGGAACTGCGCAGAGTCAGCCCGCTTTTGTAATAGGAAATCTTCATCCCGTAATAGCGGGCAATGTCCTGTACCAGCACAAAACGGCGCGACTGATACCAGATATAGCGGATTTTCACCGGTTTCCGGGTGGACTGCACCTGGGGTTGCGCCGGCTGACTGCGGACAGTATGAACGGTTTGCGGTTTCGTCTGCCGGACCTTCTGTGCTTTGTTTTTCTGCGCCAGAGCCTGACGGCGGCGGATTTCCTGAATCTGTGCTTCCCGCTGACGGTTCTGCTGTTCCAGCCGCAGCTGTGCCTGAGTCGGACGGTACACCCGGCGGTTTTCCGCCGCCTCGGCATCAAATACATCCCCCCAGAGCAGGGCAGGGATGAATATGGAATACAGGTGCCGCCCGCAAACTAGGTTCCGTAGATTTCCGCATAAACGTTCCAGCCGGTTCATGGTCAAAGCTCCTTGCAGTGAATCAGCTGGCTGAATTGAGTCAGCGTTTCCGTTGGTGGATACATGCCGTACACCCCGCAGACCGAAAGCCGCACGGGGTGTGTCAGCGATGCCAGCACAAAGGCCTTGGCTCGGATCAATGCATCTTTCCAGCCGGTTCCCTGCGCCAGCAGGGCGGTCAGAGCCGCGCTGAATGTACAGCCGGTTCCATGGTCGGAATTGCCTTTGACCGGAATCCTCGGAGTGGAAAGCAGCAGACTTACTCCTTCATGGAACACCACATCCGCCGCTTCGGGACCGTCTGCATGACCGCCTTTCAGCACAACGGAACATTTCCAGCGTTCCGCGCATTCCCGTGCCGCCTGGACAGCATCGTCGCCGGATTGGATCCTGCGTCCGGTCAGAGCTTCCGCTTCCGGCAGGTTCGGGGTGATCCATGCCGCCTTGGGCAGCAGAGTATTCTTGAGTGCCTCGACTGCATCTTCACGCAGCAGATTGCGTCCGCTGGTGGAAATCATGACCGGATCGACAACCAGCGGTCCGGTGAATCCGGACAGTGCGTCGGCTGCCGCTTCGATGATTTCCGCGGAAAACAGCATTCCGGTTTTGACTGCCGCGATGTCGATTCCCTTGCGCACGGTCCGGATCTGGGCGCGGACTCCTTCCGGCGAAACCGGTTCGATTCCGGCAACTTCCAGCGGATTCTGAAACGTAACAGCTGTTATGGCTGATGTTCCGAATACCCGGAAATAATGGAAGGTGCGGAGATCCGCCTGTATTCCCGCACCGCCGCCGCTGTCGCTGCCGGCTATGGTCAGGGCGGCAGGATATAACCGTACATTCTGCATGTTTTTATTCTGATTTCTTCTGTTCAAGTTCCGCCAGCAGCGCTTCCAGTTTTTCCAGACGCGCAGTCAGACGGCGGACTTTACGCGGAAGCATATGCCGCTCGATGAAATCTTCTTCACTTTCCGCAGGGGTTCCGAATGCGGATGCTCCCGGCGGAAGACTGCGCTGCACTGCCGAACAGCCTGCCACTTTGGAGCCGTCGCCAAGCGTGATATGTCCATTGACGCCTGCTTGTGCCGCCACGATGACGCCGCGTCCGATTTCCGCACTGCCGGCAATGCCGCATTGTCCGATCAATGCCGAAGATTCGCCCACAATCACGTTGTGCGCCACATGCACCAGGTTGTCGATTTTGACGCCTTTCTTGATCCAGGTCTTGCCGAAACGTGCGCGGTCAACCGTGCAGTTCGCGCCGATTTCCACATTGTCGTCAATCTGCACAATACCGTTCTGCGGCACTTTGACCAGTCCCGTGAAGGTCGGGGTGAACCCGAATCCGTCCGAACCGATCGTCGTTCCCGCATGAATAATCAGCTTATTGCCCAGTTTGCAGTAACGCATGATGGATACATTCGGATAGATCATGCAGTTGTCGCCGATGGTGGTGAACTCGCCCACATAAACTCCCGCGCCGATCACGGTATTTTTCCCGATGACGGCTCCCTGTTCGATGACTGCTGTTGCACAGATGGTGGAGCCTTCTCCGATTTTCGCGCTCGGATGTACCACGGCGGAGGGATGAATGCCCGGTTCGAATTTCTGCGGTTCCGGCGCAAACAGTCCGCAGACTTTGGTGAATGCCTTATCCGGATTTTTGCACCGGATCAGCGTCTGGTTTTCCTTCGGCGGAAATTTCCAGTCTTCCGCTACCAGCACGACTCCCGCCTTGGTGTTGTCCAGCTGGATTTTGTATTTGATGTTGGAAAGAAACGACACATCCGATTCCGCGGCGAGTTTCAGCGAATTGACCCCGGTGATCTCCCGGTTCGCATCGCCTTCGGTCTGTCCGCCGATCAGTTCCGCCAGTTCCGCTGCTTTGACAATCTTGCTCATTTTCCTGTATTTCCTTTCCCCTGAACCGGCTGTGGTTCCGGTTTGTTCTGTCCCAGATTAAGTGTTTTGATTACGGCATCCGTGATGTCCAGCATTTTGGATGAATAGACCACCAGCGGAATGTCATTGCGTGATTTGCCTGACTTATCCAGCACCAGCCCGTAGCCTTCCGCCAGACATTTCGTTTCGATCACAGCGGAAATATCCGCCAGTATGATATTGCGGAATTTGATGTATTCATCCTGCAGCTGCGTCTGTTTTTCCCGGTTGTATTCCCGGATTTCCTGTTCCTTGGCAGCCAGCTGACGGTATTTTTCCTGTGCATTCAGACGGCGGTTTTCCCGTTCGGCGTCCGAATATGCCAGATTCTGGGAATCGTCGCGCAGTTTCACAAATTCTTCGCGCAGTTTCATCAGCGACTGGGTCAGCTGTTTGGAATATTCCTTGAATACTTCCGCCTGCTTTTTCAGTTTCGCTTCGTTGATGCGGGTTTTGTTGTATTCTTCAAATACCCGGTTCATGTCAATCACCGCGATTTTCAGCGGAGCGTCTGCGGCGGACGCCATGCCCCAGCTGAAACAGAGTACCGCGCACAGGGCGGTCAGCAGCCATTTTTTCATCTTGATTCCTTTCATTGGTCGTGGTAAGATAATCCGGAAAAGGGAAAAAGTCAAGGAATCCTTTGAAATTATAACCGATGAATTTTGAGCGGATTCCTGCCTCCGGAATTTTTCTTTTTTCAGCAGCGTTTTTCTTCCTGTCCGTTTTCAAAAATGTAGGCAGCCAGTTCTTCCGCTTCGAACGGATACCCGTTCCGACGCGCCAGCTCCAGAAACGCTTCTATGACTTCCTCCTGTTCCGTGAATTTCTCCTGAAACGAGATGGCTTCTTCATAAAGTTCCCGGTTCCGTTCCAGTTCCATATAAAACATCTTTACATTTTCTTTGCTCATGCGGCTGCCTTTCCTTGTTTCTTCTAATGATAACACACTTTGCGGATTTTGCAACTCCTCAAAAAGAAAAAACGGTTCCGGAATTGAATTTTTCCGGAACCGTTGGGGTTACAGGTTTATCAGACTCAGAGAATCGGAGATGCCAGCTTGGTGGTCCATTCATCCGTTACCGGACCATGGGAGTTCCACTGCGTCAGAACCGTGTTGCTGTCCAGACTGACCGACATCGAGATGCTCGCGATGTCGTTGCCGTTCCGCACCCGGAGTTCCGCCTTGCCGTCGCCGTTGATGTCGGAGATGCTTTCGATCACCACACTGGCGGGCAGGGTGACCAGCGTTCTCCACGGGGCTTCCGTCTGGGCGTTCATCAGCCAGGTCCCGTAGGAGACTGTGCCGTTGCTGTTCTTCGTGGCGATCAGCACATCCGCAATCCCGTTGCCGTCGAAGTCGCCGGTTCCCAGAATGCTGTTGTCCGCCGTGCCCAGGTCGTACAGGTCGCGCCACTGCGGCATTTCGTTTTCCGCGCCCGTCAGCCATGCGCCGGTCTTCGTGCCGTTCTGGAAGATCACATCGGCTTTGCCGTCGCCGTTGATGTCGCCGGCTCCCACGATTTTCCAGTCATTGGAGAGTTCGAAGCGTTCGGTTTTGCCGCTGTCCGTGTAGTGGAACTGGATCGATCCATCCGTGCCGCGGCTCAGGATATCCTGTTTGCCGTTGCCGTTGAAGTCGCGTACCGCGACCAGTTCATGATCGCTGTCCAGTCTTTCCAGCGTGCGCCAGGTCGTTTCGCCGTCGCTCATCTGCCACACACCGACATCTTTGTCCTGTTCATTGTACAGGATCACGTCGGAATAGTTGTTGCCCATCGTGTCGCCGGTGTCGAACAGCGTCCAGCCGTCGGCAATATCGCCGCCGGCGAACGGGAACAGTTCTTTCCATTCCGCCGTTCCGTTGCTCTTCATCAGCCACAGCGCGGCTTCCTTTTTCTGGTTGAACATCAGGATGTCCGCATAACCGTTGTTGTCGATGTCGTTGCCGACGATGAAGTCCGTAACATCCAGGGACAATGTCTTGTTGCTGTAGTTCAGCGTGTAGCGCATTCCGTTGATATTCAGCGATTCGCCGATTCCCAGCGTGTCGCCGTTCACCTGAATCCGTTTGCTGAAGCTGCTCAGATTGTTGACCAGAATGTAGCTGCCGACCTGCAGTTTGGAGACGTCCAGCGAGATCGTGCTGGCGGCATCCGCGAAGATTCCGTCGTCCGCCACCGTGATGATCGCCTTGCCGACGTTGTCCGCCAGCGTCAGCGTCAGATCCAGACTGCCGTTCGTTGCATAAATTCCGTATGCCACGACGGAGGCTGCACTGCTCAAGGTCAGGCTGTTGCTGCCGTCCAGGAAGTCGATTCCGTCCGCCATGCTGATCAGCATTCCGTTGACGTTCATCACGTCATTGCCGGCGGTCAGCGTGATTCCGCCTTTCTTCACCGTGGCTCCGTTCGTCGAAATCGTGGTGAAGCCGCTGATTCCCTGGTTGACCGTGAGTCCGTTGATATTCAGTTCCGCATCCGCAGCTGCGGTCTTGACCGTGTTGACTGCGGCGTCGCCGTTGATGGTCAGGCTGCCCGCGGCGGAGATGTCGCCGGCAATGCTGCTGCCGTCCATATTCAGACTGCTGCTGTTGGCAAGCGCCAGATCCGTCAGCGTGCTGTTGACCACCGTCATGGCGAGGCTGTCAAACTTCGTCAGATCAAGCGCCCCGCTCGCCGTCGTATCCGTGATGGACAGTGTTTTCATTGCGGGAAGTCCGGACAGATTGTCGGTCGTGTCGAAGGCGTTCAGTCCGAAGTATTTGCCTTCTGCGACTACTGCGCCGGTCGCTGAGCCCGCCCATGCGGCGTTGACCGCAACATCCGTCAGGTCGAGCGACTTGGAAACCGCATACAGGTCGTTGTCGATAACGATCGTCCGGTAGCTGCCGGCGTTGTTGATCAGTGTAACGTCGCCGTAGCTGCTGCCCGTACCGGTTCCGGTGTGGTCGATCAGCTTGAATATCTGACCGGCTTCAACATTGTTCATGTCAATGGTGATGGTGCCGCTGTTGGTCAGATTGCCGACGGTAATCGTGCTGGCAAGGTCGAAGCTGAAGCTGCCGTTCAGGGTCAGGTCGCCGGACACCGTGAGCGTCGAGTTGGACACTGTGATGGTTCCGCTGCTGATCAGTTTGCCGAGGGTCATGTTTGCTTTGTCCTGCAGCAGGATTTTACCGTTGTTCTGGAGTCCGGCAGCGGCAGCGTTCACCGCGGCGCCTTCGCCCGCAACACTCAGTTTTCCGTACTGACCGATTCCGAACGCCGTATCATACGGATTGCCTTCCAGCAGATTGATGTTCAGCTGTCCGCCGTTGGTGATGTTCAGTTCCGAAGTCTTGGTGTCGGTGGCGTCATCCCAGGTCGGATTGTTCTGGCGTTTCGTTCCGATGCCGAACCAGCCTTTGCTGGCGTCGGTGTCGGAGTAGTTCACCACGCCGCCGTCGATGTTCATGATGCCGCCTTTGTCTTCGCGTCCGGCGGCACTCATTCCCAGTCTGGAGACACTGTACAGATTCAGCGTGCCGTTGACCGTGAAATAGCCTTTGTTCTGGAATTCGCCGTACACGTTCAGCTCAGCACCCGTGCTGATGTTCGTGGAGGCTTCGAACTTGTTGTAGAACCAGCCCTTGGCGGCTTCCGTGCCGACCGTAACTTTCGCGCCTTCTTCCAGCGTGAGAGTTCCGGTGACGTTTTCATCCACGGTATCCGGATCTTTGGCGGTCCGGCGGTCGATTTCCATCACGTTCGCCACTTTGACCACAGCGTCTTTGCCGATCTTGACTTCAACACTCTTCGGATTGGCTTTGTCCACATTGAAGCGCAGTTTGCCGAAGCTGAATTCGCCCGCGCCGATGGCGGTCAGACTGTCGGTTACGTAATCGCCGTCAAAGGTGAAGCCCTTCGAAGAGGTCAGAACCGCTCCGGCGGCGAAGTTGAAGACGTTTCCGGAGAAGCTGCCGCTCAGGTCGCCGGTGCCGGACACGGAAAACGTGCCGTTGTTGGCAACCGCCGCCGCTTCCAGTTTGCCGTTGTCGATGACAATGGCTCCGGTGTTGGTGATGTTGCCCGTCTTCGCCGTGGAATTGCCTTTGATTTCCAGCGTTCCGTTGGTGTTGATCACCACGGAGTCGGAGGCCGGCCACGGTTCATACGGCATACGGGCCGTTTCCGCTTTGGACCAGTCAAGCAGCGAACCGTTGGTCAACGAGATGACCGCCGCCGCATTGGCTGCTTCGTCATTGCCGATGACCAGAGAGTAGAGCGAAGCGGAACTGCTGTAATGACTCTGGATCAGCGCGGACGCATCCAGATTGACGGTGGCTTTGCCCGTGTCTTCCGTTGCCTGCAGAATCTGAAGCCCGTCGGCGTACATCACCGAATTTTTCAGATTCATTTCGCCCTGTCCGCGGGTTCCCGCCAGAACTCTGGAACGATAGGAGGCGAACAGTGTGGAATCTGTCATGTTGACTTGACCCTGAATGGTGAGGGACATGCGGCTCATGCCGTCTTTTGCCAGATAAACTCCGTTGGTGTCGCTGTTGCCCGCTTTGCCGGCTTTCGGCATGTCCGTGTCGTTCATTTCGTCGGAAATGCCGACCACCGAACCGGCAACGTTCATGATGCCGTCGTTGTAGAGCGAGAGGAATGCCAGATCGCCGGAGTGCGGATGGAAGTCCAGCTGCGAATCCATGACGGTCAGGCTGGAACCCTGTTCCATTTTCACTTTGGACAGCGTCAGTTTCGCTTTGTCGAAGACCAGTTCGGCGTTTGCCGCATTTCCGTGGAGGTAAGGCAGATGCGCCAGCTCGCCGCCGGTGAAGGTGTATTTGCCGGCCTGGGTGAATTCAACCTTGTCTGTTTCATTCTGGAGTGTTTCTGTATAGGTCTTCGCGGCATTGCCGAAGTCGAAGACGGTCTTGTCCGGCGTCATGCCGATTGCGTTGACCGCATCCAGGATCGTGTCGAACGCGTTCCAGCCGGCAATGCCGGCGCCGGCCGTGTTGGCTTCCGGAACTCCGTCGGCGTTCTTGCCGCCGACGTGAACGGTATCCTGATTCTGATCCGTCAGATAGACGGCGTCGTTCGTCACAGCCAGCGTCATGCCGGTTTCAAGACCGCTCGCGAGGATGTTTTTGTTCCAGACGATGGAGCCAGCCGAGATGACTGCCTTCGTTCCGGAGGTGAATCCGGTTCCGTCGACCGTGATGCCGCGGCCTGCGTTGCTGTCGCCGGAAACCGACAGCACTCCGGATACGGTCATGGCGGATCCATGGGATATCGTGAGTTTGCCGTCGACAGTGACCGCTTTTGCGGTGAGCTTCGAGGAATCCTGAACGGTCACAATGCCGTTGCCGTCGACATAGAGCTCGTTGAGGTCGGCGGCGGAGCTGCCTGTGATGTTCAGATAGGCTTTCGCCAGGTCCGCATAGTCCTCGGGCTTGTCGGGATTGGCTTTGATGGTCAGCCCTTCGCGCTCGTCGGTCGCAGCGTCGTCGAGGATGTAGGATGCGCCGACGCGGACAAATCCGTTTTTGTTGACGAGCCGGCCATTCGTAATATTGAGGGTCGCGGAGTAGTCGTTGCCGCCGTCCGCATCGTGTCCCTGCTTCTTGCCGCCGACAATCGCTTTCGCGGTTTTGTCGCTGTAGATATAATAGGACCCGATGGTGATGTTGGTATTGCTGACTGTAAGTCCGGATTCGTCGACATTGACTTTTCCGCCCGCCGCGAGGATGCGGAAGCCGCTGCCGGTTTCAATGTTCAAAAGAGAGTTCTTCTGAAGATCGAGCTGTCCGGAAACGTAGAACCAGAGGTTGCCGTTCTTCGCATTGTACGTGCTGTTGTCAAAAACGACGTTGGAATCCCCATAGACTTTGAAGAACGGAGTTCCGCCTTCGTGGCCGACCTTGGAGCCGGTGAATTTGACCGTCATTCCGGCGAGGGATTCAAAGTGGCTGTGACCGGCAAAACTGATGTCCTGATTCTTGTATTCGACGGTCGCTTCATGTCTGACGGCGTCGCCGTTTTCGGCCTCTTCTCCATAGATGTAGGTCGTGCTGCCGGCGTGCATGCAGAGATGGCTGGAACCGCCTTCCGGAGTCTCGACGGTGAGATTCTCCATATAGGATTTTCTGGTGATCGGGGTCGTGTTTTCACCGGTGCCCTGGATCCTGACTGTCGCATTGGTGCCGGCGGCGTTGATTGCGTCGTTCGCGTTGTCGAACGCATTGAAGCCGAAGTAGTAACCTGCCGCAACTTCCGTGCCGGGCGCGTTGCCCGCCCAGACGGAATTGACCTGGATGACGCTCATATCCGCATTGCCGATGAACAGGTCGTTGTCCAGCACCGTGAAGAGGTCCGAATCATAGTTGCCGATGATGGTCCCGTAATCCACGCTGCCGGTTCCGGTGTAGTCGATCAGCTTGGCGATTTTTGTCTTGTCGTATCCGGCGGTGTCGATCGTGATGGCCGAAGTCCCGGCGTAACTGCCGAACGCCAGGAAAGAACCGCTGTCCATGGTGATGGCGCCGTTGTTGGTCAGGGTTTCCGTGGTCAGGTTGGAGTTGCTGATGGTCAGGGATGCACCGCTGCTGATGGTGGCAGACTGGCTGAAATCGGCATTGGCGCCGTTTTTCAGTTCGGCGGAACTGAGTTCATTCACTGCCAATGCAGACAGATTGGCGGTTTTTCCTCCGTCCAGAATGAATTTTCCGCCGAGGTCTTCGCGTTTTTCCACCGAAACATAGGTATCATGCCAGGAGCCGGCGGATCTGCCCAGCAGTCCCGTGCCGGTTACCGTGAAAGAGGAGCCTTTCACCAGCAGAGACCAGTCAAGATAGATGGTTCCGTTCAGCGTAACCGTGGAGCCTTTGTCCGACTGAATCTGCATGATGCCGTAGGAGTTTGTATCCGTGTTTTTCTGCTGATTGATCGTTCCGTTGATGATCACATCCGTGGCGTGAACTTCTTTGGTGACTGCGGTTCTGCCGAACCAGACTTTCGCGTTGGTGTTGATGGTAACATTTTTGTCGATGGTGATGGTGGCACGCCGGTCGTCGGAATCGCTGAGGAACGCGAGTTCACCGGTGCTGTTGGTCGAGCCTCCGTGCGTTTTAAGGGAGTCGTCGACCGTCAGCTTGATGGTGGCGGCGGCGTCCGCAGTCAGAACAAGGTCTTGCGTGGCTCTGAAATTGAAGTTGCGGTTGGTTGCCGCTCCGGCTGCGGCGTCCGTGCTTTCCTCGACGTCGCCCGTCAGTTTGATCGTTGCAGTGTCTGCGGTCATGCCGTCCGCCGCTCCGGAGAGTTTGTCGAACGCATTGAAGCCGAAGTAGTAACCTTCCGCAACTTCCGTTCCGGGGGCGTTGCCCGCCCAGGCGGAATTGACCTGGATGACGCTCATATCCGCATTGCTTGCATACAGGTCGCCGTTCATGGTTACCGCGGAGTAGCCGTTGCCGTTGAGCAGCGTGACATTCTGGTAATTGACGGATGCGGGATCCGCACCGGTGTAGTCGATGAGCTTGAAGAATCCGCCGGCTTTGGCTCCGGTCATGTCAACGACAATGCTTCCGCCGTCGCTGATGTACTCGCCGCTGAACTTGATTGTGGAATTGTGATTCATCCGGATTTCGCTTCCGTTGTAAATGGTTTTTGCCTGCAGCACGGAGAAGTTCTGCATCGTGATGCCGGTAGTGAAGCCCGCCGTGTTCTTCATCAGATAGATATAGCTGTCTGCAATGAAGGTGGAGTCGGTCAGCGTCAGTTTCGCATTGGAATCCGCCTCGTACTGTCCGTTGATATTCTTTCCGATGCAGATGTAGTTGGTGTTCAGGGTGGAGCCGGTAACCGTCAGGCTGGCGGTTCTCGATGAATCATCATCTTCGTAGATCGCCCAGTGTCCGGTTCCGCCGCTGCCGAATTTGCCGGTGATGTTGCTGTCGATGATCTCGGTCTGATTGCGGATCAGGAGGTCGCCGATGTTCAGTTCCGAACTGCTGATCGTCAGCGTCCCCGTGGTGCGGGCGTTGACCGTTCCGATATCGCCCTGGGCGTCATGGATGTTCAGGGCATAAGAGAAGTTCGCATACGGGGCGTCGCCTTCAACCGTCTTGACACCGACATAAATAATGTTGGCTTTGACACTGCCGGAGAGGTCGAGCGACGCATTGGCGGCAGTGTAGCGTCCGAAGCCGACGCTGATGTTGCCCGCTTCGAGGTTGTTAGCGGTAACATCGCCGTACACCTCGGCATTGCCGATTCTGGAGTCGGTCAGGTTCGCTCCGTTCAGATTGAAAGCACCGTTTCCGGAGGTCGTCCCGATGTTCACCGTGGAAGAGCCGCTGACGTTGATGGCGCCGTTGTTGGTCAGAGAGGAAACCGAAAGGGTGCTTCCTTCAATTTGAATGGAGCCGTTGTTTTCCAGTTTTCCCGCCATGGTGATTTCGCTGCCGTCGGAAAGTGTGATGCCGGATTTGTCGGAGACAGTGCCGCTCTGGGAGCTTGCAATCTTGGAGTTTTTTGCATTGAGCGTGCTGCCCTCAACCACAAAACCCTGCGGGGAAGTATTAAGCCAGAGCATTCCGGTGGTCATGCTGGTGTCGTTCAGATTCAGTATGCCGCCCTGCATGGATGTGTAATTCACTGCGAACTGGACATCGTCTTTCGAACCCGTGCCGTTGACCGTAACCGTGGAACTGCTGCGGGTGATGAACGCTTCTTTATATCCGACCAGCACTTTGCCGGTTTTGTTCACAGTTACCGAGGACAGGCTGGCGACGTAGAGTTCGGTGGTGAGCGTGCCGTTGACCACGAGATTCACCGCTGCCGGATCGCGGGTCGGATTCCCGTCCGTGTCAATGTCATCCTGATCCACGTTCTGACCGACCATCAGCATCTTGTCTGTAACCAGAGAAACGCCTTCTTCAATGGTGATCGTCGGAATGAATTCATTTTTGACCGGTTTGTGTTCGCCGTCGAGCTGGTAAACATTCATCAGGTAAAGCCGCGAACCGTGGAAGGTTGCCGTGCGCGGAGTGCCGTCGGCGGCAAAAGCCAGATCGGAATTCGTGTAAAGGTAAACTTTTCCCGTGGTGGCGGAATTGTTTTCCGCATCCGAATTCAGAATGATTTTGGATGTTGCGGTATTGGCTGTCGCATTCGTCGCGTATTTCG
>ERZ1034992.896-NODE-896-length-14917-cov-11.136994_pt1 | contig 14917 bp, 16 predicted proteins | sample MGYA00520695_ERZ1034992 | MGnify/ENA primary metagenome ERZ1034992 (study PRJEB33766, sample SAMN09781778) | gut metagenome | biome: gut microbiome | host: Homo sapiens | place: Madagascar | study: EMG produced TPA metagenomics assembly of the PRJNA485056 data...
GTTGTTCGGGAATCCATTGGAATCCTGTTTTGTAATGTCCGTTGTTATCGAACAGATACCAGTGACCGTTGATTCTTTGTTGGCCTCGGCGCACGGATGCTGCTTTAATCGTTGGAATTGCTGATCCGTCACCGCTATTAATAATGTCGGACGTTTGCATTCCTCCGACAAATCCTAAAACAGCCAATGAAACAAAAATTGATTTTTGGAATTTTGTAACGTGTTTCATATCCATTGCACCTCGCCTTTCTCTATGCTTAAAATATACATAAAACTTATGGCTTTGATGTTTCAAAAGTTATGACAAATCGTTCAGTTTTTCAGTTTAATTATTTTGATGATGTGAATAAATTGCAGATTTATTGAACAATGCTAAATAAATTCGAATATTGCATCAGGCATATATATAAACAGGTTATCAGGATAATTATCGATACAATTTCTTGCTTTGTTGATTTATAATTAAAGTTGACACGTTTCATGACAGAGAGGAGTATTTTCATGCGCGAAGACAATATGTTGACGATTATTGTTCCTTGTTATAACGAAGAGGAAGTATTGCCGGAGACCGTTAAAGAACTTGGTGCTGTTCTTGAGTCCATGATTTCTGAAGAGCAAGTATCTTCAAATAGCAAGCTGTTGTTTGTCGATGATGGCAGCAAAGACAAGACGTGGGAATTGATCAAGAAATTTGAAAACCAGTTTGAATATGTGACCGGAATCAGATTCAGTCGCAACTATGGACATCAAAATGCGCTTTTGGCGGGATTGACAACGGCCGTTGACTATTCTGACATGACGATTACGATTGATGCTGATTTGCAGGATGATGTCAATGCCATTCCGGAGATGGTCAAAAAGTATCATGAAGGAATAGACGTTGTTTATGGGGTAAGAAATAATCGTGATACTGATACGGCTTTCAAGCGCAAGACGGCGATGGCATTTTATTCTTTGATGAGCAAATTAGGCGTCGACATGGTGCCTAATTCAGCTGATTACCGATTGCTCAGCAAACGAGCTGTAGAAGGATTATTACGTTTTGACGAAAGAAATCTGTTTTTAAGAGGGATGGTGCCGCTTGTCGGCTATCCTTCAGACAAGGTTTATTACGCAAGAAAAGAACGTTTTGCCGGTGAATCAAAGTATCCGTTAAAGAAGATGATCAAATTTGCGATGGATGGCATTACGTCATTTTCGACCGTGCCGATCAAGCTGATCATGAATCTTGGTTTACTGGTTGTTTTAATCGGAATCGGGTTATTTATTTATTCAATTGTTCAGAAAATCAACGGAAACGTCGTCAGCGGGTGGACCTCGCTTATTACGTCAATTTGGGTGCTTGGGGGCATTCAATTGATTTGTTTGAGCATGATCGGTGAATATGTCGGAAAGATATTCACTGAGGTTAAGAAGCGTCCTAGGTTTACGATTCAGGAAGACGACTATACGAAGAAATTTTTGAAATAGAAAAAGGATGGGGGGAAAAGTTTCTTTCTCCTCTTTAGTTAAATGAAATGCTGGAAAAAGACGGTCTACTTTTTCTGACATTTTCTCAATTTTGATATACGGAAATCGATCACTTCTTTGTATAATACAATTATATATGTTAATACTTAATATAAATTTTTATACAGTATATTTTTTGTGGTACATCATCGTTTTGGCATGTTGATCTTTCTATGTACTCTTTGATTGAAAATGGGCATAGCATGTGGTACGGATAATCCAGGAAAGTGTTATAATATTGGATGGGACTATATTTGTTATGTTATAGGAATAATGGTTAAAAAAGGCAATAATAATTAATTATAAAGAGGACATGTTACTATGAGTGAGGGTATGACAATCAGTGAACTTGCAACAAAACTTTCGATTAGCAAAAATACATTACGTCAAAGAATCAAAAGAAAACAATATAATGGTAAACATACTATAGTTATTAATGAAAAAATACAAAAAATCAACATAACAGACAAAGATGTTGCAATGATTACTATAGATGGTAAGAAAACGAAGTTGCTTTCGGAGAAACTTTGTTCGTATATTTCGTATATTGAAGAAATAGAAACAGATCGGGAATTAGAAAAGAATTTTAAAACGAAAGTTCTGTATCATGATTATACTGATTCTATGGAAACTGCTGAATTTATAAAAAATTCAATCAAAAAAAGTAATATTTCTAAAAAAGAAATACGAGATATAAATAAAAGAATAGGAATACTTGCTGATAAAATAGGTAAACAAGAACAACAAATTAATTGTCTTTGTTCTATTTTGTCAAAAGTTATTAATGATATCTATGTTGCTTGTGCTAACATTGATGATATATCATGTGAAGATTGTATTGGACTAGATTGGTTTAATAAAAGCCAAGCTATTACTGATTTTAATAAATTAAAAAATGGAGATAGTGATCACATTATATCTATTCTTGATGAATATGATATAGATTTAAACGATGTTAAGTACTTTTTTTGAAAAATATGATAATTATGTGTAGAGGAGTGCTTAGCTTGTAAGCGGTCGTTAAAATAACGGTGTGTACACAAATAGCCCGAGATAGTATCATTATCTCAGGTTATAGCGTATGCATCGTTTTTATTTTCTTATTATGAGGTAAGATCGATGTTCCATGGGAGAAGATGGAGGAACCTTTCAAGATCAAATATCTCAATGTTGGTAATCTCTGTTAATACTTTTCTCAAGTATTTTTCAGGATCCAACTGATTAAGTTTGGCCGTGTATATCAGCGACAACGCAACGGCATTAGCCATTGCGCCTTCAAAAGTTGATGAAAACAGCCAGTTTTTTCTCCCCATCACGCTCTCTTTGACAGCGCGCTCTGCGCTGTTGTTGGACAATTCAAAATATCCTTTTTCAAAGATGTTCAGAATATTCTTTTTTTGACCCAAGGCGTAGTTTTTGGCTCTTCCCAATGCTGACTTGGCAGATTCGGTAACTGAAGCTATCTTGGAAAATACCCGCTTGACTACAGGAAGAAGTTTTTTTCTTCGATAGTTCAAGCATTCGTCATCATTGATTTGGCTGAAAGTTTTCTTTCCAAAGTCAAAGACTTCATCGATGTCTTTGACTATTTAGCCGCTAAAAGATTTTGAGGCTTTGTAGCTGATGTTTTTCAAAGAATCGACAAAATAGCGACGAACATGAGCCAGGCACCCCAGGCGTCTGTTCCTGTCAAGGAAATTATATCCTGCATAGCCGTCAGTTTGGACGTAGCCATTAAAATCGCTCAACAATTTCTTGGCAGTATCGGATGATCTTCCGTCACTGTGAGTAAACGAAGCAATATTTTTTTCTTCAAATTTTCCGCTTGTAACAACCCGATAATAAGTGTTGGCTTTTTCTGAAGCCAAAGTATTATAAGGCGTTTCATCCACATGAAGAAATCGCTGCCTCTTTAGCTCTTTCAATAAAAGATCATACAGCGGCGAGAGCTGATTATTGAAGACGTCGATCAGCCACTTTGACATTTGTTGACGAGTCAACGGCAATCCTTTAAGCTTCCACATTGCTTCCTGGAGATAGCAAGGAACTTTGTAGACTTACTTCATCGCGGCAATATGCGCAACGATCGAAGGAGATCCCGTCTTACTGTGACTGATGAGCGAACGAGGCATCGTAGCTTTTGAAATCTTCGAATGATCATCCGAAGAACATTCAGGGCACTTGTATACTGCCTGATGATGTTCGAGAAGCCTCAGTTTTGCCGGTACGAACTTCACCTCTTCACGAATCTTAGGATTTGCGACCTGAACGAGACGGGCATGACACTCAGGGCAGGAACATTTTTCATCAGGCATCGCATGATTCACAATTTCGACCGGAATTTTTGAAGTGTCAATCTTCCGGTTTTTTTGCGAATCTTTTTGGTATACGATTTTACCGAAACCACTTTGGAATCTTCAGCCTTTTCGCTTTGTTCTTCTTCCAGATCAAACAGGTCTAATTGTCTGTCATCTTCCTGAAGACGGCGCGTTTTTTCAGTTTTTTTCCAAAAAGTTTGCTTGTCAGAAAAGCAATTCGTTCATTCAGTCCAGCGACTTGTTGTTCTGGCTTTTTGATACGCTTATCTTTTTCGTCCATCTCGTTTGCCTCCGTTCTGTATGCATGAACTGAATCATACAGGAAAACTCCTGCCAAATCCATATAAAAATGTAAGGCAGGAGTATCAATATTTAACAAAGCAGCCCTTTTTCACAGGGAAGAATGGTTTTCTTTTCCTCTACGGAAAATCCGGCCAAGAGTCTGCGCAATTTATGCGCGTTTATCTTTTTGATCTCGCTCTGATTTCTCGACCACTGAAAGCATCCGTTTTCGATGCGCTTGTAATACAGCGCGAATCCTGTTTTGTCCCAGTAAAGAGCCTTGAAACGGTCGGAACGTGTTCCGCAAAACAGAAAAATCGCATTATCATAGGCGTCCAAACTGAACGCCTCGGTAACAAGAGCAGCCAATCCGTCTATCCCTTTGCGAAGATCGGTCTTACCGCAAACGAGATAGATTTTCATATTATTTATATTTGGAAACATTTTGATCACGATACCAAAGATAGTTGTTCAAATTTTTGAGAATCTCTCTCGAAGATCTGTTGTAAATTCGGATTTCAACATCTTCCGTAATAATTTTCGCAACCATTTCTCTGACCGGTCGATATGTTTCTTTAGGGCTTCGGTCAACAAGTTTGACTTCCACAACGTCATCCAATTTCATATTTAAACCTCCGATATACTTGATGTTTAAAGCATACCAAGATATCGGAGGTTTATGAAGAACGCTTATTTAACGACCGCTTACGTTTTTGTTATAATGGAAACATCTTGTGAAATGCAGAGGAAAAACAATGGCCAGAAGAAGAAAACAAAACAAAAGCTTTGCGACCCTGATCATTACCATCGGGTTGGTCCTGCTGAGCTGGACTGCCTTCGGCAAAAAAATCGGCTTGGACGAGTGGCTGAATTCAGGAGGTCAATCTCAAACAAGCCGCATCCAAAACGACGAAAGCACACCGGAAAGACAGCTTGCGGAAAGCGTTTTGAGCGATTCGATCAGACAAAGACTCGGACAGAAAATCGAATGGAACGGACATGGAGCCTTCATTATCAATGATAACAAGACTGATTTGAATGCCGATGTTTCAAGCGCGCCGTATGCGGTCAACAGAAAAGAAAACGGCGCAATGGTCGGTGATGCCTGGCTGAACAAAACGACCAGACAATACAAAAATCGCAGCGAAACCGGCCAAGGCAGGACCGACTGGCGTCCCCAGGGCTTCAAACAAAAACTTGATTTGAGCGGTCGCTACTCTCATGCTTACGACAGAGGTCACTTGCTGGCTTATGCCTTGGTCGGAGGACTGAGAGGGTTTGACGCATCTGAAGCCAATCCCGACAATATCGCAACGCAAACGGCCTGGGCAAATGAGGCCCAAAGCGCAAATTCGACCGGTCAAAACTACTATGAAGGACTTGTCCGAAAAGCGCTTGATCAAAATGAACAGGTTCGCTATCGCGTTACCGATTTGTTCGAAGAAGGCAATCTGGTTCCTTCTGGGGCGCACATTGAGGCCAAAAGCAAATCGGGCTCGCTTGAATTCAACGTGTTCGTGCCAAACGTTCAAAAGGGCATCGAAATCAATTACCAAACCGGAGACGTCAGCGTCAAATAATCGTTGAAAGCAGCTCGCGTCATAGCGAGTTGTTTTTTTATTGCAATCTGATCCATAAAAATGATATGCTTTCAAGTAAAAGGAGTGGTTGAGATATGGACTTTAAAGAGGCAATTAAGAAACGACACGTCGTGCGCAGATATCGGGGTGAAGAGCTTGACTTGGAAACGGCCTCGGCCTTGAAAAAGCGCATCGAAGAAGACAATGAGAAATATCAGGTGCACGTCAGACTGGAAACGGAGGATTCTTCAGCACTGAATCTCATGGGAAAACTGGCTTCCAAAAATGCTATCAACTATTTTATCATGTCAGGAAAAGAAAGCGCTGATCTGAACGAGCGCTTGGGATATGTCGGAGCAGACCTGATGCTTTATGCCCAAACGCTTGGACTCAACACCTGGTGGATCGGCGGAACGTTCAGCAAAAAAAACGTCGAAAGAAAAGTTCCCAATCAAAAAGTCATCGGAATCATCGTTGTCGGGTATGGGGAAAACGCTGGAAAACGGCACAAGCAAAAGGATGTCGAAGCAGTCAGTTCATACGAGGGTGAAACACCGGACTGGTTCGTTGCCGGTGTAAATGCAGCGCTGCTTGCACCCACTGCATTTGGCAAACAAAATTTTCTGATCAGCGGAAAAGGTCAAAAAGTCGCTTTGAAATGCGACACCTGCGGAGAAGATCTCGGACTTGTGAAGTATCACTTTGAGCTCGGTGCGGGAAAAGAGAACTTTGAGTGGGAATAGTCTTTACTAAATTGATGTAAAATAGATAAAATGTTATCAAAAGATAACGGAGAGATTATGGAAGTGAAGCACATAAAATACCTGGCAGTGCTCTTTTCAGCAATGACCGTGCTCCTCGCAGCATGCTGCAAAGACTCTTTTGATTACGGCGTGTTTACCGGTGATGACATAAATCAGCAGAAAAAATACGAATGTTATGACAACATAGTGGTTGATCCGAGCAGCTTCAAAAGCAAGCAGGTTGAAACTTTGAAAGCAGACGGCAAAAATGTTTATACGCCTGAAGTCTATCAGAGCCTGAAGTCGATGCTTGCATCACTCAAACGACAGGGGTTCAAGCTGATCGTCAACGGAGGAGACGTCTTTGTTTCTGAAACGTTAAAAGACGGCAGTGCCAAAAATCTTTATGACGGCATCAACCAAGGAAGACGTATTCACGACATATGATTTCAACAAGAAAAAATACGGTCGGCAGGCCAAAAAAAATACGGATTATTACGAAAGATACCTTAAGCAGGCCAAAAAAGCAGGACTTGACGTCTACATCGTCGAATATCGAGCCGGCAGGGAACTTTCAAAAAAGATCGACGCATATTGCGAGCGACACGGGTATAAATGGTACAATGCCGACGGAATTAAAAGAGAAGACCGAAATCATTTTTAATGGTTTCGGTATTTTTTCTGCAAAAAAATGCTAATTGCCGCAAATTTGCGGCAATTAGCGCTTGAAAAAAGCGTATGATAGGACTCAAGGTGATATTTGATGAACGAAAGGGGGTAAAAACACATGGTCTGGAAAGAAATCAAAGGTTACGAAGGACGCTATATGGTGTCCGATACCGGCAAAATCATGAGCCTGCCAAGAACGATCAAAACGTCAAGAGGCTACAGAACGATTTCCAAAAAAAGAATTCTCAAGTGCAGCAAGCTGAGAAACGGCACCAAAGTAATCCGTCTGGTTGACAAAGACGGCAACAAGAAGAACTACACCGTAGCTCAAATCGTTGCCAGGACGTTTATCGAAAACGACGATCCTAAGAGAATCTTCGTGCGTCACATCGATGGAAAAGAAGGCAACAACAATGTCAAAAATCTCAAATGGGACTACCCGGGACGTGCCGCATCCACGGACTACAGATTCAAAAGAAGAAAAAAATCCAAGAATCGAAACACCGGCCCGATTCAAGCATTCAAAAACAACGTCTTCTGCGGCGAATTTCAAACGGCTACGGAAGCGGCACGACATTTCGGCTTCAAGAATACCGTCGGAATCTGTCTTTGTTTGAAGGGAAAGCAGAAGACGGCAGGGGGGATGGAGTGGAGGAGAAAAGAAGAATAAAAATGAAATCATGGAAAGCTATTAAAGATATATTTATTGGAGGAATTAACTATGAAAAAGAAGATTACAGATGAAAACGGAAAAGTATATGTGGAAAAGAAACCATTTTATAAAAAAGGATGCTTTTGGATTCTGGCAGTCATTGCAATAATTATTATCGGTGCCGTTGCCGGTGGCGGAGATGACAGCAGCAGTGATAAATCGTCACGAAGCAGCAATGCTGAAACATCGCATAAAAAAGATGACAGAACTATTTCGAAAAATGCGGAACTGAGAAAGAAGTTTGACGCAATCGTCGTTGGCGATCTAATGAGCAACGGAGATGGCGGGACATCTTTGACCGACGTTGAAAAATCATTGGGCAAGCCCGTTTCCACGTCAACAACCAATCTTCAAAACGTTAACGTTAAAGATGAAACATGGACTAAAGACGGTGTGACTGTCACGGTTCAGTTTAATGATGACAAGACGGTTTCAAAAGACATAACCGGTTTCAAATTTACGCGTTCTCCCAAGCTTGACTTGAAGGCATTCGATTCAATCGCAGACGGGGCCGACTATGACGATGTCATCAAGCAATATGGGGAACCTGACAATTTAAATGAAATGAAAATCAGCGGTGAAACGACGCTCAATGCAACGTGGGTCACAGGAACCAAGGGCGGCACGGCAACGTTGACGTTTGAAAACGGAGGGATGACGAGCAAGACGCAGGTTGATTTGAAGTAGGAAAATTGTTTGCGGGTGACAATGCTTTTTCATTAAAATTTAAAAACATTTCCATATTTTAAGTGGCGCAATTACGGTGATAAATAGGTATTTTAAGGGGTTAAAAAAGTATTGTGAAAGTGCTATCATATATTAAAATGAATATTTTATGAGGAGTGGTTGGTATGAGAAAAAACCAAGAACCGTACAACATAGGTTTGGATATTGGCACTAGCTCCATTGGATGGTCAATAATGAATGATAATTTTGATCTGATGAGAGTCAAGGGCAAAAAAGGCATCGGGGTACGATTGTATAACGAAGGACAGTCTGCTGCTGAAAGAAGAATGCATCGGACTGCCAGACGTCGATATGGACGAAGAAAATGGCGTCTAAGGTTGTTGGAAGATTTTTTTGATGAACATATGGCCGAAGTAGACGACACTTTTTTTGCAAGACTTAAAAATTCCAACATATCTCCAAAGGATGATAAAAAATATCGGAAATCATTGCTTTTTCCAAAGTCAAAAGGCGTCACGTACCAAGATGATGGCGAGTTTTACAAAAAATATCCGACAATGTACCATCTGCGCTATGCACTGATGACTGAGCATCGAAAATTTGATCTTAGGGAAATATATTTGGCATTTCACCATATGGTCAAATATCGCGGTAATTTCTTATATGATACCAGCGTCGATTCTTTTGAAGCAAAGAACCTTGATATTAAGGGAAAATTTGATGAGATTAATGATTTGCTCTCGAGTTATACGGATTTTTACGTTGATAACAGCAATGCAGCGCTAGTTGAATCAATTTTGTTGGAAAAAAATACGACCAGAAAAGATAAGTCAAAAAAGATTGCCAAACTTCTTCACGTAGAAGACAAAGAAAAGGTCAAGAATAAAAAAGCCAAAGATTTAGCAACTCAAATCTCTAATGCTGTTTTGGGTTTGAAATGCAATTTTCATCTGATTTTTGAATTGCAACAGAAGTATTCTTTTGATTTGTGTTCGGAAAAAACTGAAGAAAATATTGCAAACTTGTCAGAGGTGCTTGATGAAAATCAAAAGATGTTACTGATGATTTTGAAAGAAATTCAAGATCAAGTAATGCTGAATGCATTCGTTCCGTCGGGAATGAGTTTATCTGAGGCAATGATGCAAAAGTATGATGACTATGGTGAGCAGTTGAAAATATACCACGGGCTCGAACATAGCGTTTCTGATGATTCAGCAGCCGAATTACGTGGTGCGTATCGTGATTATAATGACAATATAGCAAAAAGAGATGAGTTTTATAATAAGCTTAAAAAAATATTATCTGACATGGACAAAGAAAACGTTAATCAAGATGTGTTAGAATCTTGCGGCAAGTTAAAGAAACTCATAGACGAAAACAAGCTTTTTATCAGACAGCGAACGGCAGCAAATGGTGTTTTGCCGCATCAACTGCATCAAATAGAGATGCGTAAAATTATTGATAATCAAAAAGAGTATTACCCTTGGCTTGCTGAGCCGAACCCGAACGAAAAGAGAAGGGTTTACTCGAAGTACAAAATTGAGGAATTGATTGCTTTCAGAATTCCGTATTATGTTGGACCGTTAGTTGATCCCAACAACGCTGACAAAAACAAAGAAGCACGTTTTTCTTGGATGGTTCGCAAAAAGGACGGCGAAATTACTCCATGGAATTTTGATGATAAAGTTGATAGGGCAGAGTCCGCTAACAATTTTATAGAACGGATGAAGAGCAAGGATACTTATCTTCTTGGTGAAGATGTTGTTCCAAAAGAAAGCATGCTTTATCAAGAATATGAAGTTCTGAATGAGTTGAATAATGTAAGAATTAATGACAATGGGTTAAGTGATTCGTTTGAAGATGTCAAGTTAAAACAAGCAATCTATAATGATTTATTTAAAAAGCAAAAAATTGTTAAAATCACAGACTTACAAAATTATCTTGTTCAAAATCATAAATATTTGGTCAAACCAAAAATCAGCGGATTGGTCGATGAAAATCGTTTCTTATCATCTTTGAGCACATATAGCGATTTAAAAATAATTTTTGGTGACAAAGTTGATGACAGGACATATTTTAACGATTTTGAAAAAATGGTGGAATACTCTACGGTATTTGAAGACGGCCATGTTTATAATCAAAAGCTTGATGAATTTACCTGGCTTACTAAAGAAGAAAAGCAAAAAATCGGAAAGAAACGTTATCGTGGTTGGGGAAAGTTGTCCAAAAAGTTGTTAACAGGTCTGCGCGACAAAAATAATCATACGATAATGGATAATCTGTGGGAAACCAATCGAAACTTTATGCAGATTCAAACAGCAGATGAATTTCCAAAACAAATTGCCGAAGAAAACGAAAGGCATTTGAAAGGAAGCGTTAGTGACGCAATAAATGACATGTATACGTCTCCGGCCAATAAAAAAGCAATCAGGCAAGTTTTAAAGGTGGTCGACGATATACAAAAAGCAATGGGATACGCACCATCTTCAATTTCATTGGAATTTGCTCGTGAAGACGGGCCGTCCGTAAGGACAGTGTCGAGAGCGAACAGAATGAAGTCCATATATGAAAAGTACGCTTCTGAAGTTAGCGAAGAAGTGATGAAGGATCTGGACGGCGTGATCAAGGATAAGAAAGGCTTGAATGACAGGTTATATCTTTATTTTGAACAACAGGGAAAAGATATGTATTCTGGTCATCCGCTTGATTTCGACAAAGTAATCAGTGGTCAAGAATATGATATTGATCATATTTTGCCTCAAGCTGTCATTAAGGATGATTCGCTTGATAATCGTGTTTTGACGACTAAAGCACTCAATAACGATGTTAAGTCGAAGGGTGTTCCGTGCAAAATGTTTAATGGGATGCATAGTTTTTGGAAGAATTTGTATGACAAAGGGTTTATTTCTCGCAGGAAATTCAATAATTTGACAACTAATCCTGAAAATATTGATAAGTATAAGATGAAGGGGTTTGTAAATCGCCAATTAGTTGAAACGCGGCAAATTATCAAGCTTGTTGCCAACGTTTTAAACGATAAATATCAAAATGACGATGTTGACATTATTGAGGTAAGAGCTGAACTTACGCATGATATCAGAAAGCATTTCAAATTCTATAAAAACAGGAACGTAAATGATTATCATCATGCTTTCGACGCTTATTTGACGAGCTTTGTTGGTCAGTACCTTTTCAAAAAGTATCCAAATCTCAGACCATTATTTGATTATAATGATTTTATGAAGGTGTCGGACAACGTATTCAAGCAACTTCACGGAAATAATTTCTTAGGAGAATTTTTGAATAAATCAGGTGATATCATCAGTACTGATGGAAATTTCGTTCTCAATAAAGAAGAAATGATTAATAAGCTGAATAAGGCTTATGCGTTTAAGAAGATGCTGGTCACGAAAGAGGTGGGACAGCGTACGGGGGCAATGTTTGATGAAACTATTTATTCGGCAAAGAGCGGCAAAACTTTGATTAAATTAAAGAAAGATAGAGATACAAGCATATACGGTGGTCATAGTGGCAATAAAGATGCTTATATGGTTATTGTATATACAGGTAAAGGTTATAAGGTGATAGGCATTCCCGTAAGATATGCCGAAAGGTTGGATTCGCTTCGAAAGAACGATGTTGACGTCTTTAACGATATGTTAAACAGGTTAATTGAATCAAAATTTGGTAAAAAATCTAAAAACAAGCAGTTTAGGATTGTTATTGATAAGGTTTTATATAATCAGTTAATTCAAGACGGAAATCTATTATTTACGTTAGGGAGTGCTGCTTATCAACATAATTTTAGACAACTTTTTTTGGATAAAAGAGCTCTTGAAATTCTTGATAAGGTTGCAACCCCAAAACCGACAGACGATGATTTAATTATGGTGTATGATCAGATTTTAGAAAGAGTCGACAAATACTTTGAATTGTACGATAACGGTGGTTGCAGAGAGGCGCTTCACAAAGGTCGAGAATTATTTTGCAAGTTGCCGGTTTCAAAAAGAAACGAAAAAGACGTAACTAAGAGGGATATGATATACACGATATTGGATGGGTTACACGCAAACGGAAAAATTGTTAGTTGTTTAGAGATTGGGAAGAAAGGTCCATTTGGTCAGATGCAGAAAAAAACAGGAATTAATTTGTCTGAAAATGCCAAACTCATCTATCAATCACCAACAGGACTATTTGAACGAGTCGTATGTTTGAAAGATCTATAAAAATATAATTAAAATTAAAAGCTTGCAATTTGAATTTATTTGCAAGCTTTTTTTATGAACAAAAAAGACGAGCAACAATGCTCGCCTGTCAATATGTACTGTCCACAAAACGTGGATCAAAAGTAGAAGCTTGACTTTAAGTCTTGCTTGATTTCAACTTCTGGATGTCATATCAATGATGTTTTACGTTGGGAGCTACCCAACAATTAAATTATATATCCGTTTTAAAATTTTAGCAAGTGTTTTAAGGAGGAATTTTAATGAGTTGGAGAACCGTAGTGATAACTCAGCATGCTAAGTTATCTTATTCTGGTAGGATGATGATCGTTCAAACCGACAGCAAGATTCATTCTATACCGATAGAAGATATTTCAGTACTGATGATAGCTACTACTCAAGCGGTGATAACAAGCGCATTGGTAGCTAAATTATCTCAAAATCAGTCTAAAATAATTTTTGTTGACAACCATTATCTGCCAGTAAGCGAGACGTGTTGTTATTATTCATCTTCCAGGACTTTAGAATCTTTGAGGAAGCAATTTGAATGGGATGAGTATAGAAAAGAAAATTTATGGACACATATTGTTGCCGGAAAAATTTCAAATCAAATAAGCGTGATAGAGTCATTGGGAATAAATACGGACGATTTGGAGAAAGAAGCGGATAAATTAGAATTTGGTGATGCAACTAATCGCGAGGCGGTTGTTGCTAGAAAGTATTTTGAACTATTGTTTGGAAGTGGATTTAAAAGAAGAAGCGATGATGAGGAAGAGTGTGTGAATGCAGCGTTAAATTATGGATATTCGATAATTTTGTCATCTTTTTCCCGTGCAATCGTGGCAAATGGATGTTTGACGCATATTGGCATTCATCATTCAAATAATCAAAACGAATATAACTTGGCATCAGATTTGATGGAACCTTTCAGGCCGATAATAGATTTGTATGTAGCTGTACAAAACTTTACTGAATTTTCGCGTTCAATAAGAATGAGCCTAATAAACTTGCTTAATCAGGAAATACAGTTGAATGGACAAAAAATGAGGATCAGCACTGCGATAGAAAAGCACGTTTCTAATTGCATAAGGTTTTTGAATGGTGATTTGGATAATATAGAAATTGAGGTGGATTTTACGGATGAGGTACAGAGTTATGAGATTAATGGTCATGTTTGACTTGCCGGTAGAAACTTCGGAACAACGACGTGAATACAGAAAATTCAGAAAAAGTCTGATAAATGAAGGCTTTTGCATGATACAGTATTCTGTTTATGTTCGTGTATGCACCACAAGGCAGGCGGCAACGCTTCTTGAAAATCGCATCAAGGCCTTTATTCCAGACGAAGAAGGCGGGGTAATTCAAACGTTGATTCTGACCGAAAAACAGTATGGTGATATGCACTTTCTGTTGGGAAAAGAAAAAGATGATATCAGAAATTCATCTGAAAGGACGATTTTTATATGAAAATAGCATATGTGACACATGATTCGCTAGACATTGAAAGCGGGAAAGTAACCGCAATTTGTACTGCCAGCAAAAGCGTATATTTGGAAATCATTCGTAGTTTTAACAATGCTGACGATAAGCTGTTTTTATGCAGTGATGATTATAAAGAAATGGAATTGAAGGACGGGATTGACTGGGAAGGGGATGTTATGGAAATAGATGTGGGCAAAAAATATCTCAATGAGCTTCTAAAAAAATCTGTTGAATTCATGCCTGACGAATTGAGAAAACAAGTTTACGAATTGGAGAGACAAACTGCAACGGCATTACAGGATTCAATATATATGTTTGACCTGCCGCTTATCGTATCAATGGATAACGATCTCAAAAAAACATTAAAAAATTATCATTTTTCTGTAGATTCCAGTATAGCATATGATCCGTGTGCTATAATTGAAACTGACATAAAGATTCATGCTGAATGCGCGTTAAAAAAGCTATTGGCGTTAGCGGGTTAGCTACCTATCTAACACCTGAAGAATTCAATTATATCAAGGATTTAGTGAAGGAAATGGATGTCCCTTTACTGATGATTGATTACAATGTTTCTGGTTGGAAAAGTTATTTCGATAATTGCAACGTAATGTATATTGACGAGGACTTCATTGATTGGCATTAACTAAAATTAACTGTTGATTAAAAAGAGACAGTTTCAGCTGGATGTCATATCAATGATGTTATGAAC
>ERZ1034992.903-NODE-903-length-14859-cov-19.430965_pt1 | contig 14859 bp, 15 predicted proteins | sample MGYA00520695_ERZ1034992 | MGnify/ENA primary metagenome ERZ1034992 (study PRJEB33766, sample SAMN09781778) | gut metagenome | biome: gut microbiome | host: Homo sapiens | place: Madagascar | study: EMG produced TPA metagenomics assembly of the PRJNA485056 data...
ATTATTCGTTAAAACGTCCATTTTATCAGGGTGGGGAAATCTTTAGTGCTTACAAAGAGGTTCATACCTACACTCATAAAACTAGAGGACCATACAACAAAAATAAGTAATAATTAAATGATTTAATCATTGTGCCAAACATAATAGAAAAAGGTGAGATAGGATTTTATACCTAAATCACCTTTTTACATTTTCTTAAGTTGAGACCCCCAACTTTAACCCCCAAGGTTTTTGTCAAACCCCCAGGTTATTTGGTGAGCCCTCGTTTAGTTAGAGTCCTTTAACTTTTTCAATAGCTTTCTTAACACCAAGTTCTGGGCTTGTTAATACTGGAACCTTACAGTCTTTTAAGTAAGGAAGTAGGGTAGTCATAGAACCTTGTGCTAAACAAATTACATCATGGTCTTCGCTTGCTTTGTTGATAGCGTCAATAACAAGTTTATTGTGCTTTTCAACATTCTTTTCTTTCATTAGAATATCTAGTGCTCCATCTACCAAGATATCATCAACAACACAATCCTTATTAGCTTCTAAAGCTTTTCTTTTAACGAGTCTTGTGCTTGGACCAACTGTAGAGGCAACTGTTGCGATAACCGCGATTTTTTTACCCATGCTTACAGCTTTTTCAGCCATAGCTTCATCAACCTTGACAACAGGGACATCGACACATCTTGCGGCAATATCAGCTGCTTCTCCAACTGATGAACATTGGTTGAAAATAAGGTCGGCACCTAAATCTTGAGCAATCTTGAAATAGGTGCACATTCTTGAAATGATAGCTGGAGTAATATGGCCGTTAGCTTTCACTTCATCTAACAAAGAATCGTCAACGATGTTATGGTACTCAATGTCGTTTCCATATTTGCTGAATAATTCTTTTAGATCATAGTATGAAACATTAGACGTATGTATCGCAAAAATTTTTTTCATGTTATTTAACTAAAGAATCAACATATGCCTTGATTTCTTCGTCTTGGCAACCTGCATAGAAGCATTCTAGGAAACGTGGAGTTAAAGCGTTTTTTACTAAGTCTTGATCAATTGACTTCAAAGCTTCAATTAGCGGCTTAGCAACTAGTTTCTTAGTTTCGAATAATTTAGCAGCATTACGATTTTGACTCTCTTTTCTGCCTGGTTCATTTGGATAGCCCATACCAGCAGGAGATGAGAATGCAGTTTCAAATGTAATCTTTAAGTTTACATCAGCACCCCAACCAAATCCTTTTGCGAATGGGAATGATAAACAGTTACCGTTGTTGATTTGTAAGTATAGGAAGGCATCACTTGGATCAATGCAGTATCCACATACTACACCTGGCATCATGTTGCATGCCATTAGAGCACCTTGTCCTGTGCCACAACCTGTTACTACAAAGTCAACAGCCTTTGAGTTTAATAATAATGCGGCTTGAACACCAATGTTTAAGTAAGTTAAATAGCCTGGTTGGCCAACTGTTAAACTAGCATCTTCGCTAGACATACCAGTGTTGAATACTGTGTGTCCCATTGGTTCTACAACTTCTTTTAGTACGTCAAGTACTTGTTGATTCTTACTTGATTGTGAGAATTCGTTAATTAAAGCAATTTTCATTTTGTCGTCCTTCTTTCTAATTTAATAATACAATATTTTGTACAAGATTACTAAAAAATTAAAGAAGTCTTAATTTTTTCTCCAAAACTAGTTTTTGAGTTTCCAAAACAACTTCTTTATCAATCAACGCACTTAAGTAGCTATCTGGAATTAAAGAATCTTTCAGGGTAACAAGAACTGCCTCATTGTCATAGCCATCACATAGGTCATCAATATCGACATAACAGGCTGGCATACCCTTATCCTTGATTTCATCAACATTTGTCACAACAGCATCTAATTCACCCTTAATTACTTTTTCAACCGATTGGTAATATTCCATTGGGACAAAAGTAACCTTTTTGCCATCGCATAATCTTATAGTAATATCATAAGTATCAGCAGAGACTTCATCCAGTCCCACTCGCATTCCATTTTCAATTTGGGTTGCTTTTTCATCACTGAAACAAATAACGTGTTTAGATAGGTATGAATATTCTCCAAAATTATATAGGATTTGTAGATCATCATGGTCTTTTAAGTAACGCTCAGCAGACAATTTGGATACAATTGCGAAATCATAACGTCCTTGTTCGACCATTCTCATTCTTTTTACAGCACCTCGCATGTAGGCAATATATACTGGAATTTCACTATTTTCTAATGTTTTAGTTAAACCGCTGGCCAATCCCTCATGCCTTTTTGAGTAAGGGAAGGGCATAATACCCGCTAAATCAGTAACGCCGATAATCTCTAAAAGTATCCTGGTGTTTTTTTCAGTTAATGTTGTACCTTTGTAACCTTTCGCTTGTAACTTAATAGCACCTAGGTCTGTAAGATTTTTGATTGCGTTTTGGACAGTGCCCCTGGGCAAAGAAAAATTTTTAGAAATTTCTGTTACTGTAGGAATACGTGATCCAACTTCCAATTCCAAAAACATCTTTGAAATCTCGATGGAAGCCAGTCCACACTTGTTCATTAAAGAATTAATTACTTGCATAGAATAATTATAACGAGGAAAGTTCAAAAAAGAAACATTATTAAAGATAGGTATGTATTAAAAAAGATAAATTATCCTTATATTAATAAGACTAGGTGCAAGTGGTTGTTTAGTGAATTAACTTATCTAAAGAAAAAAGAAATAGAAATGTAGTACTAACTTTATTCTATACAAATAATTGTATATTTGTGGTATTATTCCCTCGTAAGGAGATTATAGGAATGTTTGATATGAATCAATTTAATCTTGAGGGTAAGATTGCTCTTGTGACTGGTGCTAGTTATGGCATTGGTTTTGCGATAGCTACTGCTTTATCTAAGGCGGGTGCAACTATCTGTTTTAATGAAATTAATGAAGAAAAGAAACAAAATGGTTTATTAGCTTATGAAAAAGAAGGCATTAAAGCTTATGGTTATGTTTGTGATGTAACTAAGGAAGATGAAGTTAATGAATTAGTAAAAAAAATCAATGAAGAAGTTGGTGTTATCGATATCTTAGTTAATAATGCAGGTATTATTAAGAGAATTCCAATGTGTGAAATGAGCGCTGAAGAGTTTAGACAGGTTATCGATGTTGATTTGAATGCGCCTTTTATCGTATCTAAAGCCGTTATTCCAGGTATGATTGAAAAAGGTCATGGTAAGATTATTAACATTTGTTCAATGATGTCAGAACTCGGCAGAGAAACTGTTAGTGCTTATGCAGCTGCTAAGGGTGGTCTTAAGATGTTAACACGTAATATTTGTTCCGAATATGGTGAGGCTAATATTCAATGTAATGGTATTGGACCTGGTTATATTGCGACTCCTCAAACAGCGCCATTAAGAGAAAAGCAGGCTGATGGAAGTTGTCATCCATTTGATCAATTTATTGTCGCAAAGACTCCTGCTGGTAGATGGGGTACTCCTGAGGATTTAATGGGTCCTGCAGTCTTTCTTGCCAGTGATGCATCTAACTTTGTCAATGGACATATTCTTTATGTAGATGGCGGTATCTTAGCTTATATTGGTAAACAACCACAATAATTAAATAAAGGAGCTTTCGCTCCTTTGTCTTATTTATTAGGCCAAATCTTGCAATTAGGATCTAGCAGCCATTCATGTTCCTTAACGTTTTCAGCCCCAGTCCATGGATTGTCTTCAAAATGTCTAATTACCCAGAAGTAGTTCATGGCATAGCCTGGTGCAGTTACTTGAGGATGTGCTAGTTTTTCTGTTACACAGATATAACTACGGTCTTTGATTTCATATACATTATGTCCATAGAAACTAGCTCCAAAGCCTTCAGGTCTATTGAAACGATAGTAGTATAGTTCAGGTTGATCATGTAAGTGTGGAATAAATGTAGACCACTTGCCTGGATAGTTTACTGTTTCACCAAATGCTAAGTTACTATTTGGATTAATCTTATAGTCAACCATTGTTCTTACGTTTCTTGTAGCACAATCGTTCCATTGGCCAGCTCCTCTGTCAACAACGATGACATTATCTTTTGTGAATAATGTTGTGTTGTATGTCTTGTCATTTTCAGTCATGATTAATAGATATTCACTGTCTTCGTTGACTTTTACTTCAACTTTAACTTTTGCAGGGAATAATAATCCAACTGGAGCATCATCGAAGACGTTTCCTCTTGTGATTGTTTCTTCTTTTCCCTCGTAGCTTAATGTTAAGCTTCCTTCTTGAAGAAGAATCAATGTTTCCTTATCTTCGCTATAGTATTCTTTGACACTTCCTTTCTTTGGGCGTACAAGATATGAATATAGCATCATATCAGGATAATGATCGCTTCTGTTAGTTAATTCAACGATTTCATCATTACTAGTAATATAGTTCATCATATATATTTCCTTCTTTCGAATTTATTATACAAAAAAATGTACGAAATATTTTGACAATATACATTTTTTTGTATTACAATATGCTTAGTTGATGTAAGGGATTACACCAGACATGAAAAAGAGGTTGAAAAATGAACTTAAGAGAGATATTAAATGAAGACATTATTGATCTAGAAGTTGAAGGCACTACAAAAGATGAAGTGCTTCACAACATGGCTACATTATTACTTAATAATGGTTATATCAATGATGTTGAACAATTTGTAAAAGATATATATGTTCGTGAGGCTGAGGGTCCTACTGGTATGGGCTCTTCAATTTCTATCCCTCATGGAAAGTCAGAAGCAGTTAAGAAGATTGGTATTTGTATTGGTAAGACTAAAAACGATATCAAATGGGAAACTGCAATGACTGATTCAGGTTTCCAAGATACAAGATTAATTTTCTTATTCTGTGTATCTGCTGATACAGAATTCGCTACAAATCATATGTTGTTGTTGAGTGAATTGGCTGGAAAGCTTGGAAATGAAGCAAGAGTCGCAAAGCTAGCTGAGGCTAAGACAAAAGAAGAAGTTGTTAATTTGATTCTTTGCGATGACAGCGAACTAGATTCTTCAAACGTTAAGAGTGATGAAGAAATCGTTGATTTAGATATAGACTTCTAATTAGTTATTAGAGTTTATATATAGCTATTAAACAAGAAAGGAGATCTATTTATGAAGATTGTTGGTGTTACAGCATGTACTGCTGGAATTGCTCACACTTACATTGTTGCGGAAAAGATTGAAAATGCTGCAAAGGAAGCTGGTCATGAAGTTAAGATTGAAACTCAAGGTACAATTGGCGTTCAAAATCAATTAACTCCAGAAGATATCGCAGCTGCTGATGTAGTTATCTTTGCCCATGACATTGCAATTAGAGACAAAGACAGATTCAATGGTAAGCGTATTGTTGATATTCCTATTTCAACTGCTATGAAGAGTCCTAAATCACTTATCGCTACTATTGAGAAAAAATTAGGTAAATAAAAAAATAAGGGGAGAAAATTTATTATGAAATTAACTGATGTTAAGAAGCACATAATGACTGGTATTTCATTCTTGATTCCAATGGTTGTTATGGCTGGTATCATGGGTGCTATTCAAAAGGCATTCTCTTGGTCAGGTGTTCCACTATCTGATCCAATTATCGCTGGATTAAATTATTCTGGTTACTCAATCACTAAGATAAGCGACTATATGCATATGCTTGGTGAAATGAATGGTATGGGCTTCAACTGGGCTTATGCATTCTTATGTGCTGGTATCGCATTCTCTATTGCTGATAGACCCGGAATTGTTCCTGGTTTCGCAATTGGTTATTTTGCTGGCGGACCTACTAAGACAGGTTTCGTTGGTGCTATGTTGATGGGCTTTGTTGTTGGTTACTTAGTACAATGGATGAAGTCTTGGAAGATGCCTAAAGCTCTTGCTGGATTAATGCCAGTATTGATTATCCCAGTTCTTGCTACTGCAATTGCTACATTCTTATTCTTTGGTATCCTAATGAAACCAATTTCAACTGTAATGTTAGCTATCCAAAACTGGATTGTTGGTCTAGGTGAAGGTTCTCTATTCGTTTGTGGTGCCGTTATCGGTGCTTGTATGGGCTTCGATATGGGTGGTCCTATCAACAAGACTGCTTCTATGGCTGCAAATGCTTTATATGCTGATATTCCAGATGGTATCGGTGGTTGTGCTGAAACTGCTAAGATTATCGGTGGTATGACACCTGCTGTTGGTGTTGGTCTTGCTGCTATCTTTGCTCCTAAGAAGTTCACTGCTGCTCAAAAGAATACTGCTTATACTGCTATCCCTATGGGTCTATGCTTCATTACTGAAGGTGTATTACCTTTCGCTGCTGATGATCCATTAAGATTCATCCCATGTTCAATGATTGGTTCTGCAATTGCTTCTGGTTTAGCTATGGCTTGGGGTATTAACACTCCTGCTGCTCATGGTGGTATCCTAGTTGCTCCATTATCAAACAACATTGGTATGTGGATTGTTGCTCTTGTAATCGGTTCTGTAATTACTGGTGTTCTATACGCAGTAGTTAAGAAGATGCCTGAAGAAGAAGAGACTGAAGAAGAAATCACTGAATTAGATATTGATTTATAATTCTAAAAATAAACTAAATAGAAGGAAGGTTTAATTAGCTATGTATGTAAATATGAAGTATATTCTTGATGCTGCTAATAGAGATGGTTATGCTGTAATGGCAGTTAACAGTGTCAATATGGAAATGGCTAGAGCTGTAATTGAAGCTGCTGAAGAAGAACATTCTCCAATTATTGTTCAATTCGGTTGTGGTCAAATGAAAAAGTTAGCACATCCAGATCAAATGGTTCCTATGATTAAGGCTATGGCAGAAAAGGCTACTGTTCCTGTTTGCTTAAACCTAGATCATGGACCAAGCTTTGAAGCTGAAGTTGATGCAATTCAAAGAGGCTTCTCAAATGTAATGATTGATGCTTCTTCATTACCTTATGAAGAAAACGTAAGACGTACAAGACAAGTAGTTGATCTTGCTCATGGCAAGGGCATCTCTGTTGAAGCAGAATTAGGTCATGTTGGCCAAGCTGCTGATGGTGATGGCAAGACTGCTGATATGTATACAAACGTTGAACAAGCAGTTCAATTTGTTAAGGATACAGGTGTTGATGCTTTAGCAGTCGCTATTGGTACAGCACATGGTAAATATCCTGCTGGATATGTTCCAGTATTAGACTTTGGCCGTCTAAAAGAACTTAAGGAAGCATTAAAGATGCCACTAGTTCTTCATGGTGGTTCTGGATCAGGTGAGGAAAACATTCGTAAGGCAGTTGCTAATGGCATAAATAAGATCAACGTTTGTACAGATGCTTTCCATGCTGCTGAAGTAGCTATGAAGGCTGCTTGGGAAGAGAATCCAGGTCTAAATTATATGGAAATCTGCGCTGTAGCTGAAGCTGCTGTAAAGCAATTTGTTAAGGATTATATTCGTGTAATTGGTTCTAACAATCGTTATACATTTGAAGTAGCTGATAATGGTAGTAAAGAATAATTTCTAACTCAATTAATGGAGGGGCAGTAATGTCCCTCTTTTATTTATTATGGATATTTTAAAGAAAAAGAATCGTATATATTTAAAAATAATAATCACTCTATGCTTTTTATCTTCAGCTGGAGTGGGCATCACATCAAATTCAGTTGGTGTTTTTTATAATTACGTTGCCTCAGACTTAAATATTTTAAGAGGTACCTATATTATTCACAATACTATCGCAACTTTCGCCCTTGCGATTGTTGCTTTGTTTGTGCCTAAATGGTTAAACTCAAATAATTATCGTAAATTAATTATAGGTGCTGGATTATTAAGTTCAACAAGTGCTTATCTAATGAGCTTTCAATCCAATATAATAATGTTTTATATTTTGGGCTTATTAAGAGGCTGTGGTAATGCTTTCTTCGCTTTTGTTGTTATATCGATAATAATCAACAATTGGTTTAATAAGAACCATGGCTTAATAACCTCAATTATCTTTGGATTCTCAGGCATTTCGGGAGCTATTTTTTCTCCTTTATTTTTAAATGTAATCGAAACATATGGTTGGCGTATAGGCTATAAAGTGATGGGCATATCAATATTATTATCATTTATTCCTTTTTTTATAATGAAGTATCCTTTAAATCCTAAGGATATAGATTTACAGCCATATGGTGGTGAAATTATTAAGGAAGAAACTAAAACCATATCTAATAAAATTGATCCCTTGTTGTTTATTTATGTTGGACTATTTGCAACCCTTATTCACTTTGCGGCAGGCAATATGCAACATTTAAGCGCAATTGCTTTATCTAGAAATTACTCTTTGAATATTGTTTCATTATTTGTTTCTTTATCAATGATTGGCAATGTAACATTTAAATTTATCACTGGTGAAATTGCCGATAAAAAAGGAGCTATTTTTTCAAATATCTTTATGTTGATAGTTACATTACTAGGTAATTGCTTATTACTATTTATAAATAATTCATTATTAAATATTAGTGGAACATTATTATTCGGAGCGGTTTTTGCGGAAACAGCTGTTGGCTTAACCCTATTGACAAAAGAAGTATTTGGAATTGCAAATTACAATAAAACCTACCCAATATATGCTTTACTTGGTAATGCTTCATATGCGATTTCAACATCTGCATATGGTTATTTATACGATTTTAGTAAAACATATGACTTAGGCTTGATTATTGGCATAATACTTATTATTTTGTGCATAGTAACCGTAATTATTAGTAAAAGAAGATTAAATAAAATGTCACGTTAGTGACATTTTATTGTGGTTGTTTACCAATATAAGCCAAGATACCACCATCTACATAAAGAATATGTCCATTGACAAAGTTAGAAGCATCACTGGCAAGAAAGACTGCAGGACCCATTAAATCCTCAGGAGTACCCCATCTACCAGCAGGAGTCTTAGAGATGATGAAATTATCAAATGGTTGTCTTTCTCCATTTGGCAGTCTTCTAGTTAATGGTTCTGTTAATGGTGTGATGATATAACCAGGTCCAATACCATTACATTGAATATTAGCTTCACCATATTCGGAACAAATATTACGTGTTAACATCTTAAGACCACCCTTGGCAGCTGCATAAGCACTAACAGTTTCTCTACCAAGTTCTGACATCATTGAACAAATATTAATAATCTTACCATGACCTTTTTCAATCATACCTGGAATTACAGCCTTAGATACGATAAAAGGACTTACTAAATCAGTGTTAATTACTGTTTGAAAATCTTCTAAAGTAGTTTCAGTCATTGGCTTACGAATATTGATGCCTGCATTATTAACTAAGATATCAATAATTCCAACTTCTTCATTAATCTTTTTTACTAATTCATTAACTTCATCTTCCTTAGTTACATCACAAACATAACCATAAGCTTTAATGCCTTCTTTTTCAAATTCCTTTAAAGCCTTATTTACTTTTTCTACACTTCTTTGATTAAAACAAACTTTAGCTCCAGCCTTATATAGGGCACATGTGATACCAAAACCGATACCACTTCCTCCTCCTGTTACTAGGGCTACTTTGCCTTCTAATGAAAAACTATTTAAGTCAAACATTTTATTAATCCTCCAACAATATAATTATACAAAATTATGTATATTATGTTTAAAAATGATATCATTTAAGTATGATAAAACATAAATATATAGTTCTAGATGATGATCCAACAGGTATTCAAACAGTACATGATGTATTGGTGTTAATTAATTATGATTACAATCTCTTGTGTGAAGCTTTTAAAAATCCAAGAGAAATGTTTTATATTTCTACAAATTCAAGAGCTTTCAGTGAACAAGAGACAATTGAATATCATGAGAAACTTATTCAAATGATATGTGATATCGCAAAGGAATTGAATATTGACTTTACTATTATTTCAAGAGGAGATTCTTCTTTAAGAGGTCATTTTCCTTTAGAAGGTGAAGTGATTAAGAAAGTATTAAATGATAATGGCTATTCTATTGACGGAGAAGTAATTTGTCCTTATTTAGATGGCGTTAGAAAAACGGTTAATGATGTTCATTATGTGATTAGCAATGGTGTAGAAATCCCAGTTGGTGAGAGTGAGTTTGCGAAAGATAAGACCTTTGGCTTTAAAAACAGCAACTTAAAAGATTATGTTGAAGAAAAGACCCAAGGTAAATATAAGGCAAATGATTGTGTTTCCATTGGTTTAGGTGATAATGATATCGTTGGTAAATTAAATAGTGTTACAAACTTCAATAAGGTGATTGTTAATTGTACATCAGTGGATGATTTAAGAAAATTTGTATGTGCCTATAAACATACAAATAAGAAATTTTTATTTAGATGTGCAGCATCTTTGGTTAAAGAATTAGGTAATATTACGGATATTCCTTATTTAGATAGCAAAAAGTGTATATCTTATGGAAGTGGTGGTTTGATTCTAGCTGGTTCTCATGTTAAGAATACAAGTGATCAATTGGCGTATTTGAAGAAGCATGATTCAAATGTCGATTATGTTGAATTTAATCAACATGAAGTGTTAAATAATAGGTTGCATGATGAAGCGATTAGATGTGCAAAGTTAATTGACAGCAAGTTAAAAGAGAATAAGACGGTTTTATTAGCTACTAGAAGAGATCGTGTAGATTTCCCTGGTGATGATAAAGAAAAACAATTAGAAATGGCAGTAAGTATTTCTAGAGAGCTTACAGGTATCTTATCTTTATTAAAGGTACGTCCTTCATTCTTGATATCTAAGGGTGGCATTACTTCTTATGATTGTTTAAGTATTGGTTTAAATGTTAAGAAGGCATTAGCACTTGGACAAATTGAAAAGAACGTAGGGGTAATAAGGATTTTAGATGATTCTAAATTTAAAGATATGCCTGTAGTAATCTTCCCAGGTAATGTAGGTAGTGTAGATACTTTATATAAGATAACAGAAAGGTTAAAGGGTATGGAAAAGAAAGTATTTGGTTATCCAAAATTTGATGAGAAAGGTGAGATGATTCTAACAACTTATGACAACGAATATAGCGATATGTTAATGGATATTCGTGTATATAAGTTGGCTAAGGGTGAAACCTCGGTGTTTACAAGTAGCGATGAAGAAGTTGCTGTTTTACTTTTGAATGGCGAATTAGAAATGAATGTTGATGGTGTTAAGGAAAGTGTGACTAGAAGATCGGTCTTCCTTGATGGACCATATGCTGGACATGTTTCTAAGAATAAGACTATTGTGGTTAAGGCTAATAGCGAAACTGAAGTTCTTGTTCAAAAGACAAAGAATGACAATGATTTCAAGTCTAAGTTATATAAACCTAGTGATGCTCCATTCAATTATTCTAACAAGGGTAAGTACAATAATACGGCAGCTAGAAGAGTTAATACAATCTTTGATCATGACATCAATCCACTAAGCAACATGGTATTGGGCGAGGTTTTAAATGATCCAGGTAACTGGTCAGGGTATCTTCCTCATAGACACCCACAGCCTGAATGTTATTACTTTTTATTCGATCATGAAGAAGGCTTTGGAGCTAGTTATGTAGGAGATGAGGTGTTTAAGAGTACTAACCGTAGTTTCTCAGCTATTCCAGGTGGAAAGTTACATCCTCAAGTATGCGCTCCAGGTTATCAAATGTATACTTGTTGGATGATTAGACATTTGGATGGCAATCCTTGGTTACAAACAGATAGATGTGAAGATGATGCTTATGTTTGGCTTCATGAAGCTGAATTTGATCCTGAAACTAATTCATTTAAGAAATAAATAAGACATGTTAAAGATACCTTTTCTCTAAACAAGAAGATTGTATCAATAAAAGGCGCTTAAGGTTAGAAATCCTGAAGCGCCTTTTAAGTTTTAAGCCTTGTTTTAAGGGCTATACGAAATAAGAGGTTGAATTTCTAGTATTGTTGCTAGTGTTAACCTCTTTTCTTTTAAATGCCACTCCGCAAAATTTGGTTGAAAAGTTAAAGACTGCCAAAACCTCTTTTCGCAAAATTTGGTTGAAAAAATATAAGGATTGGTTGAAACTGTGTTTATGAAAAATTTAAGTTGAGTGTCATTTGACACCTTGATAATTCACGATTTGAAAAATGATAAACTATAAGTGCTTCTATCTTTTAAACAACCTTTCTTGTTTGATGCGAACAAAGGTGGAAGCAATGACCATTAAGCTCGTTTTCGTATTTTGGGCTAATGGTCTTTTATTGTGGTCAATATCAAAGGCTTGAACACTAAAACAAGATATAATTACATTGCTTCTAATTTTTTTGGTTAATTCTAAAATGTGCGACTGCAAGTCTTTAAAAGTTTAATTGTCATCTTATATTTTTCATTAGAAGCATCGCCACTTACCTTTTCACCCATTAATGTAAGTGGCTTTTTTGTCTAATTATAGTAACTTATAATGCCAACTTGCTTTATCAGTTAGTATATGCTAACTTATATGTGTAGCTACATCTTTAATTGTCTAAAGATAATTGATATTTATATTAAACATAAATATTCATAGTGTTTTTAGATATTTATTTATCTAATAGAATTATTGATTAAACATCTTATCTACTAATAGGATGTAATATATCTATTCATAATTATTTAAGTTATTCTCTTAGACAATTAAATTGTTAACACACTCAAATGTGTTTTGTACGTATAAAATTATCTTTATTTTAAAAGAAGAAAGTATACTCGAAAGACTTTGATAGTGTATTTGTGAAGACGACTAAGAATGTTTTAATGGAGGAACGCATGAAAAAAATATTGATACTTACATCGATAGTAATGCTGACTATAATGGTGATACCGTTTGGAGTATTTGCTGAAGAAAATGAACATAATGATACAGCTTCTTGTCCAATAAATGATAATATCAATACTAGCGATATTATCAATATGGAAATAATAGATGGTGAACTTTATATTGATGTACTAACAGAATTTGGTGATGAGCCAACAGTAGTTACAAATTTTGGAAAATGTAAGTCAGAGTATAAATACATCACTAAGAATGTTACAAGATTTGAATTAATTAAAATGAAGAATGATTTAAAAACTCAACAGAATTTATCAGCTACAACTATTGGGCTTTTGGTTGGCTTGACAAATCCGATAGCAGGAGCTATTGCTGGTTTTTTTACTGGACAAACAAGAAGTAAAATATTAGCTACTGTAGAAGACACTCTAGATAAGTCTACTAAATCTAATTTTACTCTTACGTCTAAATATAAATGTGAAGAAACTAATATGGGAACAAAAGGAATTGTTCATCGTTTTAAATTGGTTAGTGTTGAGATAAGATAATATGAAAAAACTACTGTACATTTATTCCATTGCCTTAATTATTTTATTGATTGGCTGTTCATTCTTAACTAGCGATGAGACAAGATTCTCTATATTTGCTTATTCAATTATTATTGGTGTAATTTTCTTGAATGATTTTAGTGTTAAAGGTTATTCTAAAGAACTCATTTTTGATTTAGTATTAATAATAATTTTTACATTGTTTATTGTCTTTGTAGTAAAGGAAGTTTCTTACGAAATCATTATTGTAGGTATATTTCCCTTATGTATTAGCTTATATAGAACCGTTACAAAAATTAAGTAAATCTTGTATCTAAAATAAGAGGTTGTTTCAAGTCTTACTTGTATTAACCTATTTTTCTTTTATATTCTGATAATATAAGGTATTAGTTTATTGGAGGTTGTAGATGCCAATCGTGTATTCTATCTTTGTTTTATTAATAATATTAATTGTTTTAGTGTTTAGAAATAGTGATATGAAGTTAAGAAGAAAAGCTGTTCAACTAGTAATATGCACTATTACTTGGTGTACTTTAATTCATCAATTAATTAGTATTGCACATTATATTAATGATAGTGGTGAAATGATTAAAAATGTTTTAGGTAATTACGGGCTAGGCTTATTATGGTTTAGCATAGGGCTATTCTCTATATATCTGGTCTATTTATATTGATTATTTTGTTTTTAAGAATGATTAATAACAAGAGATAAAAGCTACTTAAAATATCGTTCGGTCATTATAAACATTATTATACTTAATCAAATATATAATTAGCTTGCTTCTAATATACTTTGATGAATACGGGTTAACACTCTAAAGCTTCCTTTAATAATTTTATGTCATCATCTTTATTTTTTGACCGTTAGAAGCAATTGCTACTTGTGATAAGGTGCAAGATCATAAGTAGCTTTTATTTTGAGCTGATAATAAATCAATCTAATTTTTAATTAATGGTTTTTTATTGTATATTTTTAATTTTTGTGTTATTAATTAATTGAACGATTAGTTATTAAAGGAGTTTTAAGTGCGTACAGTAAATGAGAAGGCTCGTGAGGCAAGAAAAGTTGAAATAATGGAAAAGTGCTTCGCTTGTTATTGTGATAATGGACTTAATGGTGTTGGTATTAAGGCAATTGCGAAGGCTTGTGGTATTAATTCGGCAACGCTGTATCAATATTTTGATAATCTCGATGATTTGATTGTAAAATCTACTGCTTATTGTATGGAGAAAGTTGAGGATGATTTTATGGAACTAGCTCCAACTGATCCTGAGGATATCTTGAGGTTTGTGAAAGAGGTTCCTTATTGGACTGCTAAGAAACACGGCAAGAAGTATAGACTGATGTATCAGGTTTATACTCATCCTAAATATATTGAATATGGTAAGGAATTCTTTAAGGGTGTTAATGAAAGATATACAGAATATGCAAAGATTCTTGAGCCTAAGATTGGTATTCCTTATACCGTTATTACTCCTCTTATTTTTATCTTTGTACGAGCAAGCGTACATTATTGCATATTTCAAATGAATAAGGCCGGTATGAAGCTTGCTTCAGTACCGGCCAT
>ERZ1034992.906-NODE-906-length-14835-cov-21.401691_pt1 | contig 14835 bp, 19 predicted proteins | sample MGYA00520695_ERZ1034992 | MGnify/ENA primary metagenome ERZ1034992 (study PRJEB33766, sample SAMN09781778) | gut metagenome | biome: gut microbiome | host: Homo sapiens | place: Madagascar | study: EMG produced TPA metagenomics assembly of the PRJNA485056 data...
GAATAGGAGTATCTACTGCAACATCAGCAAGAAATTTTCCTTTTAATTCACTAGTAGTAGATGGATTATTCATATCTTCATTAAAGTCTTTGCGATAAACCATAGAATGAAGATCTAATGTAATATGTACATTATCATAGTTCTTAACTACTTCGGTATAAAACCAACCAGGAAGGTTTACACCAATATAGAAGAAAGGATAATTCGTTGTCTCAAAATTCTTTTCGATCTTAATTGATGCAATCTGTGAAATAGGTACATCCATTGTAGTTCCACCTGCATCAATAGTAAAAGATTTCATCTGATATTTTACTTGGGATAATTTTACATCATCCAAATTCATTTATCATTCACCTCTTTATATAAAGGATAAGCATTTCATTATTAGTAAGTTTTTACAAAGACGAAAAAACATGCACTTAATACTTATCTACAATCAAAACCTTAAGGAAGGTGAATAAATACAATGAAAATTTTAACGGATATTAATGATATTTGTCATTATTTTTTCCATAATCCAGATAAATATAAAGATGATATTAGTATTCTTGTATATGCACCTTACTGTGCTAATCAGATGATGAACACCCAAAATTCTGTGGAAGATCGTAAAATCTTTGCAGATCTTCTTCAAAAGATGTTCCAAAGTCATCCATATGCAATTCCTTTTTATTATGTCAGCTTTCTTATGCAAAAATCTATTTGGAATAATGCAGAGACTTGCAAATCCTACTTAAGAGACATTTGTGCTGATCTTGATAAAATTATTCCTTGGTATAAAGAAGAAGGATTTAATGAAGAATATCTTAATCAATTAAAACCTCTTATGACTCAATATTTGATTGATTATGTGAATAATATCAGATATACTCAGAAAGAAACTGGGGCAAATGAATCTACTATGGCTAATTATGCTCCAATTGTTCCTTATGGGATTGGCCTTAAAAAGCAAGATCTTGAAGCTTCTGAGTATCTTGATCAAAATTTGATTGCTGATACTATGAATAATAAGTCTAAATTATCTACTGCCCAGATTGCAATTCTTGGTATTAAGAATTGTAGAGATATTATAGATAATATTAATATCATTATTAACTGGAAATGCTGCTTTGATATGTTTAGTTCTCTTAGCAGATGCCGATGGTGTAATGATACATTTAGATATCTTGCTAATATTTATCTTTATACCCTTGATGAGGATATTGATTTAGTAAAGCAATATAGTGATTATTGTGTATTTACTTGTCATGAACTAAATCCTCTTAAGCCTGATGAGTTTGCCAGAGTATTTGAATCTATGATGACGTATAATGTTGGTAGCATTGATGATATGATGACTACTGAAGCTTGGACTGCTCTTCAGGATATTTCACAAGAATACAGTGATAGCTTCTTAAAAGGCGTAATTAATAAAATGCCTGAAGATACATATGATCTTGATGCACTTCTTGCTCATTTCTATACTATACGTCATATTGAGACTAACGATTATACGAATCAATATTTTCTTTCAAACTTTCCTGGTATCAAGGTAAATAGTTATAATTATATTAATAATAATATTATGATTTGTGAGATCAATGATGAATATCTTGCAATTCCATATGTCGATATTGCAGCTGATTACAATGTTCGCATGATCACGATTGATAAAAATGGTGAAATTAAAATTTGGAATGATGAGAATATGCAGAGGCTTACTCGTATTGATCCTAGAAAAGAAAAAGGAGAAGATTAAGATAAAAAAGAGAAGATGATTAATATCATCTTCTCTTTTTATTTACTTCTTGGTAGTCTTTTTAATAGCCTTACCAAGATCAGCAAGAAGCTTCTTTCCCTGACTGATCAATTTAGGGATTCCAGCAATACTTACATTGAGATGCTTACCAAGAGTCTTACTATGATCAATAAATACCTTTCCGATCTCATTACTGAGTTCATTAGATACTGAAAGACTAAGAGTTTCTGTAGTAGTAGCTGCCTCAATATGAGGATTCTTATTCGTGACAATATTGTTAAATTCTTCCTTTACAGAATCATTATCAATATTGAGAATGACCTCTCGAAGCTGAAGAAATTCTTGCTTAGTAAGTATGAGTTTCATGAAACTTCCTCCTTAGGGAATTTTACTTGCTTTATACTTAGTAACGTGATTAAATCCATCCTCGGCCTTACTAGCAAATTCATTCAGCTCTCGTTCAGTATTAAACGACATAACTTGGAGTACTCCACAATCATCATTTTCTACAATAGCGAGATATTCTGTATTACTTACATAATAAGCTTTCAGATTATTATTCACGGCTAATGATTTATTTTTATTGTAGGATTTCTTATACATAATTAATCTCCTTCTGTATAAATATTCATAGAAGTATCATCTTCTGTGGCTTCTTTAACTTCATAATTGGAGATAACCAAGCAAACCTGATTATCTCCAATTTTCTTATCCTTAATATTGACTATAAATACATCTCCAATAGGTCTCAGAAATTCTTCATCAGTTCCATCGGCTGATACTAATACTGGAATATTACCAAACTCAGCTCTGGTAGTTGCTAATTTATTAATGAGCTGATCAATTGTAAGATATTCACTCATCTTTCTCACCTTCCTTAATAAAGAGATCAGAATAGTTTACAAGAATTTCTCCAGACTTATTTGAAAGTCTCTGAAGAAATTCAATATATGCTTCAAGGTTTGCAAGCTTCTGCTGATGCTCTGTAACATCAGCAACCATAGAAGCAGTCTGATACTTCAAACGAATATAATCCTTCTTACGATGACGAATCACTGCAAGAAGATCACTATTCAGCCAATTGTCCATAACTGGAACTTCAGGAATTGCATTAGTCTCAAAATAATTAGTTTCTTTCATAATAAAATACCTCCATAAATATGTACTAATTAAGAAACATTGTCTTAATTGTCACTATAATAATATACGGTTGAAATTTGAAAGGAGTGTATGAAAATGCCTATTCCCGAAGAATACGTATATGTCCTGGTAAATTATCAGGGCTATCTCTCTGCTATTAAGCAGTTTGGCCCTATTGTCCATCCTGCTAAGGTAAAGAAGTCTGAAGCTATCTCTATGATGCTTTCTGGTGCTCCAGTTATCATTTATGATCCGGCTACTAAGATGACTTATCCTATGAATGCAGATAATATGAATAATCCTACCAAGGCTCCTAAGAAGATTCCTGAGCCTATGAAAGAAACTGTCCTTAAGGGTGCTCCTAAGGTTACTAGTGATCTTGGCCTTTCTGAGGCCAAGAAGGAACCTGAACTTAAGCCCGAAGAGCAGGTTGATCTTACTCAGATAATTGCTGAGCAGAATCTTTCTACTGAGCCTATTGAGGAAGTTAAAGAAGAGCCCGTTGTCGAAGAGACTCGTGATGAGCCTAGTCCTAAGCGTCTTGTTGAGAATACCATTAAGGATATTCAGAATGATACCCTTAAGGAATCTGATATCATTTGGAATCACTATACAAAGTCTGAGCGTCGTCAGATTCGCGCAGCTCTCAATGCTAAGAATTCCACTCAGGAATAATTATAAAAAAGAGAAGAGTTTTATACTCTTCTCTTTTTATTTTACCTGAATCTTAGAATCTAAGATTCTTTCTTTTGGCACTCCAAAATCCTTTTCATGCTCGAAAGCATTTCTATGAATATAAGCTTGATCAATCCAGCAATTATTCAATGGGTTATTAATGACTTTCATATTCTCAAAATCTGACTTATCATTGTCAGAATAAAGATGTATAATTAGGTCAGTATTAACACCCATATAGATTAACCATTTGATGATTGTTCCAAAATTATATCCACAGGCGGCGAAGAATAAGTGCTTCTGTGAGGGGGTATGCGCTAAATTATACCTAATACTAAGAATATCAAAAGTACCTTCTGCAATATGAATATGCACTGGATTGGTATATAAAAGATCAATTTGAGGATTAATTAAACTATAGAAATTATTTGGGCTTGTATTATATGGATCAATACTAAGTTTAATGTATCTCTTCAAATTCTCATTATTACCAATTCTTCTAAAGGTCATTTTATTATTATTAGCAGATAAGAATCCAACATAATTCTCTTCGATCATTTTAATTAATCTTGGATTAATATGCTCTGGAAGTTTAATTTTATTCTCAGTAAAGAAATCCATGATACTAAGAATGATTTTAGATTCTTGAATCATCTCTGGAGTAAATTCAATACCAAGTCTTTGATTCAAATAATCCAGTTTAGGTTTACTATCAACTGGATTGATGATAATGGGTACTTTATATTTCAAAGGTTTCTGTCTACCATAAGTGGATTTACTATTTGGTCTATTTAGTACATCTAATGCTTTTGCATCGTCCATACTAAGTGGAGCACCTATGTCTTCCATTACTTGAGAAGTTAAGATACCAACTTGATTACATTTGAAGCACTTATAAAGACATATGGAATCACTATTCTCATCAATCTTAATAGAGAAATGTCCATGAAGAATATTTCTAGAATCTCCACAATATGGGCATCTAGTCTGTACCTGAGTATGACTACTATTCCATTGATGTACAGGTAATTGATCTATCTTTTCTCGTACAATTCTTTTTATATCCAAAAGATTCATATATGAACCCTCCTTATTACTACTATATTATCTATACTAATAATATATGGATATAAAAAAAGAGAAGGATTAATATCCTTCTCTTTTTCTTTTACTGAGAGTTACGCCACAGTAGTAGCAACCTCAGCAACGGGCTTTGCAACGCCCTTGATCTTGCCGCAGACACCCTTGATTGCACCAGGAATCTTCGTGGCAGTGTTCTTGATCCAGCCCCAAGCAGTCTTGATCATACTACCGATCTTACCGAACGGGATCTTCTTGATGAGCTCGGGAACCTTCTTAGCAGTAGCGGGGATAGCCTTGAACCAAGTACCGACCTTGGTAAAGAACGTCTTGAACATGTTGGTCTTCATAATAATATGTCTCCTTTTAATTTTAGAATTTAGTGTAAGTGGGAATGAATTAGGCCTCAGCGCCAGCAGGCTCGCAATCGCACTCGACGCACTCGTCTTCGACATCATCCTTCTTGAACTTCGCAAAGAAGTTCTTAATGCCCTCGATCGCAGCCTCGCCGAATCCGGTAAAGAGCTCCCAATATGTCTTCACGACAAAGCAGGGAAACCAACCACAGAAATAGACAACGCCAGTAGCAGCAGTGCCAACACCCTTAGCAGCCTTAATGGCATTAGAAGGAAGGTCCTTAAACCAGGTGCCAACCTTAGTGAAGAAAGTCTTAAACATAGTGTAAATCTCCTTTTCAGAAATATTGTGTTGTAGAAATATTAGACCACGGGTCTAGAGTTTCTCCTTGTGATAACAAGGGCCAAATAGGTTTATAGGTGCGTGATAAACAAGGTTAAAACAGTTATTCCCATACAGATCTGAATATCTGATTGCTAGTTTCACACTCAAGTACCTCACTAGCTCGGGTTCCTCTTTCACACTCAAGTACCTCAGAGGAAGAGTTTTCATAAGCCAGATGAACTCCGATAGTCCATCATATTTGGCTTCCCAATAACTATTTGTTACCTTATTATCAAATTAATAATATACGGTTAAAATTTGAGACTTTACGGTAAATTCAATTATATATAATAACTTACTAAAAACAATAGTCATAATATTTGTACACAATTAATTATTAATACTTGAAAGTGAGGTAAATAAAATGGCTGGTATTATGGAATCCCTGAATGCCATGAAGACCCCCGAAGAGATTACTCTTGAAGGCAAAAATCTTCTGGAAGATGAAATCATTTTGACTGCTATTCGTGAGAGCTGTGGCTCTGATGAAGAGTTTGCTCAGCTTATGGATGACGCTGCTGTTGAGATGGCACTCTATAATGTCATTAGCGATGCTGATATTGCTACTGAGGCAACTAAGAAAATCATTGTTACTGACTGGAAGGCTGCTAACTTCAATCGTATTCAGAAGCGTACTGCTATTCGTCTGGCTATGATCAATAATGATGCACTTTATGCTAAGTATCGTAAGTATCGTGACCTGTTCCTGCAGGCTCGTGAAGGTATTTACAAGAAGTATGGTGCTAAGGCTAAGCAGGAAACAAAGAAGATCCTTATGAATGCTCGTCGTAAGTCTGCCAACATGCCCTCTCCGTCTGGCAAGAGCATTGTTGACAAGATCGATAAGCAGATCGATAAGGCAACTGGTGATAAGGACTAATCCTTATCATAAATTTAACTAAAAAGAGAGAGGATTAATGTGTCCTCTCTCTTTTATAGTTTTTCTATGTACCCTCTTAATATGAGTATTGTGTGAATTAAGGAAGGTGAAGTTACCGTAAATGCTCCAATTTGAGTCGGGTATTATTAATTTGAATATAGTAAAGTCGTCTATATTCAAATTAACAAAAACTAACACAAAGGAGACAAGACAATGAAAACGTTATACATTAATGGTATTGAGATGAATGACGAATCTCAATATGATACTATGGATGAAGCTATGCTTCGTTCTAAGGTTCGCAAACTGAATAAACGACTGGAATCTGGTAAGAAGACAGCAGACGGTCTTCAGAAGATTATTCTGGTCTGTATGGGAATTATGGTTGCCTTAATGGTTACGATTCTCATTATGAGCGCTATGCTTAGAAATGTGAATTCTAAGTATGAGTCCATGAAGTCTCAGTATGAAGGCATTCGCTCTGAATATACTGAGACTGTTCTCGAGTATGCCAATCTGAAGATTGAGCATACAAATCTTCTTGAAAGTTTAGATACAGAACAAATCAATATCAATGATACTTATGCAGAAACTGAAGCAGCTTCAGTTCAGTATTCTGCAGTTACTGAAATTCCTGCTGGCTTCGTTTATAATATGAATATTCCTCTTGATCAGGATATTCAGATTTATGCTTATAATAAGTGCATTCAGTATGGAATTGACTATAATGTCTTCTTGGGCTTAATGCGCCAGGAATCTGGATTTAATCCTAAGGCTGTCTCTAAGTCTTCTGACTATGGTCTTTGCCAGATTAATACCTGCAATCATAATTGGATGAAAGAAATCTATGGTAGTGATTGGGATTGGTCTAATCCATATGATTCTATTGATGCGGCATTTACAATTCTTGAAGGTGCGAAGCCCAATTATCATAATTATCATCATCTTTTAATGGCATATAATGCTGGAGTTGGTGGTGCTAAAAGAAAGTACTTTGATAAAGGTATTTACAGCACGAATTACTCTAGAAGTGTCATGGAATATGCCAAGGAGTATGGCTACTCAGGTGATGGGTCTTACTAAATCCTAGTCACCTGTTAATATATAAAGAAAGAGAACTTCGGTTCTCTTTCTTTTTTATGTTGGAAAATACCTTATTTCCAACAGTTGAGTAATTTAGCGAATGAAATATAAATTTTGATAAGGAGGTTGATAATTGTGAAATCCCCGTTTGGAAGTCTAATTATTGATCTTAAGGATATCGTTGCTATGGAAGCATCGGGGACTAATATCTCAAAGCTTGATCCGTCAGTAATGGCTAATCGAGAAACAAATCCGTCTATGCAAGTTGCTATTCTAACTGACAAGATTATTGAGAACTCGAAGCTGAAATGCGTCACGAGTCCTATCATGTTTACAAATGGTACTGATTTTTATGATGAAGGCTTATTTTCATATAAGATCTTTGGCAGTACTCCTGATGAGAGACAGCGTCAATGCGCTTATATTGATCTTCACCAGAAGTTTTTTCATCCCTTTGTCTTTGAGATTCTTTGCAAGTTGGATCAGAAGTTTGGCGTCTGTGCAACTGGTAGAGGCTCTTGGGTAATTGAAGATGGTAAGCTTGTGGAAATTAAGGATAAGAATGATCCTTTGTATAATGAAGATCATACTGGTTTGAATTGGCTTATTAAGAATTATGATAAATTCAACTTTAAGACAAATACTTCAATTGCTCGTAATGACCGAGTTCAGATGATTCAGTCTTTAAAGAAGGATGAAATCTTTATTCAGAAATGGGTTGTCATTCCAGTATTCTATAGAGACGTTGACTTCTCTAATGGTAAAAGAGTCGTTCCCGAACTCAATAAGATGTACAATAAAATTATTCAGATTGCTAATAGTATCACTGATACTAGCATGATCTTCTCTAATAATGAATCTTGCTATATGATTCAATCTCTTCTCGTAGATATTAGAAAGTATGGCCAGTCTCTAATTGAGAAGAAGCATGGTCATTTCCATAAGGCAATTCTGGGTAAGAGTACTGACTATGGTTCTCGAGATGTTATCTCTGTACCTGTCATGAATCATTATGAAACTCCTAAGCAGAATCCAGTAGATATTATGCATACTGGTATTCCTGTTACCAAGTGTCTTGCACTTGCTTATCCGTTTATTAAGAAGTATTGTAAAGATTTCTTTGCAAATAACTTCCGTAATGCCACTGAATATCCCGTATATAAGTGGAAGAATGGTGAGTATCAGATCGTTGGTAAGGTAAAGATTAAAAATCAGGTTGCTGTTTATGCAGATGATATTATCGATAAGAAGATCGAAAGATATATGAAATCTCCTGGTACTCGTTTTGAAACGATTAATGTAATCGCTCAGGATGGTACCGAGATTCCTATGTTCTTTACTGGTATTCTTAGGCCTCTTCCTGGAGTTAAACTTTCTCAGTTTGGTAAATCTCTCTACCAGCGTCCTATGACTTGGGCAGATCTTTTTTATCAGGCATGTATGGAAGTTGCTGCAGATAAATATGTATATATCACTCGCTATCCAGTTACTTCTTATGCATCTATCTTCCCTTCGCAGTGTATGCCTCTTTCTACATTAAATACAATGCCTTTGGAAGTAGATGGTAAGTTCTATCCTAATTATCCCGTAATTGATCTTTCTTTACCGCAGGATAAAGTATCAACCCTCTTCATTGATACTGTTACCATGAGCAACCTTTTCTTGGATGCTCTTGGTGGTGACTAAACCAAATCACCAAACGTGGTCACTTTAAACTGGGTGAATACGGTAAGAGTTAATAATGAACTCTCTAAGAGAACTTGATACCTGTAATAAGGTTAGATAGTAATACCGTGCCAAATATAATTAATTTAATTATAAAAGGCGTAGAGACTATCGAAAGACTATCTATATAGATAGAATCGAGTAGAGTACATCTATTTATGATGGAAGCGCCCAGACTTACTTTAAGTAAGATATAGTCCAATGATGTGAAATGTAGGACATGCATTTAATAATGTTCAATAAATCTCACAGACGATGGTGATACAATTTCGGCCAAGCTTTGTTTCTCATTAGAAGCAAATAAAGAAGCTGAAGAAATTTCTAGATCTGTACGCAGTTTCGTTTCTCCTGATGGTAAACTTATGCGTATGATCAAAAATGAAGGTTATCTTTCCTTCTATAATATGACTAGACATGATGAAACTGGTCATGGTATGATTCCTGCAGATAAGAAGAAACTGCTTCTCGGTCTTAAGAAAGATGAGATGACAGTTTCTTTAATTACTTCACTTTTTAGTAATACTACTAAAATGAATGAGGACTCTAATGGCCATAAGGAATTTAAAGTTATTCCTCCTGTAATTGATACTCAGTGGAAGATGCATCTTGATGCTAGTGAATACACTAACAAAGAAGCTGTAGATACTACTGCTGGTATTTTCTTATTCAATAAGCTTATTACTGAGGGAGATCTTGAACAGATTATTCCTAATGGTTATTATAATGAAACTTTGAATAAAAAGAAATTTACTGCTTATCTTAGCTTAGTAGCTGCTGGTATTATGAATGGTAAGATTCAGATTGAACCTACTGTTTATACATTCTTAAGAGATTATGAATTCTGGGCTCTTAAGCTTGTTACTATCTTTAGTCCTTCTTATACTTCTGCCCTTGTTACTCCTAGTAAGAGACTTACTGATGAGAAGCAGAAGTTACTGAATGATAATAAGAATGCTAGTACTGCTGAGATGGTTGAGATTCGTGATAAACTTCTTGATGTTGCTAGAGATACTATTAAGGGTGATCCTGGTAAGACTCTGTTTGATTCTGGCTCTCGTGGATCATTTGAAAATGACTTTGGTAACATGTTCGTTGCTGTTGGTCCTGTAGAGAATCCCGTTACTGGTAATTTTGACTTTATGAAGTCTAACTATATTAGCGGTATCTCTAAGGAAGACCTTGTAGCAGCTGGTAATATTATCGTTAATGCTGAATACCCGAAGGCAATTGGTACTGCGAAAGGTGGCTATCAAACCAAACAGTTTAATGCTGTCTTCCAGACTGTTACTCTTGGTCCTAAGGATTCTGACTGTGGAACTAAGGGTGCTTTGACAGTAACTCTTACTAAGGATAATCTTGCTAAATATGTCGATCAGTATATTGCTATGCCTAATGGTGGAACTAAGTTGATTACTGATGATCTTGATGTTAAATATATGAATCATCCGATTAAAGTTCGTAGTCCTATGTACTGCTTACATTTATCTCAGGGTGATGCAATTTGTAATAAATGTGCTGGTGAGAGATTCTATAAGCTTGGTGTCTCTTCCATGGGTCTTACTGCATCTGACTTGTCTGCTCAGATGATGAATGCTTCTCTGAAGCTTCGTCACTCACTGCAAGTTGAGATGAATAAGATTGATATTAATAAGATTCTTAAATAAAAAATATTATAGAGGATAGATATAACTTAATATATCTATCCTCTATATTTTATTCTTCATGATTAGAGTTTTTCTTTTTCTTCTCATCAAACATTTTCTTAGTAGCATTACCACCACGAAGATGTTTTTCATTAAAGTTAGAAGAAAGAGATTTCTGAACCTTTTCTTGCATTTTCTTAGAATCAATATATGTAGTTAAGTACTTTTGTACAGTACTTTTACAATAATTTGTCTTTTCCGCAATTTGTCTAATAGTCATATGCTCTTCGGTAAGCATTTTCGCCATTTTAATAGCATCTTTTTCTCTCTGGGCACTAATAGCCATTGCGTCTTCTTTCTTAGGTCTACCACAACGCATAATATATCAATCCTCCATAAAAATACTAAATTAATTCGGACTAGTTATTATATATTTATCCTATATAAAATAAAAATAAATATAAATATAGGATAGCAATTAAGCTATCCTATATTTATATATCCTTATTCGGACAAGCTGGCGCAAGGTAGAGGTCCCGACCCTCAATGAGTTTCCTCATCAATCGGATTTCAAGTCCGTTGTCACACCTTGCGACTTTACCTTGCATAATTTAATACTGTGTTAGTATTAAATTATTATTTTAATCTATTTAAACCTTGTAAAAATAATTGATAAGTTAAAGGATAATCTTCAGAATATTTTTCTTCTCCGATAATTTCCATATATCTCCAAGCACATGCAATATACTCATATTCATTCTTAGAAGCATATCCCCTGTGTTCTCTACACAATTTATCAATTTCATCATTATAAGCACTATTAATGCTACTAGATAAAAAACAATTTAATTCACAGTCTAATACATGGCCAAATTCATGAATGAAAGTATCCATGAAAGATGATAAATTAAATACATTAGTTTCTGCAGCTACATAAATCCTATAAGTATAATAATTAGTAGCACCAATAGCATCTATATTGGAAGCTACTCCAGGAATACGACCATTAACTATTTCTATCTTCCATTTACCAGTAGTAACTCTATCAATAATATAATCAGGTAATGTATAATAATATTCTGCGATTAAAGGTTTGCAGAAAGTACTATAATGCTTATTAGCCTGATCATCGGTTACACTAAACTTATATTCATATTGATAATTTTTAAGATCTGTAAGGTTTTTAATATTATCTCTAAAAGTATTTAACTGTGCACGGGTAATACTTTGATCAAAGCCAAAAGTTGTTTCACTAGTTCCTTTAGTAATACCAAGATATTTAGCATAATTAATATATGCCAATTCCTGAGGATCATCAGTTGATACTTTGTCATCCCATTTATACATATTTGCATATTCATCAGGATCTGGAATTAAATTATAAATCCTCATAAGATCAATTAAAGCCATCTTGCGATTCATATTCATTCCAACACCAAACCCAGTATAATAACTACTCATAACACAATTAGAATTTAGAGTATTATAATCATATCCAAGTTCATTATATAAATACTCAATCATTTCATCATTGCGTATAGTTTCTCTCTGGTAAATGTCATCTCCTGCACCAATCATTGTAGTGCAGATAATCAATGAAAAAAGAATAGCAATAATTTTTCTCATTATAAAACTCACCTCACTTATATGTAAGTTTTATAAAAAGGAGACGGGATAATCCCGTCTCCTATAAATTACTCAATACTTAGTGACATCAATGAGAGTACACTCACTATGGATTAGAGGAGCAATTACTTCTCTTTCTCGAGATGGATTATAAGTCTCTAATCCAGTGAGTAGATAATCATCATCGAAGTATGTACGAGCAATATCTTTTAAAGTTGCAGGGTCAATTGCTTTTCCCTTATGAACTACGACATATTTGTATTGACCTTCACTTTTCTCAGCAAAGTCTAAAGCAATATATTCACTCTTAGACCATGATGCCCATTCCATCGGATTAAGGTCTCGAATACTTTGCAATCTCTTATCAGAAGAAATTCCTCTAAACATGCTTCCTTTATAAAGCATGCTAGGACAAACATCTGAAGCAAAATTATAAATGATATTGAGCATCTGAGAAAGATCAAGTGATTGTGTAATATGTGAAATATTTCCTTTTAAGTATCTAGAAAGATCTTTACATGCATTGACAGTGAAATAGATACCAATCGGATTATTAAGTTTAGTCATATATTAACTCCTATTCTGTGGGATAACGATGTATCCTTCATCCTTTACCAAATGCCTAAAGTATTCTTTTACTGTAGGATATTGATTTGATTTAAGATTAACAATCTTAGTCTTTCTAGGATTTGTCAGTGGTTTTCCTACAGTATAATCGTTGAAATAGCATTTCTCATATGAAGTACCTGAAATGGCTTCAAGTGTAATTGCTTCGCCCTGTTTTGTAATTTTAACAATTGGATCGGGAAATGGATTCAACATACTAATCACCTCCTCATGTGAATGGTAAATACAGAGATATGATTTTTATCATATCTCTGTATATGTATTACTCAAATTTTAGATATAAATGAATTGCAGTCTTTAGTTTCTTTAAAGATCTAGCTAAACTCATCTGTACTGCTTGGAATGACACTCCACGAACTTTAGCGATTTCTCTAATATTCATTTGAGGATAGTCATCCAAACCAAAATACATCATAATCTCTTTTTGTTGGACTTCTTTTAACTCATCCAACTTTAATCGAATGATTTCTTGTAATGCTACAAATTCAGCATCTTCCTCAAGTTGAAGATCATACCTAGCAGAAGGATCTTCGAGTGTTTCACCAAAGGTTAAATTAGAATCATCCATACCAAGGACTTCTCCAATTTTTACATCTAAAGAAGATACTAAATTTTCCTGAAGATATTTCTTCCATAATCGAATTAATTCTCCAGATATTACTTTATATACATAAGTTGAAAATGCATATCCTTTTCGATAATCATAAGTATCCACAGCACGAATTAATCCAATTACACCAATTGAAATAATGTCATCATTTGTGAATGCTGCATCTAAAGGAATATATTTGCGAGCACAATTGAAAACTAACTTAAGATTTCCTAAGATAATTTTCTCTCTTGCAGTGGGATCATTTTCATTATGCCACTTCTTGAAAAGATTAACATTCTCTTCAGTAGATAAAGGGTTCTTTAAATAATCCTTATATATTTCTAGAATTTCATCAGGAATATACCAATATACTGCTCCAGATCGTTTCATGATCCCACCTACTTTTTAATTAGTTAGATAAGAAAGCATGTATTGTCACTTGGTATCGATGATCTAAAACAGATTTATCTTTCTTGGTGCCATATTTTGATAAATCATCCTGAAGAATCCTAGTTCGACTTTCTTCTCTGATATTTGCTAAGTATTCTTTGAAAGCATCAGAATCTTCCATATTGAGATCACGATTAATCTCAACCTTACGCTTATTATCATTTTTAATCATAAGCGTCGAAAGATGAAGAAGAATACTATCACGAACTCGAGAAGAAACCTCTTTAACTGTTAACAGGTCTGAGTCACCTTCCATCAATTGATGAATGGCTTCGCATACTGCTAAATAACCTTCTTGATGAAGGTCTTCAATATCAACTTTAGATTTTTTGATCTGAGGTGCCAGATCATCCATAATTAGGGGAACATACTCAAGAAAACGCGTGCATAGCATATTATATGCATTATAGTCGCCAGATTTCGTCTTTTTTAACAAAGTGACGTAAGAAACGGGTTCTCGCATTGTAATGTACCTCCATGTTATAAAATACCCTTACTGTGATAGTTCAAGGTATTTATATAAATTAATACAAGCTAGTCCAAATTATATAAAATGAGTTCTGGACCTTAGTCTTTGGTCCAGAACTTCTTATTATCGATCAATATTTTATCATGCTTAAAACTTTCTCTTAGGGATTCACTCTTAATACTCTTGATCAGCTTCTTTGCAAATTTGCCATCCATCTTATATTCAGTACCTTCTTCAAGGCCTTGATGTTTTTCTTTCTTTTTCTTCTTAAACTTCTTTTCAGAAGATGGCTTCTTATCTTTATCTTTCTTATTAGATTTCTTTTTCTTCTTTTTAGAAGATTTTTCGATATCGTCAAATGGATTT
>ERZ1034992.907-NODE-907-length-14826-cov-8.469163_pt1 | contig 14826 bp, 25 predicted proteins | sample MGYA00520695_ERZ1034992 | MGnify/ENA primary metagenome ERZ1034992 (study PRJEB33766, sample SAMN09781778) | gut metagenome | biome: gut microbiome | host: Homo sapiens | place: Madagascar | study: EMG produced TPA metagenomics assembly of the PRJNA485056 data set...
CTCTTTCTATATCTCTTTCTTTATCTTCTTCTAGTGCGTTACCATGCGTTACGGTAACGTTACCGGTAGCGTTACCGTCTGCGTTACAATCCGTTACAGTAACGCCACCACACAACAACTTCTTAGCCGCTCTGTGCCTTGCAACGCGTTCCCGTGTTTGCGCCCTGATTTTTTCAAGCCCATCTTCATTTTGGTACTCAGCCCAATTCGAGAGGCAGTAAACGTCGTCAATTATGGTCACCATTCCCTCTCGGACGAAGAAAGCCATGCAAAGCTCAAGCTCTTCCGTGTCGCGGTCGATCATGGCTGCAATGTCGGACAGCTCCGTAAATGGGATTTCCGTGGGTCCGATAAAGGCTCCGTTATGGTTGCATTTTCCAGCAAAGTCCATGAGTTCAAACCAGACCGCCGTCAGCTTGTCACGAAAACTTTCGCCGCCGATTTTGGCGCGCTTGATTTTCTTAAAGCTCATACCGTCAAACATGCCGACCATCATCTTGATCCACTTGACATCGTTAGCCAAACAATCACCTCCCGGTTAGAAGGGCAGCTCGGAGGGGTCGTCCGTCATCAGGGTATAGTCGGCGGTGCCGGTTGCGCTTGTCGGGGCTGCTGTGGCGGAAGCCGCAGGATAAGCGCCGGTGGTACTCGCACGGCTTTCGCCGAAGTAGATATTCTCGACGTTGATCTCTGCGGTCTTGCGCTTGTTGCCGTCGCGGTCTGTCCATGAGCGGAATTGCAAGCGTCCGACGACCATGACGAGGCTGCCTTTATGCATGGAGTTGGCAACAAACTCCGCCGCAGCGCGCCAAGCGACGCATTCGATAAACTGGGCTTCCTTTTCACCGGAGTCGGAGCGCCGATCCTCATCGACGGCAATGGTGAACGTAGTGACTGCAATACCGGACGGGGTGCGGCGCATCTCCGGTTCCTTGGTGAGGCGACCGCCAAAAATGCATTTGTTAAGCATGTTAGTACCAATTCCTTTCATCTTCGTCGTCGCTGAAGGGGTTCGCGTCAGCGGGTTCGGTTTGCTCGTGATCGCTCGGGTCGAGCTCCGGATTGCCCCAATCGGGCGGGGCTCCGAAGTCGGGGAGCTTGTCGTAGGTGCTGTCGCGTTTTTTGGGCTTGCGCGGCTTTTTCTTTGCGTCCTTTGCCGAGAGCATCGGGTCGGGCGGCGCGTCGAAAACGCCATAGAGGTTGTTGAACAGCGTATTGAGCAATTGGCCGGGGACAAAAAAGCTGATCTCAAAGCTACGGGAAACCTTTTCCGTTCCGGCCATGCTGTACTTGGTGTCTTTCTTGGTGATGTAGGGACGTTCGGTGTAGGTGCCGAACGCAACGATGTAATCACCGGCCTCAAGACCCTTGGCGATGTCGTACACCGACGAGCGCTTACGGATGATACAGTTGAGGAAAATACCTTTCTTCAGCCGGAGAGCAAATTCGCAGTAGGGGCTTTTGCTTCGGCACTTCTCGACGGAATTGCGTGTGACCTCGCCCCAAGCAATGCACGACCAGTGCTGTACCCCACTATCGTCGGTAATCAGCGGCGTTCGGAATAATCCGCCGTATTTCATGTTCTTCCCTCCTTTGCCGCCGCATCGGCGCGGACACGGCGGCGGTTATCGGCATGGTCAGTCATTGAAAAAGCTCTCCTGCGCCGGAGATGCCGTTTTTTTCGCCACAGACGGCTTTTCAGCTTCCGGGGTTAAATTAGACACCGGAACATCAATCGTTTCACCAGCGTCAAAATTCGCACTCTCGGAGGCATCCGGAAGCGAATCAACGGGTGCAGAATCGATTAGAGCACCGGAAATGGGGCTCGGGGTGTCCAAAATCGGCGCTTCGCCGTCCTTTTCCGGCGCACTGTCAATGGCGATTGCCTCGCGGATGGATTTCGGTGCGCGACCGTCAGACAGCAGCTGCTTGTACATGGTTTTCTTGCACATTTTGATGTGCGGTTCCTCATTGGGCAGCGCATACCACGAAGACCCGGACTGCTTCTTTGCAATTTCTTCGTCGGACAGCTCGTGATTCAGAATCATGTCATAGGTCTTTCTGTTAAACGCTTTACTATACTTGTCTGCATGGCGAAGAATTTTTTCGTGTGTCCAATAAATTGCTTGGAAATAGTTGTTGTAGTCATCGTTGAGCATGAAAAACGCGTAGTAGCCGACGATGGGGAGCTGGTCGCGCACGTCGTCGTCCTCAATCCACTCAAAAATCGGGGCGCGTGTACGGGGGTCTCTGCCCTTGTATTCGCCCTGACGCACATCGAAGCAGTCGATGGCGGAATACTTGCCGGAGCGGATAGAAAGCTGCTGCAAGCCCTTTGCGCCGATCTGGAAGGCCGCCTTTGTTCCGTAGGGAACGACACTGTATTCGCCGAATTCCTCGGACAAGTCAAGGCCGATTTCACCGTAAAGGACAGAGGAAACGATGGAGGCCGGGTCACAGTTTTGCAGTTTGGGAGACTTGGAGACGATGCGCTTCATGGTGGCAATGAGCCGCGCGGCCTTTTCGGCGCTGCCGCCGACCTGCTTTGTCAGACCGGCAACAATCGCATTTTGGTTTACGTAGCTGGTAAAACTGGTGACAGGAGCGGCCGGTCTTGCGGCGGAAATCTGGTTATTTGCTTTCATTCTTATAAAACACCTCTTATTTCGTTTTAGATTTACACTCTAATTTTCGCTTACGATACCGAACGGCTTGAACGGTAACAGAGAGCATCGCGCTGATCTCACGCAGGGACTTCCCCTCATCGAGGAGCGAAACCAAGGTCTGGTCAGAGAATCGATGCGGTCTGCCGGGGTTGTCGAACATGCCCTCATTTGGAGAGCGCGCGATTCTGAGGCAATTCACACATTCGGGATAGGGGCAATGCAGGCAGCGTTCGATTTGCTCCGGCGTGTCGCGATTGACGCTTCTTCCGACATGCGCTTCAGCGGCAGGCGCGGCATTCCAAGGATAGCGGCCGGAAACACCAATGAGATTCACTTCCTTACACCTCCCGAATGATAATGCCTTTTTTATCGGCAATTTCTTTTGCTTTGTTGATATAAACTTGGGTTCGCTTGCCCTTTGCGTCCTCATAGATCGGCTGACCGTTGCTGTCTTTGTAATAAAAATCAGCCTTATAAATGACCGGCCGGATGCGCGTACCGTCGGGCAGCGTGAAGCCCTCGACGAGCGTAATGTTCTGCTGCAACCGGAGGTCGGTGATCTCGCCGCGATCAAGCATAGTCTTGAGGACAAGGAAGCGGTTGGCTTCGCGCTTGGAATCAAAGTGGATGCCGCAAACGTCGGCTTTTTGGTTTCCGTACTTGTTTTTCCTAGGCTCGTCCATCTCGGCCTTTATTTTCTGCGCGATTTGCCTACCTTTTCGCTGGGTTTCTTGCTGGTTGAGCTTTTGAAGAATTTGCCGCTGCGCCTTTTCCGGGAGCTGCGAAATATCAATGCTCACGGGGAACCCTCCCGTATTTGATGCCGTGGTCAAGCAGGAACTCTCGCAGCGCCATGAGCTGTGCTTGCGTTGCCCAGACACGGAAGTCAATCACATTGATTTCCGGGAGCCCTGAGGAAGGCTGCTGCTCCTGCGCTGCGGCTCCTTGCAGTTTTGCCTCCCGCTCGGCGCCGACGACCTCTGCGACAGAGGCGGTCGTTTGCGCGGCCTTTTCCGTTGCGGCAGCCATTGCTTCAGCGGCAGCCTTAGCGGCGGCTTCCTTTTGCTCGCGAAGCTTTTCCAAGCGTTCCTGATCGGCAATCAGTTTCTCATTTTGCTGCATACAGGCGGCAAGGTCACGCGTCTTGAGATACTGGTCAATTAACACAGCTTCAAACGGGCTATGTAACGAGTGAATCGCGCCAAGAGACGAGCGGACGGTTGTTATCGCGGAAATAATGTCCTTCTGCGCCGCTTCTTCGCTGTAGGTCTTATTTTCCCACTTAGGATTCTGGATGTCCTCAAAGGAGAGGAATCGGATATCCTCACCGATTTTTTCATTGAAGAAGATGCGGAGAGCGGCAATCTTCTGATCTTTCTCCCGGCGTTCAAATGCCTTGACTTGACTGTCGATGTTCCCGGCGGCCTCATCGCACATGGCAATCAGGGGCTTGCAGTTGGCCTCAAACTCGGCAGCGGGCGCCGAGAGCAGTTTCTTGACGGTCTTTCGGTACTCGTCGATGTTGGAGCGCAGGCGGTTAACATTCGCCCTTGCGGCCTTGGCATCGGGGATGGTATCTGGCGTGACGATGAGCGTCGAATAAGGGACAAGCTTTTCCTTCAGGACTGCGCCGACCTCCTCGAAGTTGGCAGGGATGCGAAGCTGCTGAACGGCGGCGAGGGCTTCCTGATCGACGCGAAGCTCCAATTCGCCGAGGTGGACATCATTGCTCATAATCTGTGGTGCTCCTTTCCGGTTTCAAAAGTGTGTAAACGGCGTAACGCACGGTAGCGCCGAAGGAATTTTTGCTTTCCTTTATGGTGGTGACAATGGGAACGCCGCGCTTTCTCAGGTCCCAAATCCGAGCGCCGAGGCGCATACATCCGAACTCCCGAAGCGCGTCAAGCGGCGTAATGGCACCGTGCGTCTGAAGGTACAGGAGAATCATTTCGGTCTGGCTTGCGATCTGCTCCCTCACATCCATCATTCGCCCTCCGTGTAGTACGTGTCGATGGTGCGGCACGGGAAGCTCGGCTCTTTTATGTTGATTGCGGTGACAATGCCGCGCTGCTCCGAGTCGGAAACGGTGGGCGTGATGACCTTATCCCCAACGTTCAAGGGGAGATTGGTCTCGTAGGTGTATTCGCGGCCACCATAGAAGCCGCCCTTGTAATACTTAATGGCTACAAACATTGTGTTTCTCCTTTCATAGCGTTAAGCTTAGACTCGGCATGGTGCCGGTCTGTACGTTTTTCCAAAACTGCGCGGCCTTGGGGAGCATCCATTCGATGTCCGGCTGACAATCGGCGCGCTCAAAATGGTAGGCTCGGAGGGAACCGTCGCCCTCCTTGTCCAGCAGCAGCGCCCACAGGACAGCAAACTCGAAGTCACCGCAGTACATTTGCTGGCAGATTTGCGTGTAGTAATACTTCGGAATTTGGCAATTCCATTTCTCCCAATCGGCACGGCTGAGGCATGTTGCGGTTTTGCTTTCGTAGATGCCCTTTCTCCCGGTTGCGCGCTCTACCAGCTCACCGTCCGGCGTGCAAAACAGGAAATTGTAGACTCCCTCGCGCCGCAGGATAGTGTAGGGCGTAAAGCTCAGTTCAAATTCCGGGTGCATCAGCCGGAACATTTCCCGCAGCGGCTCTTCTGCGCGGTTCCCGAAATCGACGCGCTCGTTGCCGGACAGGTCCTTTGGCGGAACAAGCCCGCATTTCTCTTTCCAGAGCTGCAACGGCGTCTTAAAGCCGCTCATACCGATGGCGGATGCTAGATCGCTTGCGCCGATGCCGCAGCGCGCCTCTAGCCATGTGTCGCGGTCAGGATAACTCGCTCTGCTGACTCTTGTAGCGCTCATAAGCAAGGTCCTCGGCATATTTTTTGATGCTTGCCCAGATATACCGGCTGGCATTCTTCCCGTTTTTGAGTTTGCTCATATACTGCCGGAGCGCCGGAACGGAATATCCGATTGCCTCGCCGAGGGATTGATAGGTAAGCGCGTTTCGCCGGATGAAATCTTGGATTTCAGAATAGCAGCGCGTATTCTCTTCTGCACGGGCTGCCCTGAGAACGATTGTTTCTTGCTCTGCTGCGCTCATTTCCTCACCCCCATCCAGATAGCGATAACGGCAAAAAGTGCAGGGAAAACAGCCGGAAGCGGGTTCTCGGCGTTCCACAGAAGCACGGAACAGAAGCCGCAGAAGGTTGCGACGATTCCCATGATGCAGGAGCGAACGCGGCGAAGCAGGCGGCGGATTTCCTTGCGGCGGCGACGCTCGGCTTCACTGATGCGCGCTTCGACCTCATGGCGCTGGCGGGCTTCACGAGCGCGGCGCTCATCGGTGCGGCGCTCAAACTTACAGAATTCTGCGGTTTCATCGATAACGGGGACAAGGGCAACACACTTATTCATCGGTAGGTTCCTCCATTTCTGCGAACGATGTCAAAATTTGGGACGGCGGGAGTTTTCCGGCAACCACACAGTAAAGCGCGGCTGCAAACTTCTCTGCGTCTTTTTTCGTCGGTGTGACCCTTTTCACAAAATTGGCAATTGCCTTGGTCAGCGCGGCCGCATCGACATCTCTGAGAGCAATTTTGTGTTTGATACCAGTAACGCCATCACCCTTGTCCTTGAAGGTGAATATAACTTTTCCTTTCATTGTTGACTCTCCTTATGTGTAATGGTTAGTTGAGCATCTGTGACATTGCTTCGTTTGCGCCGGGGAATTGCTTGAGGTTGAGCGCGTCGCTGAGCTGCTGGATTTCCGAAACGGTCAGAGAACGCGGCGCGCTTCGGCGGCGATAATAGGTCTGCGTTGACCATTTGAGTCTTTCGCAAAGCTCGGCAGCCTTGATTCCGGCAAAAACGCGGGCAGTCTCGACGATCTTGAAGAAATTTGTTGCCGCAGTATCGCGCCGGCCCTCTACCGTCTGGCACCAATTCGTTTTTGGCATTACTCCTTCGCCTCCAAGCCGATACGGACGATCCGATCTACCGAGACACCAAGGGAACACGCGATGGCGACGGCACTTACAAGCGACGGGCTTGCTCGGCCGCTCTCAATATTGGAAATCGTCTGCTGCGCTATGCCAGTGTCAATCAGGATATCTGTCTGACGAATGCCCTTTTGCTTGCGGACAATTCTGACGCCGCGTCCGAACGCTTTCGCCAGCGCATCCGCATCAAATTTGGCAGAATGTACTCTTCTGCTCATTTCATCAACACCCCTAATAGCGCACCGAACAGCATTGCGAAACAGATGCCGACGGACGCAATGTTTAACCAGAGCAGCAGCTGCGTCTTGCGGGACAGCTCGTCAATCTTGTCCGGCTCGGTTTGATTGTGCCGCCTCATTGCGCTACCCCGTCCTGTTTGCCGAGAAAGCGGTTGATGAAGTAGCACTGGCCTTTCCCGGTGACGACCGTCGTTTTTGTGATGACGTTGCAGCCATTGGAATTGAGGTGGCAGCTCTCCTTTACCTCGAACAAGCCCATTTCCATGGCTCTCTGCGTCGGCATATTCCGGTTGTCACCGCGCTTGACAAGGAAGCCGTTCTGCCGGAGCCATTCAAACAGGCGGTTCTGACCGATGTTGATTCCGTTCTGCTTCAGCAGCTTTGCCAGAGCGCCGATGAGGATGGTCGTTTTGCTGGCCGATACGGCATTGGAAAAGAGGACGTGCGGCTTTTGCTCCTCGACGGTGGCCTCCAGCGCCTTGCGTTTATCCTGCTCGGCTTTCAGCTCGGTCAAAAGCCGGATGCCGAAGTCTGGGGTCAGCACCATCTTTTCGAGCGTTTCGGGTGTCATATACGCGCCGTGCTTGCGAATAGAAGGGATAACCTCGTCGGCAATGAACGCCTGAAATTTTTCTGCCGCCTCGTTTTTCGCCTTCATCGCCAGCCGATAAAACACATTCTCGGGGATGTAGCCGTCGCGCCCACAAGTGGGCACGCCCATTTCGCTCAAATAACCTTCGACGCGCGTCCAGCGAACAACCTCGTTGCCACTTGTGGCAACGGTTGTGAACCCAAGTCCTCTGGCGACATTTTCCAGTTTGAGATATGCTGTCCCGTCCTTCTCGTAGCAAGCCACGCCGCCGATGATAGTAATCGGAGTTTCCGTGACGCATCGTGCGGTTTGTATCGCAATATCAGTAGCCCCTTCTTTTTCATGCTTGCGGATGGATGGTAAGACCTCGGAGGTCACCCATTTGCGGAAGGGCTTTGCTTCAGGCTTATCAGAACGGAGGATGACGTTGTACAGGCCGGATTCGTTGACGACCGTCATTTCTTGTTTCCCGCCAAGGGTATGAATCTGATTCACACCCTTTTCATCAGGGTCTAAACGTTCAGCTACTTTGCCGGGCGTCCCAAGCCCAAGCACTTTGCAAATGTCTGATAGAACGAACCACGGTTCGCCGTTCTGCTGGATGGTGCGGACGTTGTTATTGTTATAGGTGAAAGTTTGAATATCGTTCATATATGCCTTCTTTTAATTATTTCGTTTTTATCTCCTATGTATTTGAATCTCCAGCGGACCGCTTTTGCTGAATCGCATCAAGCGCGGCCTCCATGCGCTTTTGAATTCCTTCTGGCTTGCGCTTTCCGTTGAGAATCATGGAAATATAAGACTTTGTAACTCCCATTTCGCAAGCCAGTTCAGTAAATGTGATGCGAGCGTTGTGCATCTTCCCAACGAGACGTCCAGTCCATTTTTCCGGCACTGTTTCACCCTCCTTCCCGTTATCAAATGAAATAGGCAGCCGACTGTATATGCCAAATATGAAAAAACTATAAATTTTCTCGCTGCGGCCGCTTTGGGGGTTGCAAAAGTTAACAGTCTGTGTTACCATGTTGTTGCCATCAACGCAATAACGTCGGCTCGGGACTTGCATCACGGGCCTTGCTTGTTGTTTACTCTTTCAACCGCAATTTGATTATATAGCTATATTAGTTAGAAATCAAGTGTTTTTGTTAATTTTTCTAACTTTTTACGTTTAGCACAAATAGGAGGTGTTCAATTTGGACAATTTCTACAAAAGATATTGTGAGCTCTGCGCAAAAGCGGGAAAATCTGTGTCCGGAGTTGCCGCAGCCGTGGGCCTGTCCAATGCCGCGGCAAATGGGTGGAAAAAAGGGAAAATTCCAAACGACACCACGTTAACGAAGCTATCGGAGTATTTCGGCGTGACGGTCGAATATCTCAAAACAGGCGAAGAAAAAGCGCCCACCCAAACGGGTGAGCGCAGCGACGACGAGTTGACTATGCAGATTCTTGAGGCGTTGAAAAATGCGGACAGGGAGCAAAGGGAGGCAATCCTAACTCTGTTAACAAGGAAATAAGCGCGGCTCGGCGCTCCGGGGATGCAAGGGCTTTACGAATCAGCGCGGTCAGTTCTTCTTCTGTACAGTCCATTTTTCTCTCCTTTCCGTGAAAATTACCAAATCAGAAACGAATTTTTTGTGCGGTTTTTCTGTTGTGCCCAATTATGATTGATGGTAGAATTATTACATAGACGACATCTGTTGAAAAGCCGAGCCGTGCCGCCTGTACCAGAGGCAGCACGGCTTAATAGTCAATTCCGTCGTCAGAGGAAACGTCCGCCGTACATCTATCGTAACAGAAATCAGGAAGGATGTCCACGCGCAAATCTGCGAAAGCTTCGCAGCTACTGCGAATTCTCTGCGCAAAATTTGCGGACTCCTTCCAGAAAAAGAAAAGGGGCTGAAAAATGAACGCGTATCAAGAGCTGGCGCCACGCTTCGACACCTACCGCGATACCATCAAGGCTGCAAAGGCAAAGAAGGGGTATTCCCTATCAACGCTCGCCGAAGAATCCGGCGTTGCATATTCGGCAGTCAGCCGCCTATGCGACGGAACGCAGTCTGAACCGAAGCTGTTTAACGCCGTCGCACTTTGCAAGGTGCTGGGCATATCCATCGACGACACCTTCGGGCTGAGATCGCCGACGGAGGAAAACGCAGAGCAATTGCGGGAGAGAATCCATTGGCTTGAACTGAAAAATGCTGAGCTTCGCGGAGAAAAAGAGAGGTTAGAAGCAACTAACCAAATTCTGCAAAATGGCATCGACGCACGAAGGCCGTTAATCTATATTTTGCTGAGCCTGTGCGCCGCGCTGGCGTGCGGGGTTGGTGTCTATCTTGTAATTGACGCGAATATCCGCGACGCAGGGCTGATACAGTTCGGCAATTTTTCGCCCGGCGCGTGGGCATTTGTCGCTGTGATCGTTGGTGCGCTGGCATCCGTGGTCGTTGCGACACTGAGAATTACCAAAAAACAAAGGAAATAGCGAACAAAAGCGAGGCATTCCCTATGTATATCCCAGAACCAAAGAATAATAAAGACGGAACATGGAGCATTCAGCTCAGAATCAACAAGCAATCCATCATGGTAAACGCCGATTCTGCCAAGGAATGTAAGCGGAGAGCCGCTATTGTCAAGGCAGAGGCGCAGAACGCCGCAAAGCCAATAAAAAAGAGCGAGCTGACGCTCACTCAGGCAATCGACGAATACATCAATACGCGCCAAAATTCGCTGTCTCCGTCCACAATACGCGGCTACCGCATCATTCAAAGGACACGCTTTCAGTCCACGATGCCGCGCAGAATTTCAACGATCCAGCAAAACGAATGGAGAAAAATCATTGACGAGGAGCTTGGCATCGCCTCGAAAAAGACTGTGAAAAATTCTTGGGCGTTCGTAAAATCCGTACTCAAGGAAAACGGCATCACGCCGGACGATAGCGTGAAGGTCGCGCCGCAGCGGAAGAAAAGCGATGCGGTTTGGCTGGAACCGGACGAAATCAAGAAGTTTGTTGCCGCCGCTGCCGATAATTCTCTGTGCATACCAATGTTGCTTGCGCTGATGGGAATGCGCTTATCCGAAATAAAAGCCCTTCGGTGGGAAAAGATCGACAGAGATGCGGAGATCATCCGAACCAACGGTGCCGTGGTGCGAAATGAGGATGAGAAGTACGTATATAAAAGCGAACAGAAAAATATTTCGTCTGACCGCGCGGTTCCACTGCTGATGCCGGAGCTTCGTGCGGCGATCCGGCGCGAGTGGAAGCCGGAAGGAGATGTCCTTACCGTTGCAGAATGCACGCTCAGAAAGGTGGTCGCCAGAGTGTGCGAGAAGGCGGGGGTGAAACGAGTAACCGTTCATCAGCTTCGCCATAGCTTCGCCTCCCTATCCGCGCATTTGCGAATTCCAAAGGAAATCTCCAGAGAGATCGGCGGATGGAGCAATGATAAAATCATGGACGAGATTTATACCCACATAGCGCAATCGGATATCGAGCGATACAAAAATGAGCTTTGGAAGTTCTACAATGAGTAAAAAATTTTCTGCGCATAACGCGGAATTTTTCGTTGAGCAGCCCGTTTTTGTGAGCATAGCAACGATACAGAACACGCTCGATAGCATTCTCGATAGCATTATTGATTTTGAATTTTGCTATTGACGCGTGAAATATGGAGTATCCGTTCCAAAAATGGAACAATCAGAAAGCCCGCAAACCATTGGAAATAAAGGAAAAGCCTTGAAACACTGATGTTTCAAGGCTTCTCTTTTTGGCGGAGAGGGCGGGATTCGAACCCGAAACATATTAGCTTAAAACGCTGTGTTTTCAATGGTTTCAAAATTACGATAGCATTTTTGATAGCATTATTTCCCGGCGATTGAAACTCGGTATACTGAATTCGTTTTTGTGAGCATAGCGCCAATGTCGTGTTTCATATTATAATTACGGTTTGTTATATGGAATGCTATTATTTTATCAAAAATTCTTTCTTTATTCTTTGCGAGTCGGAATCGTTTCTGTGCGTATAGGCGCGGGTTCGCGATTCTTCGCGGAGCTGAGGCCGTTTTTGTGAGCATGGCGGCAGAAATCTTACGGAAGCATTTTCGTTTCTCTGAGTATAGCGGCAAAAAGCTCGGCACGGCATTTTCGTTTTTCTGAGCATAGTCCGGACTTGAAAATAATTACACAAGCATCGGGCAAAACGTCAAGCGATTCGCGCAAAGCTCGAAAAATCTCCGGCCGGGAAATCCATTTTTCTGAGCATAGCAACGGATATTCCCGACCGGAAACCTTGTTTTTGTGAGCATATCAGGCAGCGGACGACGGTTTTCTGCGGACGGGCATCACGCAGCCACGCCCGGAAGCACCTTCGAAATAGACGGCGGCAAGCTGCGTGTTGCGGCTGGATGCCGTAAACTTCGCATCGGGGATGATTTCGAGAATATCGGCCAGAAGGTTCGCGCTCATCAGCGGAAACTCCGCGCCGAGGTCCAGCAGGACAAAGTTGCTCTTCTTGCCCGCTGCCTTCAGCTCTGCGCGGGAGGCCTTGATGTGCGTTTTCAGCGCGGGAAGCGACGGGACAGGCAGCGCGGCACCGTTATTTGGGCTTGCTAAGTCTATCACGCGGGCAGCATCGAAGGGCGCAATATCGAATTCAGGCGCAGGAAGCCCCGAAATCGGCTCGGCAAGCTCTACGGCAACGGCACCGTCGCAGACGTATTGCTTGCCCTCCTGAAGCCACGCGCAGCGCACATTTTCGCGGGGAGCTCGCTTGAGAATGCGAAGCATTGCTTTTTGCGCGCTTCCTCGACCGGCGGCCTTTTCGGTCTGCTCGGCAATTGCCGCGCGCAGATCGTTCGCAATTTCTGCGAGAGCTTGCGAGGTCATGACAGCGTCGCCGTGAATCCCGTTCGCGTTGCTGAAATAGTGGAACGCGCGGCGCTCTTCATCCGGCAGCATTTCAGCGGCGCACAGGACCTTTTCAAGAAGTTTTTCATAGCTGATCATTTTTTCAAATCCTCCATATTTTGAGAGAGGCGCAGCCGAAGCCGCGCCAATTTTACGCGATAGAATAGTAATATTCACGCATGGCCGGCAGTTTTTCCGGGATGCTCCGACAGTCTCGGAAATACTCCAAAAGCGCCGAGGTCGGCAGCGCGTCAAGAATTTTTTCGTACTGCACCGCATCCGGCAGCAGCTCGAAGCGCTGCAAAAATTCCGCCTTGCTCCTGCTTGCCGCCGCTCTGATCTTCTCCATATCGGCGGCGGGGATATAATCCGGAGAGACGTACAAGCTAATATTTCCGGCCGGGGATATATGCGCGACGCGTTTATAATCGCCGTACTCCAAAACGGCTTTATTGCATACCGTGATACCATTTCCGAGGCATCCGAGGAATAAATCAAAATTTTTCATAAATAAAACCCTCCATAGGTCCGGCGCGGACGCGATCCGCGCCGGGTATATCTGTTTTTGTGTGTATTGTGGCAGCTCAGGCAATCGCGCCGCAGCGCATCAGCTCCCGCGTTTTTTCGTCGGCTTCGTGGTACCGCATCCACAAATCATCAAGCGCGGCGTTTTCTGCGTCAAAAATCGCGGTAAATTCTGCGCGGGCCTCAAAATCCATAATATCAAAATGACCGAATAAATCATAATTTGCAGGAGATACGCAGCGGGATTCATTGATATCTGCACCGCGCAGCCGGGAAAATACAGCCGCGATAAAATCCCGGTCAAGCGCGTTTTCGTAGTAGATGCGCCAGACGTTGAACCCGTAGCGATAGCGGACGCGCTGAAGCTGCAAGCCGTTTTTCTTTGCAAGGGAAATAACTTTTTTATCGAACGCGGAAAGCTCGGAGGCGTTCACGCGGTTTTTCTGTGTAGTGGTTTTCATTTTCAGCACCTCCCCTTTTAATTCTCTGCGCATACAAGCGCGCCGGAGGAAATCAACGAGCGGATGCAGCGCTTTACCATGTTCGCCGCCTGATATAGTGCGCGGGCCTGCGTGTCTAGCCATTCTTCGCGGCTATTCGGCCGCCGCTCTCCGTCGCGGGTTTTCTTAAGTTCGGACGGGCAGCAAAGCCGCGCGGCAATGTCTCCGTTATAGATCAGAGCCGAACCGCCCCAACTGTACATGCTCCAGCTGTCCGCGCCGTTAAGAAGCGCCGCGTTTACTTTTTTCGAGTCGGAGAGATCATCCGGGCAGATAGTGCCATCCCGGAGAGCCTCGTCGAGTTCGCCGACCAGCTCCAGCGCGTAGGCTTGAACGCCACGCCCCCACGCGCTACGGGTTTTTTCGTTGCTGACGGTCTCGGAAATTTTTTCGATGATCTCGGAAATATTTTCGTTGCGGGTCTTGAATTCGTTGTTAATCTGTGTCATAATTATAATACCTCCATAAATAAATTAAATTGTTGCCTCCATAATGGGCGGTTTGATTTGTTTTTGGGTTGGGGCACGATGCGCGGCCATCCGGCAAGATTACCCGCGCATCGTGTTTTTATTTGTTGTTGTTGTCCCGAATTAACCTTTTAATCGCTCCGGTTGCAGATAGGCCGGAAGCCTTCAGCGCTTCGATTTTCGCGATCAGCTCGGCATCTTCGACCTTGCGCAGCTTTAACATATATTGCGAGTAGGTTTTTGTTTCGTATCGCCGTTTTGCTTCGTTGCTAACTTTTCCCATGAAATCACCCCTTGACATTCTGTTTTGATGTGGTATAATATTCCCGAAGGGTAAGCAAGGGGCGGCGACCGCTGCAACGGTCACGGCCCACCCCCCATTAAGTAAGAATTTGTGGAAGTGGCCGCGCCTTTGCTAGGGTGCGGTTATTTCTTTGCTATTGCGATAACTCCGAAGATAACAACGGATAACAAATTCAAAAGCGCAATGACTTCTAATACTGTCATATTGTCACCCCCCGTTAAGTAGTCGGCGGGATGAGCTTTTCCGTTCCCCTTGCTTACATTAACATTGTACCATACAATAACGTATTTGTCAATAACTTTTTGCTGGTTTTTCAATATTTTTCAATTATTTTTGAAGCTGCCGAGATGCAGCGAAAGAGGTCACGCCGGGGAGATTTTCCCCGGCCTTTTCTTTTTTCCGACGCAGAAGGGCAAACACGGCCACGGTGCAAGGAATCAGGACACGCAGACGGTGCAGGGCTTCCAGCGATACGGACGGCAAAAAAGCACCGGCGCCCCGGCTGGATGGAGGAAGCCGGGCCGCTCGGCGGGTTTCCTGTGTTCTCCGTCCCTTGCGTGCGCGCGTGTATATTGTAGCCCGCGCCCGTTTATATAAATAATATACAGTGCGCGCGCGTAAATGCTACCCC
>ERZ1034992.910-NODE-910-length-14807-cov-115.746678_pt1 | contig 14807 bp, 29 predicted proteins | sample MGYA00520695_ERZ1034992 | MGnify/ENA primary metagenome ERZ1034992 (study PRJEB33766, sample SAMN09781778) | gut metagenome | biome: gut microbiome | host: Homo sapiens | place: Madagascar | study: EMG produced TPA metagenomics assembly of the PRJNA485056 data...
TAAAGGAAGCGCTTGCCCTCAAACACATACAGAGCAATCAATCCAGCACTCGCCAGCCCATGAAGAGCATTTTCTACAGTTTTGAGCGTGAGGTTTTCTTTCAGCGGGAAGAGGCGGTTTTTCACTACCGCCGCCCTCCCGTCAAAGCGTCCGAAATCATCACAGTTTACAATGAGCCGATAAAACAGAACTTCCTCAAACCACGAGAGTTTGTCGATGCTATCGCTTGTGCAGATGCTTTCCCGAATAATTCTGTTCGGCATATTTCAGCCCTCAGAACGGCAGGTCGTCGGGGTTCTCAATCTCCATCTGCGGCATATCCGGCGCAGAGAACGGAACCGGCGTTGTGCTCGGCAGCGGCTTGAACTCCGAAGAGGCCGGTGCAGCGGCAGAAGCATTCTGCCCGTCCCTCTTGCTGTCGCCGAAATAAACGCTTTCTGCGACGATCTCGGCAGTCTTGCGCTTGTTTCCGTCCTTGTCTTCCCAGTTGCGGATCTGCAAACGGCCAGACACGACGGCCATGCGGCCCTTGGAGAAATACTTGCTGACAAACTCAGCTGTATTCCGCCATGCGACGATATCCACAAAGTCCGTTTCCTTCTCCGCGCCCTGCGCCGCGAAATCGCGGTCGCAGGCGAGCGTGAAAGATGCAACAGAATTTCCGCTTTGCGTCTGCCGAAGCTCCGGGTCGCGGGTCAGGCGGCCCATCAGGACGATTTTATTCAGCATTTTCTACCTCCGACGTTTCGATTGCTTCACCGGTACTCTCGTCAACGACTGTCCCGTCAATCAGACCTTCTTCCTGAATATCCGCAGCAATCGCGTCTGCCAGTTGCTCTCCCTCTCCGCGCGTCTGATAGTCAATGGACATGACGCCCCATTTCCCAATCAGGATACGATAGACTGTCTTTCTAGCCATTGCATCCCAGTCGTCGCGCCAGCCTTTTCCTTGGAACTCGCCCTTTCGGAATTTCTTTTCGTGTGCCGCAATGGATTTCGTGCTCATGTACACGGTCTTTTCCGCACCGTTCACAAGCCGATAATAGCCGACATATCCGATAATCGGCAGAGCATCGCGCGCGTCCTCATCTTCTATAAAGTCAATCTTGACCTCTTCCGTCAGACGGTTGTAGCTTTTCAACTCACCCTCTCGAACGTCGACGACGTTGATTGTCTTGTATGCGCCGGTTCTCAACGCCAGCTGGTGCATACCTTTCCAGCCAAGAATAAAAGTAGCCTCCATCTTTTTTGCGCCGAGATCCTTTTTATAATTCTTGAACGGGACGATGTAGGCGTATCCGAGACTTTGATCAATCGGAAGGTCAAACATCGCCGCTTTTAGGGATGCCTGGATCACGGTCATAGGGGATTCGTAAAATGCCTGCTGCAAGTTTTTGTCTGCGTTTACCATAGAAACGATAGATGAAACGAATTGCGGTGTCCGCTTGCCGAGAAGCTCGTCAAACCGCTTGCGCATACCGTCTTTGTCAAGCATACTGTTTACAAGAGCCGTGACAGACATTTGCTTTTGCTGCGGAGCTTTTTGCATAGCCGTCTGCTTCTGAATGATACCTTCCATAGGTTATTCTCCCTTCAATTTTTGCCCGTTAGGGCATCGTTTGTTCCTGTTTTGCTCTGCCATTGTCGCCCAGCGGCAATTCTCTGGGCAATAATTACCGTCAGGATTAACCCGATCAATCGTTAAATTTTCCGTGTACCCATTTGATAACGCCCATTCGCGAAAGCTTGTGTAGCTGTAAAGCCAATCATCACATATCTTGATCCCACGGCCTCCGTAATATCGATACATTTTAAAATGAGGGTTATAGCATCTTGTGTGCATCGCTTTCCAGATGCGGTAGAGGCGGGAGCCAGATCCACCGTGCGTTTTGTTTGCATCAGACCTTCGTTCTCGTCCATAACATCCGCATGAGAGCGTGTTCCCGTTGCGAAGATTGCTTCGGATAACGGTCGTTTCCTTTCCGCAAGAGCATTTGCATCGCCAAAGGCTTTCTCGGTGGATGTCCTTGCCTGCGCACTCGATTACAGTCAGGCGTCCGAATGTCAGCCCTGTTAAATCATGTGGAAACACTTTGCAAGCCATCCTCCTTCGTGATCTCTGTAATTTTGAATGGCCGGGCCTGCACCGTTTTATAAAACGGTGCCAAATCGATATCCGGGTATGCCTCTTTAAAGGCTTTGGGCTGGAACGTCTGTCGGTTTTGCTGCTTCCAAGAGACGTTGTAGCCGTTGCAGGCGGCCCGCTCTGCCGTGCCCATATCGAGCTTGATTGTGTTTTCAATCTCGCGGCTGCGCTCCGCCAGCGCCGCCGCCTGACGTTTGATCTGCATATACTCAGATAGCAGCTGTTCGCGTCCGAACAAATCAAGCTGTTCGCCGTTGCTGTCGGCATAAACCGTGCTGATCGCGTCCGTCGTCGCCTCCGAACCGTCCGGTGCAGGCGGGGTGTCTTCCTCGACGCACCGCCAAAAAAGATTCTCCGCCTCCATCAGCGCGGAGATTTCCGCCTCATCGCGCTCGAGCGTGTATGTAAAGAATCCGCGCCCGAATACGAGAACCGCCAAATACCAACGGTCTAGGCCGGTGACGGCCAGATAATGCACGCACTGGCAATAATATTTCTCCGGGAAATCCACACCGTTGAACTGCCGAATGTCAAGCGTCGAGGTTGTCTTACATTCCAGCCCTGCATTTTCGCTGGAAATTCGCCTGTCAATGTCTGCGTGCGCCCACGGATACGCGGGATTCCGAATGATGTAGTTGCAGCGACGCACCTTTTTTCCGGACGCTTCCTCAAAACGCTTCGCAACATACTCTTCGAGATCTCTGCCAATCCGCATAGCCTCTGTGTCTTCCTTTTCGGGAAGACGCCCAGTCTTATCCATCCATACCGTGTACGGGCTTGCAAAGCGGCTCATTCCGATAACAGCCGCCGCATCACTCCCGCCAATGGACTTTCTGCGTTCCTCCAGCCATTCTTCGCGGCTCATCTTCGCCGTGGAGATTGTATCGAGCATTTACTCTACCTCCTGTTTCATCTTTCCCACCAGCCACAGCGGCGGGAATAAATAACGCTCTTCGTCCTCCGGCTCGTCCGGCTCGTACTCTGGCTCCGGAATGCTCAAGTACAGATTTTCGCCGTCATACGCCATTCCGGTTTGCCTCCTGCCTGATCATCGCCTCGCAAAAGCTCTGCACCGTGGAATAGCCCAGCTTTTTCAGAAGCCTGTCCAGCTTCTTAGCCTGATCGTCCGTCAGGCGGAAGTAATACCGGTTCGTCTTCTTCCGCCGGTCGGCGCGGTTCTTGGGCGCGTCCAGCGCCTTGATCGCCGCAGCTGCGTCCGGTTCTAGCCTGACACCGTACTTCTCCGGGTGTTCGCATTGCGAAAGCAGCACCTTATTAAACTTCGGGTAGTCGGCCCGATGAACTGCGTCGACACAGGCTTTCGCCCCGTGCCGGACGCGGGAATCCGTTAAACTTGACATAGGTTCCTTTCTGCCCTATAATGAGGGCGACATAGTTTTTCTTTCGGCCTCTGTCGCGCTGCAACGCGGCAGGGGTCATTTCTTTTTCGTTCGCTCACGGATGAGCTTGCACGTCGCGTCCCACTGTGCGCAGATGATCTCGGCATAAATGCCGCAGCCATAAGCATCCTCAGTCGGGCGGTAACAGCGCTGCTCGTCGAGCATTGCACAGATCTCACAGGGCGTCATGGTCAGCGCCGCTTTGCCGATCTCATCCATCACAGCACACCAAACGTCGTGCAGCCAAGTGCGATCGCGCCGGTCACGACGGCCTCATTTGTCATGTCCGCCCCGCAGGCCAGCATGGACAGCATCAGCGCCGCGCCGCCGACCCACATGCACATGCTCTTGATCACGCGCAGCATCGTCTTGCGGTATTGCAGCTCGTCCCACAGCCGTTCCTGACGTTCTTCGGTGGTTTCCTCTCTCATATCTCTCCTCCAACAAATTTAATGAATGGTTCTCTCGGGATCTTCACTCTGTGCTTGCTTGTGCAGCAGACCGGGAAGCCCAGCTTTTCAGGCTGTTCCCTCGCCATCAAGCGAAGCCATTGCGGGGTACAGCCGAGCACCTGCGCCGCCTCGCTTGCGAGGATCGTAGGCTTCGACATTGCCCGGATATCGTCCAGCGTCATTTTTCCTCCTTTCTCGGCCTTAAAAGCTCGTCCACTGTGCAGCCGTACAGATCTGCGATTTCGTGCAGGCGCGCTGTCTTCGGATACATCTGCCCGGTTTCCCACAGATAAACGGATGCGTCTGAAACCTTTAGCGCCTTGACGACCTGTTGAACGGTCAATCCAGCGGCAAGCCTCGCTTCCTTAAAACCCATGCCTTTACATACCTCCTGTCTGTGAATACTAAGTTTTGCTTGACAACTTAGTGAATTGTGTTATGATGAAAGTACCACCTATCATTATTTCATTTCACAATCCGATAAGTTGTCCGGGGCGGTGTTCTTTTCACGCCTCATAAGCCGAGGCATGAATCATGTGCAAGTCGTTCAGAGAAAGAATCAGGTTGTTTCTCAATCGGAATAAGCGTTACAAATCCATAGAAGAAAACGGTCTAAATGTGCTTGTCGAAACCGAAGGCTCGAAAGCACGCACGGAGAAAAGGCGGTTTCTTATCAACATGTTTTTCACCGTCGTATCTGCCGTCGCCGCAGTCGCTGCCGCGATATTTGCCGCCCTTACTTACATCAACTCGTAACGGAAGGCAATGACCGCACGTGCAATGGAACGTCCCGAACTGGTCATACCCGCAGTCTGAACCAACAATCTGAAATCCCCATATATACTTGTCTTTCTTCACGCCATCACCTCACTTGTAAGTTTTGCCCCTCACAATTCTTAGTATAGTTAAGGATATACTAAAAGTCAATAAAAACTTAGGATTGTTAAGGGTACTTTTTTGCCAAATTTATGAGGGATTTTTTATGCAATTTGACGTCCAGTCCGTTATAAGAAGAATAGAAATAAGGCTTGCTGAAATTGGGATGACAAAGCAAGAGTTTTACGAAAAAAGCGGAATATCGTCTGGGTCTTTCTCTCAGTGGAACACGGGAAAGCACGCGCCAAGTATAAAGAAAGTTCAACGTGCAGCCAGTGTAATTGGGGTAACGACAGAATATCTCTTATATGGCGTAGGCCCAATGCCGGACTTTGTGGTTAAATCGCCCATAGTCGCACGAATCAACGCCCTGCTTGCTGCAAAAGGTATACCGAAACAGCAGTTTTATAAGGATTGCGGTATTACGTCTGCATCGTACTCTCTATGGAACACAGGGAAAACAAACCCTTCTATGAAAAATCTTAAAATTATCGCAGAATATCTCGGTGTATCCGTGTCGGACCTGCTGCCAGGCGAGGAACCGTCTGCGGGCATAAAAAAAGACCCCATCCCGAAGGATGGGGCGATGAGTTCTGCCGCGCAGGAGATATTTGATTTCTTGGATTCTGCGTCCGGTGAAGAACTCGCGGACGTGATCAAATATATCCGGTATTTGAAAAGCCAGAGGGGTTGACTATGCTTGATAAAAAAGCTTACAAACTTCTAGACCTCTTCTACAAAAAAGATCGGTTGACTTTTGACGAAATTCAGTCAGAAACACATGAAGAAGAAAGAGAAAGCAGCAGTCTGTGTGTTTCCGCTCTTTGTTCTGAGAAATTCATTTCCACTTGGGAATCCAGCGGATCTATTAACGATGTTGGAGACCACATGCAATTTGGCTATGAAATCACATATGCTGGTCGCGCTTATGTAGATCAAAGGAGACGCGACGGAAGGAATTTCTGGGTTCCGTATTTAATTACGACGCTGATTGCTATTTCCAGCCTTATTGTATCGATTGTCAAGCCTTAGCCGCGCCGTGGGGAATCCTTTTGTAGTTATCGCAGTTTGTCGTTAGATCGCAGCCAAGAAGTCTGCTAGACCCACATATATTAGAAATAAAGACAGCGTGTTCGCAACTTCTACACATGATTCCCTTGCATTTTGCTAGGCCGCTGTTGTCTGCAATTTCACGCTCCCGCAAAAGCGCGTCACGCTCTCGTTCAAGGTCTGCAATTCTGCGCTTTAGCTCATTTCTTGTTGTGAACACACTTATCCTCCTTCGTTTTCCGTGGAGCAGGTGTCTGCTCTTGCGTCGTGCTCTGTCGCCGCTTCTCTCGCTCTTTTGCAACAATATCATACATGGCTTTCCGAAACGCTTCAGTCATTACATGAATCGGAGTGAACGGCCTACTCATGCATACCCTCCTTAATCATTCTCAAAAGTTCTTCCTGTTCTTCAACCGAAAGTTCTAACACGATCCGCTTTAGCTGTGTGCGAATCCGCTCTATCTGGCTGCTATCATAGCACACTTCCTGTAAATTTTCCAGCATTGTGGCCTCCTATCTCCAAACTTCCAAATTTCAACGTCTATTTTTGTGCAGGTTCGGCATTGCGGCTGTTTTGTTTTGGTGATACCATACAAGTATTACCAAAATATATGGAGGGCGATGTTGTATGCAGAAGCAGATCTATCACGTGACCTGCCCGCGGTGCGGGGAAGAGTTTGACGAAAGAGAGAAGTTCTGCCCGTACTGTCAGACTCTGAACAGAAAAATCGTATGCAAGACGTGCGGTGCGCAGATCAACGCGAAGGTAAAGCGGTGCCCGGCTTGCGGGGCAAAAAACAAAAAGAAGTTGTCTCCGCTCGGAAAAGTGCTTGTCGCGATTCTGTGCGCTCTGTGCGTTGTCAGCTTATCAAGTATGATTTCGGTAGCTCCCTCTTCGCCGCAAAACTATGAGCCAAATAACGAACTCGAAAAGCAAACTAAGGACACAGGAACCGAGTATATACTTGAAAGCGAAGAAGACAAGCCGGAAGAGCTTTCTCGCGAAGAATACATAGCGCAATGTGAGGATCTTTCTTATTCCGCGATTTCAAGAGATCCGGACGATTACAAGGGGAAAAAAGTTGTAATAAGTGGAACAGTCATTGAAGTTCAAGAGGGATTCCTGAACTCCGTCACGCTTCGCGTGCAAACACCTTTTGGGATCTGGTATGTAACATACTCAAGGCCAGAAGGAGAAAGCCGCATCTTGGAGAACGATCAGATCACGTGCTACGGTGAATGCAAGGGCGTGCAAACTTATATTGCTGTGCTTGGCAACCAAGTCACAATACCGTCTATGCGCATGAAGTACTATGATTAGTGCAAGATCCCAGGCTCCCGTCGTTTATCCTGCTGCTCACCTACATCTGAGACGCAGGAAAATAGCATAGGCAAGCCCTTGATATAATCAAGGCTCAGACTGTGCACATCCCGAAACAGCGCGCCGTCGACGATGACATTTACTTGCCCGTTATCCAGCCGAACATTGATGCTTTTCATATTCGTTCCTCCGATGTTGTATATTTTAGAACTTTTGTTCTAATTCGTTAATTGGAAGTCCTCGACAAAAATGCCGCCTGTTTTTTGGGCGTACAGAAAATAAAAAGAGACGTTTATGGGACTGATAATGTAATACAATATTCTGCTTGTTCGGCCCCATCGTATCTGGAACATACGGTGGGGCCATTTCAGCAGATGCCGGATTCAGGAACTATCTGCTACGTTTTCATTGTACCAGATAATGTTTGTAAGAAAAGGGCGAATCCTGCGTTCTTGTCACATGTTTTGCATTTTTATATGGAAAATGTAAGAAATAAAACTGAAACTTACGAATGGAGGCGTAATCATGTCCGCAATACAGGATCTCGCTCCGTTTATCGGCGCGTATCAGGGGAAGATCAGAAGGGCAAAAGATGCAAGCGGGATGACGTTGGAGGAGCTGTCGAACGAGTCCGGCGTTTCCTTCTCTGCCGTGAGCCGATTATACGCTGGAACACAAGCGGATCCACGGCTTTACAACTCGGCTGCGCTATGCAAAACGCTCGGGTTGTCGCTCGACGAGCTGTTCGGCCTTGAAAATCCCGTCGGAAGCCCGGAAAAGCTGACCAAGCAGATCCATCATGTCGAGCTTGAAAACGCCAAGCTGGAGGCAACAGCGGCCGCGCAAAGCGCACAGATAAAGTCTACACATACAATGTGTTACGTCCTCGCCCTGTTTTGTATGCTGCTCTCCTTTTCTCTGATTGCCTGCCTTGTGACGGATGCGCAGAGTCGGAGCGCAGGCCTCATTCGCGATGGAGATTTGTCCGTAGCCGCATGGGTATTCATTGCCCTAATCGTAGGTTCAGCGCTGGCTTCGGCAATTACTTTCTATGCAATCCGAAAAGAACGTGGAGGGGGACATGGAGTGCATCAAGTGTAAAAAAGAAATTCCAGACGGCGCGCCCTACTGTTGCTGGTGCGGGAAAAAACAGAAAACAAAAAAGGCCACAAAACGCGGGAACGGCACGGGCTCGGTATACCGGCGCAACGATAAATGGGTGGCGGAAATAACAAAGGGATACCGGGAAGAAAACGGATCTGTAAAGCGCGTTGTCGCTCGGAAATGCGGATTCCGCACGAAAAAAGAAGCGCTTGACTACCTGCCGATGTTGGCCGGGCAGAAGAAGCGCGAAAAAGCAATTACATGGCGCGAACTCTACGAAATGTGGCTCCCTACTCACAGAGCAGGGAAATCCACAATTGATTGCTACAAATCAGCCGAAAAATACTTCTACCAAGTTGAGTTCTGGAAACTGGAAGATATAGAGATAGATGATTTGCAAGAATGCATGGACGAATGCCCGAGAGGAAGAAGAACAAAAGAAAACATGAAAGCGTTAGCAGGGCTTATGTACAAGTACGCAGTTCCGCGCGGCTACGCAGAACTGAATTTAGGGCAATATCTGATCGTCAGCGGAGAGTTCGGAGCGGCGAGGGAAAGCTTTACGCAAGAACAGATTGAAAGAATACGAGACGCCGTCGGCGTGATTGCGTTCGCGGATTATATTTATGCAATGTGCTATCTCGGCTTCAGACCGTCAGAGCTGCTGGCTCTGAGCGTTGACAGCTACGATGCGAATAAAAAAACGCTGACCGGGGGTGCGAAAACAGAGGCTGGGAAAAATCGTGTCGTTCCCATCAGCCCGAAGATCCAGCCCATTATTGATCGTCTTTACGACAGAAAAACGTCCGGCGCGTTGTTCTGCGATGAAAAAGGCAACCAATTTTCATATGATAGATTCCGTGATGCTGTTTTTTACCCCACACTAGAAGCCATCGGCATTGAAAACCCAATGGTAAACGGAATCCACAAATATTCGCCGCATACATGCAGACACACATTCGCGACATTGATGAAAAAAGTTGTTGCGCCTGACAAAGATAAGATGAAATTGATTGGCCACGCAAGCCCTGAGATGCTCCGGTACTACCAAGACGTGAATCTGGAAGACTTGAAGAAAATCATAAACGCAATCTAAGATAAAAAGTGGAGTGTAACCGGGAGTGTAACCCAACGTGATTTCTCGAAATCTGGCGTGATTTTTCTTTTACGGAGAAGAAAAGAAAAAGCCCTGAAACCTTTGCAGTTTCAGGGCTTTTCCCATTTTGCATTGGTCCGAGTGACTGGATTCGAACCAGCGGCCTCTTGAACCCCATTCAATAAAAAACGCAGTAATTTCAACTGTTTTTCTTGCTTTTGAGTGTAATAAGAGTGTAACCGGTTTTATCTTGTATCGGATATCTTCCGCATAACGGAATCATACACGCTGCGCTTGACAAGCAATACTGTATCCATCAACTCGTCCATGATTGGCCAGACACGTGAGGGATCTTTTCCAGCTACGGTGCGCAGGAAATCGCTATCACCGTACTCGCTTATTGTTTCCTGCTGCTCGGAAACAGGGGCTGGTGCAGGATCTCCGGAATAGGCAAACGTGGCTATGTTCCGCGTACCCTGTTCTTCCTCCTGCATCTGCTTGCGGATCGTGTATAAGTTCGCCAGCTTTGCATAGTTTGGGTAGCTGGATTCCTCATATTCCAGCCGTGCAATCTCTTTTCGGATCTCGGCTTTATCCAGCATGCGTACCCCTCCTTATGCCCGGTCGATCTGCTCCATGCAGCGGCGGATAGCCTCGCGCGTCTTATCATCGTCCGCGTCGCGCATCATATCTTCAAGTTGCGCGCGCATATGCTCACGGGCATCTGTGCGGCTGTAGCGGCCCATTGCGTCGCGGCGGCCCCCACGGTATGAACTTCCGCGTCCATATGTGCCGCGCATATCCGCTTCCCACTCGCCATCGCGGGAATAGCCGCCGTCTTCAGCCATCTCGATCTTGTAGGTATTCTTGATGGAGCTTGTCAGCTTCTGGATTGCATCCAAGTCACCGGCGGACATTTCGCGTTTGTCGGCGATTTCGTCCAGCTCTTTGCAGAGCATTTCACGCAGGTTTCTCAAATCGTACATATTGCATCCTCCTTTCACGATACGCGCTCGACGATCATATTGCTATTTGCGAAACTTACTGCCTGCGCGCTGGTGTTCTTCGCCGCTACAGTCAGGCAGCAGCCGCGCGGGACTTCCACGAATGTGGAAACGAAGATGTTGAAATAGTTCTCAACAGCCGCAGGGGTTACGATCGCTGTGGCGCTGCTCAGAGGTTCGCCGTTGATTGCGAGCGCAGCGGTAATGGCGCCTACTGTTCCGCCTGTAGGGATAGCGATATTCGCGCCAAAGGATACGCGGAACTTCGCCTTGCATTGCTGCGTAAGCCCGCGCAGCGTAACGAGCCCGCTTCCTTCGCGATGTACGATGCACGGCTTTCCGCAAGCCGCTGTAGAGATCAGAGGGACGTTCTGCCCAGCGGCGACGCCGACGATGTTGGAATTCGTAAACTCAGCCAATTCCAAACACCCCGCTTCCCGAATTGCCTGCTTTGCAGTAGTTCAAAATCGGCTCCATCGCCGTCTTCATCGCCTCTGCGCAGCTCGGCTGCTCCATTTCGTCCACCGTTTTCAGGATACAGGCGTATGTGTAGAGATCCGTGATGTTCATCTTGTACAGATCCACGCCCATCAGGTGATCGATGAATTTCTTCTTGAGTTCCTTATATGTTGCCATAAAATCATTCCTTTCATAAAAATACAGCGGCGGGACGATTGCCCCGCCGCGTTGCTATCGAGTATCGGCAATGGGGCCGACCATTTTCGTGAGGCCACGAAAAAGCTCTACGATGTGGAGTTGTTACGCGCAGTTGCCGCAGCCGTAGTTGTAACCGCTGTTGCAGCAGTACGGATTCGCTACAACATAGGCCGGGCTGGGACTCGGGCGAAGCGTGGAAACAAGGTAATTGTTCTGTGCCGCCTGCGATGCTGCCAGCTGGTAGCCAAAAAGCTGCTGGTTCTGCTCTGCGATCTTCGCGTCCTTCGCCGCAAGCTCCTGCGCGGTCAGGCGCTGATCGATGCTGCGGAAGCCGCAGTTCATGGCGTCGATGATGTCGCGGGTGGTGTTCTGCACGGTGTTGCGGGTGTCGCACGCCTGCGTCGCCATGTCGTAGCGCACCTGGGCGATTGCAGCGCGGTTTTCGCAGCAGCACTCCTGTGCCTGCATCGCCATGTTGTTCAGCTGCTGCATAAGCGCGGCCTGCTGGTTGCATCGGGAAAGCTCGGCGGACTGGAAGCCAGTGTTCATGTTCTGATTGACACCGGCGAAACCGTTCAGCAACGTAGTGTTCATTGCGTAAAATCCGTCGCAAAGACCCTGCTGGGTAATTTCGCCCTTACGCTCGAGTGTGGACGCCGCGCTGTCAATCTGCCTCTGAAGCGTAGCAAAGTCACTTGCAAGAACATAGTTGTCCACAGCGCCGCTGCCATTAGTGCCGCCCCAACCGTTCCGATTCCACCCCATCAGAACAATGAAGAACAGAATAATCCACCAGCCGTTTCCATCTCCAAAGCCGCCAAAGCCGCCGCCATTCATTGCGCCAGCAGGTGCAACGGGCATCGTGGTCTGAATCCCACCATCTGTAAGAGACATAACATCTCTCCTTTCATAAGTTTTTTATTTACAAGTTTCTGGCCAGAAAACGTTGTATCGATAGCAAAAATGTGATATAATTTACTTGCACGGATAGGGTAGCTCCCGACAAGCCGAAAGTCCTATCGGTTTCCGTGCAATCTTTTTTAGGACTGCACGAAAGGACAGTGCTATGCCGTACAGAGATAAGGGATATTACGAGAAAAAGCATCAATCGCTAATTGGTCAAAAGTTCAATCGATTAACAATTTTGAGCATTTGGAAGAGCGAAGAAGCCGGTTATTATATGTGCCGCTGCCGTTGCGATTGTGGAAACATGAGAGAGAACAGATTGACATACGTTAAGAACGGCGGTATTAAATCTTGCGGCTGCTCAAAATACAAACATCGACCACTTCCAAGCAATAGCGGCAGTGTGTTTGACGGAAGATCATCTCACCCATTGCACAAGGTCTGGAACGCCATGTTTGATCGCTGCGAAAATCCAAATAACCAGATGTTCTCTGTTTATGGAGGGCGCGGAATCTCTGTCTGTCAAGAATGGAGAGACTTTCAGAAATTCGTTGAATGGTCTGACTCTGTTGGTGGGCGTCCGAAAGGGTATTCTCTGGACAGGATTGACCCAAATGGAAACTATTGTCCTGAAAATTGCAGATGGGCAGACGACGAGACGCAGCAAAACAATAAACGCACGAATCAATACTTGACGTATAAAGGTGAAACGTTATCGCTGTCCCAGTGGGCGCGTAAGCTCGGAATAAGCCGTTACGCCATACAATATCGATTCATGCAAGGGTGGTCTGCCGAGGATATATTGGAAGTTCCTTTGAAGCATCGGAAGGACGAATACCGAAGAAAAATATTGCAAAAAACGAAGTCTGGAGATATTGTCGCCGTTTATAACAGCCTTTCGGAGTTGCCAAAAGAATACAAGATTACATCTGTTTCTTCTGCCTGCAACGGGCATTATCAGCGTGATACTTACAAGGGCTATATTTGGGAGTACGCAGAGGGCTAAACGCCCTCTGTTTTTATCCCATCAGCTGCTGAAACTGTCCAGCCATCTGCTGCAGCTGATTCAACTGCTGCTGCGAGATTTTCCCGCTTCGTACCAGCTTTTCGACCTCTGCTTTTGGATCCCCCTGAAAACTGTTCTGGAATTGCCGGAACTGCTGTATCATGTTCTGGAACTGCCCCATCGGGCCGGGCAGCTGTCCGCCTCCGAGGGCCTGAAACAAGGGGTTAGCCATCGCTTTCAGCCTCCTTTGTCTTTCTCGCCGGTCTGGCGCTGGGGGCCGTCAGCTTGGCTACCAGCTCTTCAAATTCGCGGCGGGTCACATATTCCTCGCTCATGTCCCTTCGCGGCGCTGCGGGCGCTGGTGCGGCCTGTGCGCGCTCTACGAGATCGTAGGTTGTCATGGCCGGTTTTCCGCTCGCGTCGGCCTTTTTCACGTACACGATAGGCGCATTCATATCCCACAGCGTAACGGCGTTGTTGGGCGCGACGATAAAGTCGTTTGCGGCCTGTTCGTTCGGGATCCAGATAATCGACTGATTCTGCGGCTGCTGGGGCTGCGGCTGGTAGGCCGGCATCTGCGGCGCGGGCTGGTACTGCGGACGCATCATTGGCTCCTGCATCGGCTGACTGATCGGCTGGCCGATTGGCTGATTATAAATCGGCTGCTGATACACATACGGCTGTTGTCCGAACATCATTTATCCTCCTTTGCCCAGTAGAACAGCGGGATCTCATTTCCGCTGTCCCATGTGTCAAAATAGCTTCCGTTCTCCGCACAGACCACATGACTGGACAGAGCAAGAACGTACACGCCGCGCGGATGGTCTGCGCAGAAATCCGCGACGGTGTAGCAGTCCGGGCATGTGTTCGGGATCACGTTCCGGGTAAAGCCCTGCTGCCGCAGGTAAGCGCTCCACACGCTGTTTGCGCTCGGCAGATCGCCCATGATGAGCCCCTGCAGGCACAGGCCGATATACACCTCGTCCCAGCTCTTCCCGGTCGCCTTTGCGATAGCCCGGACGGTGCAGTCCCCGACCTTCTGTCCGGCAGGGTTCGGATTAAAATAAGAAAAGCCCATACCGAACACTCCTTTGATGTGTCCAGTATGGGCTTTTTTGCGTTTTGATGTGCCTCAGCTGCGTATCACTTGTGCATCATTTCCGCTCAGTTTGGAAGACTGCCGGACGCAGCCTTCATCCGCGCCATGATCTCCGGCAGGCGGCGCTGGACCGTGGCACGGCCTAGAAACAGCTCCGTCGCGACGTCTACCTGCGGCAGCTTGTCCACAAAATATAGTTGCGCGATCTTCTCATTTTCCCGGCCGAGATTGGCCTGATAGATCACGGCCTCCATATCCTTGCGGGTCAGTCGGCCCAGTTCCGGCGGCAGTTTGGCTCTCGCCTGCGGTGCCATTGCCTCCGCCTCCTTACTTTTCCTTGTGATTCAGCACAGCGATATTGCCCTTGTTGCTGACTTCGAGATCCAGCGCGGCGGCGATATCGCGCACCTTGACGTAGTTCGTGCCGTTCTTCAGGATGCGTTCGACGGTGATTTCCTTTCCGTCGACGATGATCTTGCTCTTTTCTACCATTTCGGTTTCCTCCTCTGCATTTTTTCCATCTTCGAGGGCCATCACGGTATGGCCCGAGCTTACCAGTACGTCGCCGCGCAGGAGATTGGCGTCCGTCGTCAGATACTTGCTGCCGGTCAGCAATACAAAATCGCCCGTTGCGGGCCAATCGTGCAGCATGCAGTATGTCGTGCAGCTGTTGCCCTGCCGACGGTAGAG